>UOFU01000195.1_pt1 | contig 37919 bp, 37 predicted proteins | sample 1988841 | NCBI WGS metagenome assembly UOFU01 (sample SAMEA4712195, study PRJEB27164) | hydrothermal vent metagenome | biome: marine basaltic hydrothermal vent biome; feature: marine hydrothermal vent; material: mineral | place: Pacific Ocean | collected 2011-06-14/2011-07-23 | depth 1719 m
GTAAACCTCAGTCCGAAACCCATCCCTCATATCGCCGGCGTCGCTCGCATTGAGTTCCTTCGCGACGTCCTCGTTTATCCACAAGCCGTCCAGATCCTCAGGGCAGTAGAACAACACTTCTCCGACCTTGATCATCGCCACTTCCAGATGGCCGGATTCACCACACAGCTCTCTTACCCTATCAAGCCAAGCGATAAACTCTTCACTAGCGAAACTACTGTCATCACGAAGCCCAGGGGGGCTTTTCCATTCATGCAAAAGGCGCCAGGCATTCGTGGCAATAGCCTTGGTCTCCTCATCAATCGCCTGAGGCTCCTCTGATCCTTTCGGCCGGTAAATCAACCGTATCACTTCACAGAAAAAGTCTGGATCACTAGCCAGCCTTTTTTCCAAAAATTTCGGCCTGACATCGCCATGCCCATCCAGCAGCGCCACATAAGCCCACTCTACTCTGAACAGGGTATCAGGATTGGTAGTTGGATCTTCTTGCAGCGCCTTGATCAACTCCAGAACGTGATGTTGATTCAGGGTATTGCGGGGTTCATCAGAAGAAACGGCGGAAAGCAAGGCGTCAATGGTTCTCTCGTGATCCAGCATGTCTGGCAACAACGTGGATTCGGCGCTCTCATCTGCCACGTTCGCAAATGCCCACCCAACTCGATAGGGAGAATCAACGATCTGTGTGAATGCTAAAACACGCTCGAGGTTGGCACCATCCCATAATTCCAATACTGCCTGTTGGCGTTTTTCCTCCAGCAAACGGCTTTGTTCTTCCCAATCACCGTCCTTTTCGTAAAGGTCGAAATCATGATTCGTGAACAGATGCTGGTACAGCCCCTCAGGCGATTTTGGTGCCAAGGCTCCAGAAACCTCATCCAATCTTTCAAGCACATCTAACGGCAGCGCCCACTGTGCGTCCTGATACCTGCGGTGCTTTCGTGAAAACCGCGTCAACCTTGACCATATCGGAAGCCGTTTTTCCTCATCCAGGGCGACGATGCCACCTGATGACAGCAAGCTGATCACCTTGTCAAATGCTTGCTGGGGGAGGTTATCTAAGTAATCGACCAAGTCAGTCAGCCTGTTGAAATCCGTACTGGCCATCTCAACCGCCATTTCTGCATATTGAGCCACCTGTTCACGGTACTGAGCATGGGTCAGTGTCGGCTTCCAGTCGTCCGCAACCTCCAGAAACCACGAAGACTTGTGCGTGCCTGGGGTCGTCTGGCGCTGGCTGGGAAGCAGCTTCACGAGCACACGCCAGGCAACGTCCGGGTGCTCATTTCGGATCGCCTTCAAACATGCCAACCGTTTCTCGAACGGAGCAAGGGTCTGCGGGTACCAGGGCAACAAAATCGAGACCAACGAGTTGTCTGGTCTGTTCGACCATTGCCCACCGGGGTCACGGGCCGCCAAATCTGCCAAGAGTGTCGCAACTCTTACCAGGTAATCCTCGCTCCATGCCAGGCCCTCCAGGGCCCACAAGAGGCCAGACAGATACGTGCTGCCAAATGTACCGCCACCCTCCTGCTTGAATAATTCATCTAAAGGCAACTCATCGCAAAGCAGCGCATTCTGCACCGCATCAAGAAAAACACTGGGTGCACCTTCCGCTATCGTTGGCAGCAAATTGTTGATACTTGCCCAGATACGCCAATCGTTGTTCTCAAACAACTCACGAACGATCAGAATGGCAGTTCCCTTCACCTTGCCATGAGAACAGTTCTTGAGGGCATCACCTTCGTTTCCAAGCAGCGCGATGGTTTGCGCAATGCCTTTTCTGAGGCCTTTGGAATGCCGCAATATTTTCCCATGCACGGCCGCTGCATATCTCTCTTCGGGAGCCAGCTCGAACTGGGGATCAACTTCGCCCAGGACTTCGATTGCACAGGACTTGAATACATCGAGGTGGGCGTCAAACATTCGTCCACCGAATTTCCGCCATGTTGAGCGCCGATCTACAACCTTCCAGTGGCCCTCCTGGTAGTCGGTATGGCGCTCATCCTCCTGAATTTCATCTCGCAGGGCGCTCATCCATTAATGCTCCTTGGCCGCCTGTGAAGCTTCTGGAATATCCGTGAAGACATCCATCAATGGACGATTGACGTAGTAGTTGTACCGCCCAATCTTGTGCTTTTCGATGAAGCCATTCTCGGTCAGGCGCTCCAGGTATTTGGTAGCGGTAAGGCGTGACACGCCCAGATCCTGCTGTACCCACTCGATCTTGGTGTAGGGGTGGCGGAACAGGTTGTTGAGCAGATCCTGGCTGTAGAGCCGGGGCAGCTCTGCACGGATGCGGTGCTTGTAGTTCTGCATGATCTCCTTGATACGAGCGATGATCCAGATGGTCTGGCGTGAGGTCTGTTCCACGCCTTCGAGCATGTAGATCAACCAGGGCTCCCAGTTACCCGTATCGCGCACCGCTTGCAGCAGGCGGTAGTAGTCATCTTTTCTGCGGATGATGTAACGGCTCAGATAGAGCACGGGGATATCAAGCAAGCTCTTGGCCACCAGGTACAGGATATTGATGATTCTGCCGGTTCGCCCGTTGCCGTCGTAGAAGGGGTGGATGCTCTCGAACTGGTGATGGATTACCGCCATCTTCACCAGAGGATCGACGTCGCTGAGGGCATCGTCATTGATGTATTGCTCCAGGTTGCTCATCAGCCGCACGATTTTCTCGTGGGTCTGTGGTGGAGTATATACCGTCTCGCCGGTGCTCTCATTCCTGAGCACCGTGCCGCCCTGGGTGCGGATTCCCGCGTCGTTTTGTTCCAGTACGCGATGAATCTCGACGATGCGGTTGACGGTAATCAGGCGGTCGCCCCTGACCTTCTCAAAGGCTGATTTCAGGGCCGTGGCGTAACGATTGACCTCTTTCGCCGCCGGATTCCTGATGTAGTCCGCAAACAGGTTGGCCTTGTAGAGGTCGTCCTGCGTGGTAATGACATTCTCGATTTCGGAACTGTCCTTGGCTTCCTGCAAGGCCAACGTATTGATAAGGATGTGCTCGTTGGGAATAGTCGCTGCCATGCCTTTCAGTTCGGCCAGATAGCGATGCGCCGGAGCGAGCTTCTTCAATACGGCCCGGGTTTCAAGCTCCGTTTCGGGCGGTAAGAGAGGGATCGATGGCCTTGTCATCTCGATGGAATACCCACTAGCACTTGTATACGATTCGTGGATTTTTTATACACATCGCCCAATCATAGCAAGAAAACAGCTCTTTTCTATATATATCCGTGTAACCTGCATACGAGGCACATCGTCCTGCAGGGACTGTAACCCATTGATTTTCAAGCCTGTGCGAGCATATAGCAGCTGCCATACAAATAGCCACGGCATCTGGGTTCGATTTACATCATGAAAAGCAATGGGTTCTGCACATCTCGTCTTCGACGCCGCGCGCCCAATCCTCCGCATCGCGCTTGATACGAAAAGTCTTGGTGGCGGTCAGTCTCATCCGCGACGGCCTTCCAGGTGTTCGAGGGGGTTCTGACTATGGTCGCCATCGGTACATCCCAGTACTCAGCCGTGTACCGAACATGTATCGAAGGGCGTTCTGGCGGTCAACGAATTACGCTAACCTGTTGATTTTATGGTGGGCCCGCACGGACTCGAACCGTGGACCAAGGGATTATGAGTCCCCTGCTCTAACCAACTGAGCTACAGGCCCGGTAACGAACTATCGTGTCGAGCTTTTGTTCCATCTGCATCAGGAAGACGAGGATGAGGAGTTGCCTTCTGCGTCGATGAAGCTGCGCAGGTGATCGGAACGACTGGGGTGGCGCAGCTTGCGCAGGGCCTTGGCTTCGATCTGACGAATGCGCTCGCGCGTCACATCAAACTGTTTACCAACCTCTTCCAGCGTGTGATCCGTGTTCATGTCGATACCGAAACGCATGCGCAGCACCTTGGCCTCACGGGCGGTGAGGCTGTCCAGCACGGAAATCGTTGCTTCACGCAGGCCCTCGAAGGTCGCGGAATTCACCGGTGACAGGATGTTCTGATCTTCGATGAAGTCACCCAGACGTGAGTCTTCGTCGTCACCAATGGGGGTCTCCATGGAGATGGGCTCCTTGGCGATCTTCAGTACCTTGCGCACCTTGTCTTCGGGCATTTCCATGCGCTCGGACAGCTCTTCCGGGGTCGCCTCGCGACCCATCTCCTGCAACATCTGACGGGAGATACGATTGAGCTTGTTGATGGTCTCAATCATGTGCACCGGAATACGGATAGTGCGCGCCTGGTCGGCGATAGAACGCGTGATGGCCTGGCGAATCCACCAGGTGGCGTAAGTCGAGAACTTGTAGCCACGGCGGTATTCAAACTTGTCCACGGCCTTCATCAGACCAATGTTGCCTTCCTGGATCAGGTCGAGGAACTGCAGGCCGCGGTTGGTGTATTTCTTGGCGATGGAAATGACCAGACGCAGATTGGCCTCGACCATTTCCTTCTTCGCACGGCGGGCCTTGGCCTCGCCGATGGACATCTTGCGGTTGATATCCTTGATTTCGCTGATGGAGATACCGGCTTCCTTTTGCACCGCAACCAGCTTGTTCTGTGCACGCTGAATTTCATCCGCATATTCCTTCAGCACGGAAGAGTAACGCGCCTTGCGGTTGATCTGTTTCTGCAACCATTCCTGGTCGGTTTCATTATCCGGGAACGTGGTGATGAAATCCTTGCGCGGCATCTTCGCCTTGCTGACGCAGATATCCATGATGACGCGTTCGTGGGTACGCACCCGGTTGACCAGGCTGCGCAGATTATAGATCAGCCGTTCGGAAACCTTGGGAATCAGCTTGATCTGGCCCAGCTTGTCGACCATTTCCTCGGTGAGTTTGCGGCATCGCTCATCGGCGCGGCCATGCTTGACAACCACCTTTTGGTATTTTTCGAACAGCTTGCGTAGCTCGTCGAAACGCTCCTTGGCTTCCTCCGGGTCAGGGCCGGTGTCGACGGCCTCTTCCTCTTCGTCATCGCTGGCCTTTGTGTTGGCAGCCGGGGGCACAACAGGCGGCTTCGGCGGCTCATCGTCCTCTTCACGCACAAAACCATTGATCAGGTCAGTCAGGCGGGCCTCGCCATCGGCCACGCGCTGATAGGCACCCAGCACACTTTTCAGGGTGCCCGGATAGAAAGACAGGGCATACATGACCTGGTTAATGCCATCTTCGATGCGTTTGGCGATGACGATCTCGCCCTCGCGGGTGAGCAGTTCGACGGTGCCCATCTCACGCATGTACATGCGTACCGGATCGGTGGTGCGGCCAAACTCGCTGTCTACCGAAGCCAGCGCGGCGGCGGCCTCTTCGGCGGCGTCTTCATCGGTGGCAACATTGTTTTCGGACAACACGATCTGATCGGCTTCCGGTGCTACTTCGTGCACCGCAATACCCATGTCGTTGATCATGCTAACAATATCTTCGATCTGGTTTGGATCGACGATATCGTTTGGCAAATGATCATTGACCTCGCGATAGGTCAGGTAACCCTGCTCCTTGCCGCGGGCAATCAAGATCTTCAACTGAGACTGCTGCTCTGCATTCATAGACATGTGATCGTCTGATACCTATAAAAAATAGCCGCATATTATAACCCAATTTCGCAGGGATTTGCGACCGATTTATAACGCCCTGCACCACATCAAGCGCTACTGCCGCCTCGGGTGGCAAGCGATTGTTTCAATTGATATTTTTCCTCATCACTGAGATCACCAAGCCGAGATTTCGCAAGCAGGCGATCCAAGGCCTGCTCATCATACAGGGAAGCGATATGTGCCATCACATCGCTAAACTCGACCGCTAGGCCGTCATCCGGCACGTCGACCGGCAATTGCGCCAGGCGTGCGAGATGTCGACCTTCGTCCTGGCCCCGCCAATGTTCAAGAATGGCGCCACAACTTAAATGTGGGCTGGTGCGCAATAAATCAATCATTGCCTGTAGCAGTGGCACGCCGGGTAATTCGAGCCCCCGCAGGGTATCAAGTTCCATCAGGCCTTCGACAAGTTGCGGACGCTGCAACAATAGACGGATCGCACGACGCACGGGCGAAGTGCCCGCTGCCGGCGCAGGGCGCTTGAGCCTTGCCTCCGGTCGGGGAACCCCGGTGAGATCGGCCAGCGCCGCAGCATCAAGCCGGGCGACCTCCGCCAGCTGCGTCGCCATCATATGCCGAAGCACACCCTGTGGCAGCTTTTTCAATAACGGCCGGGCCAGCTCCACCAATTGCGCGCGGCCATCGATGGAACCTAAATCGACCCGGCCCGACAAGGCTTCAAAAAAATAACGGGAAAATGGGCTGGCGTTCTCCAAACGTTGTTCAAATCCAGCCTGCCCTTCCTTGCGCACCAGGCTGTCCGGGTCTTCACCGTCGGGCAAAAACATAAAGCGAATCTGCCGTCCCTCACTCAGTACCGACAAGGCATTTTCAAGCGCACGCCAAGCGGCCTCCCGCCCGGCACGGTCACCATCAAAACAAAACACTACTTGCGGAACAACACGAAACAGTCGTTGTAAATGTTCCGTCGTGGTGGCCGTGCCCAGGGTGGCGACCACATTGCGCACGCCGAACTGCGCCAGCGACACCACATCCATGTAGCCCTCCACCACCAACAGGCGCTCCAGCTTGCGCACTGCCTTGCGCGCCTGGTACAGGCCGTACAGCTCGCTGCCTTTGTGGAACACCGGCGTCTCCGGCGAATTGAGATATTTGGGCCCGGTCGCTCCCGCCTTCCTGGCTTCCGCGACATTCGCATCTCCCGGTGTATTATCTTCGCCGCCCATGACCCGCCCGCCGAAGCCGATCACCCGGCCTCGGCGATCACGGATGGGAAACATGATGCGCTCGCGGAAGCGGTCATAGTGGCCACCGCTATCCTTGCGGATCAGCATGCCGGCCGTCAGCAGGCACTCGGCCTTTACGTCCAGTGCGGCGGTCAGATTGTCCCAGCCGGGCGGGGCGAAGCCCAGCTCGAACTCGGCGGCAATCTCACCGCTCAGCCCGCGCCCCTTGAGATAGTCCTGCGCCCGCTGTGCCTGTGGATGTTGACGTAGCTGCTGACAGTAGTAATCGGCGACCCTGCCCAGCACCTCATACAAATCCTGATTGCCACGATCCGCCGATGGCGCCGACGAGCCGGCCTCGTACGGCACCTCCAGCCCAATCGCACCGGCCAGCTCTTCCACGGCCTCGGCGAAGTCCATGTGCTCGTATTCCATCAGAAAGCCGATGGCCGAGCCATGCACACCACAGCCGAAACAGTGGTAGAACTGCTTTTCACGACTCACCGTGAACGACGGGGTCTTTTCGTTATGAAAGGGGCAACAGGCAGCATATTCGCGGCCGGCCTTTCTCAGCGCCACGCGGCCGTCGATGACGTCGACGATATCGACGCGGGTCAGCAGCTCATCGATGAAATGGGGGGGAATGTAGCCGGCCATGGGACTATGGTAGGCCCTCGCAAGAGGAATGTCTGTGCCGTATCAACCAACCGGGCCTGGCAACAGCCCAATGGCCAACCCGTCGAAAAATACAGCCGCAGGGCAAAGCCCCAGGCATCAAGCGCCGAGACGCGCCTTGAGCTTGGCGCTCACGGCACCCATGTCGGCCCGGCCCTGCACCTTGGGTTTGAGGATACCCATGGCCTTGCCCATCTCCTTCATGGAGCTGGCGCCGCTGGCGTCGATAGCTTCGTCGATGAGGGCATCGAGTTCGTTGTCGCCGAGCGCTTCGGGCAGGTAGGTCTGCAATACCGTGATCTCGAAGGATTCCTGATCCGCCAGATCCTGGCGACCGGCCTCTTCGAACTGGCGCACGGAGTCACGGCATTGCTTGACCATCTTGTCGAGCACCGCCAGCACCTGCGTATCGTCCAGCTCCACGCGCTCATCCACTTCACGCTGCTTGATGGCGGCCAGCGCCAGACGCACCACGCCGAGACGGGGCTTGTCCTTGTCGCGCATCGCTTGCTTCATGTCAGCGGTGAGCTGTTGCTTGAGTTCAGACATAAGAAGAAGTCAATCAGAAGAGGGGGGAGGGAAAGCCGCCCACGAAGGAACGGCTATCGAAATCAGTACATGCGCTTGCGGCGTGTCACTTCGCGAGAGATCTTTTTCAGGTGACGCTTGACGGCGGAAGCCATTTTGCGCTGGCGAGCCTGGGTAGGCTTTTCATAGTATTCGCGGCGACGAACTTCGGTGAGAACACCGGCTTTCTCGCAGGAACGCTTGAAACGACGCAGGGCGACGTCGAAGGGCTCGTTTTCTCTGACACGGACGTTTGGCATTTGTGTTCCAATCCTTGCTGCTAACTAGTGATAAAATTCGTTTTTCAATCCTGCGCCACTTCTGCCTGCGAGGGCACCCATACGCGGGAGAACGCGGAATTCTAGTCGCATCACGCGTGAAATGCAAAATTCTTGGAACCCCATTATGAGAATCCTTGGCATCGAAACTTCCTGCGATGAAACCGGCATCGCCATTTACGACACGGAACAGGGCCTGCTGGCCGACGCCCTGCACAGCCAGATCGCCCTGCATGCCGATTACGGCGGCGTGGTGCCGGAGCTGGCCTCGCGTGATCACGTGCGCAAGACCCTGCCGCTGATCCGTCAGGTACTGGCGGACGCCAACTGCACAGCGGACGACATCAACGGCATCGCCTTCACCGCCGGCCCTGGACTGGTGGGCGCCCTGTTGGTGGGTTGTGCCATCGGCCGTAGCCTGGCCTGGGCCTGGAACGTGCCGGCGGTGGAGGTACACCACATGGAAGGCCATCTGCTGGCGCCGCTGCTGGAAGACGACGCGCCGGCGTTTCCCTTCGTCGCCCTGCTAGTCTCCGGCGGCCACACCCTGCTGGTGGCGGTGAAAGGCGTGGGCGAATACGAGATCCTCGGCGATACGCTGGATGACGCCGCCGGCGAGGCCTTCGACAAAACCGCCAAGCTGCTGGGCCTCGGCTACCCCGGCGGCCCGGCACTGGCCCGGCTGGCCGAATCCGGCGACCCGGCGCGCTTCCGCTTTCCCCGCCCGATGACCCAGCGCCCCGGGCTGGACTTCAGCTTCAGTGGCCTGAAGACCTTCGCCGTCAACACCGCGAGCGAACATACAGACACCCCACAGACCCGCGCCGACATCGCCCGCGCCTTTCAGGACGCGCTAGTGGACACACTGCTCATCAAGTGCCGTCGTGCACTGAAACAGACCGGCATGCAGCGGCTGGTCATCGCCGGGGGCGTCAGCGCCAACCAGCAACTGCGTAACAACCTGCAGGCGGATGCCAAAAAGGAAGGCTTTAGCGTGTTTTATCCGCGTCCCGCTTTCTGCACCGACAATGGCGCTATGATTGCCTTTGCCGGCGCCCTGCGCATCGTCGCCGGTGAACGGATTGGCCTCGCCTTCAATGGCCGGCCGCGCTGGCCCATCGACACATTGGACGCGCCTGGCCAGACCATCTGAAAACTGAATCATCCGAGGCAAAAAACATTTCAGAGAAAACACAAAAAAGGCGGCCAATGGCCGCCTTCTTCGTTACTGACTGACAGGACTTACTTGGAAACCATCCCCTTCAGTTTGGTCAGTGGCAGAACCTTGATCTTAATACTGGCAGGCTTGGCGGCCACATTCATCAGCTCACCGGGCTTGAACGGATTAGGTACATTTTTGCGCGCCTTGCGAGCTGGCTTCTTTACCGTTTTCACCTTCAGCAGACCAGGCAGGGTAAATTCACCACAGGAACGCGGTTTGATGTGGCGTTCGATCAGCACCGCTAGCTCATCCAACACGGCAACAACCTGCTTTTTGCTGAGCTCCGTATTCTCGGCCAGCTCATTGAGAACCTGTGTCTTGGTGTAACGTTCCTTGATCGCCGTCAGCTTGCGCCCCGGAGTGGCTGTCTTCCTTGCAACGACCTTTTTCTTCGCAACGGCCTTTTTCGCCGGAGCTTTCTTCTTCGCGACGGACTTCTTGGTCGCCTTTTTCTTCATTGCCATGAGTGGGAATCTCCCTGGGAGGTAACAGAATGAAATGGGTTTTCCATCGCCGAACAAACAGTATTCAGCAATTTCGCGGGTTTTATAGTCTTTTTTCCGCTCATGCGCAATGTCGGCGTGCAAAATACTCGTGCCAAAGGCTAGACATCACGCTACTATTGCCAACACACAACGCAGCCTGCAAGGCCTACCACACCCACCCCATGCGCAAGACACCCGAAGTCCTCGACGCCAAAATCATCGCCCGCACGCGCTTCTTTCGTGTCGAGCAGCGCGACCTGCGCTTTACCAACGGCACCGAAGTCTGCTACGAACGACTGGTCGGCTCGTCAGGCGGTGCGGTGCTAATCATCCCCATGCTGGATGACGATACCGTGCTGATGATCCGCGAATACGCCGCCGGCGTGCATCGTTATGAACTGGCTCTACCGAAGGGCAAGATCGAAAAAAATGAGGCCATTCTCGATGCGGCAAACCGGGAAATTATGGAGGAGGTCGGCTACGGCGCCCGCAAGCTGGAACACGTAACCAGCCTGACCATCGCCCCCGGCTACCAGAGTCATTGCACCCATGTGGTGCTGGCGCAAGACCTGTTTGAACGGCGTTGCGAGGGGGACGAACCAGAAGAAATCGAAGTGGTACCCTGGCCCCTGAGTCGCCTGAATGAACTGCTGGCACAGGAAGAATGTACTGAGGCACGCAGCATCGCGGCGCTTTTTATAGCCCGCGAACACTTGGCCCAACAATAACACTCCCACCAACCCAAGGAAGTAAACGTGGCAAACCCCAGTGAACTCCTGAATGATGTTATCGACCTCGCCACCGACGCCGGTGAACGCATTCTGGAAATCTATCAGACAGACTTTGACGTCACCCACAAGGAAGACGACTCACCACTCACCGCCGCCGATATGGCCGCACACAATGCCATTGTTGCCGGTCTTTCCATTCTTACTCCGGAGCTACCGATTCTATCGGAAGAGTCCGCCAAAATTCCCTTCGAGGAGCGCAAAAAGTGGCAGACCTACTGGCTCGTCGACCCACTCGATGGCACTCGCGAATTTATCAAGCGCAATGGTGAGTTCACCGTCAACATCGCCCTTATCGACAAACACGAATCTATCCTCGGCGTTATCTATACCCCGGTCAGCGGATTGACCTACTACGCCGCACGCGGACACGGTGCCTACAGAAAGCGCATCAAGGATGGTGAAGCCACGCGCATCCACACCCGCAAAAAAGAACCCGGCCGTACCGTCGTCGCCGGCAGCCGGTCACATCGAGGTGATTCCCTCAAGGCCTTCCTCTCCCATATTGGTGACCACGACATCGTCAGCATGGGCAGTTCACTGAAATCCGGACTGGTCGCAGAAGGCAAGGCCGACATCTACCCGCGCCTCGGTCCGACCTCGGAATGGGATACCGCCGCTGCCCACTGCATCGTCGACGAAGCCGGCGGACGCATCACCCAGACCGACCTGTCACCACTGCTCTACAACACCAAGGAATCCCTACTCAATCCAGAATTTCTTGTCGTCGGCGACCCGGACTACGACTGGGTGCGCTTCCTATGACATAAAAGAAGAGCTATGAGCTAGGAGGAAATACATAGGGAACCTTTTATCCCAAGGAACCTCTGACCAAATTGACATCCCGCGCCCAGGCGCCCCAACTGCAAAACTGCAAAGGAAACAATGTGAAGACCGCCAGCACCGCACTTACAATTACTCTCGGTACACTCCTGCTGAGCAGTACCTTGACAGCCAGCAACGCCCTCGCCGCTGACCCCAGCCTGAAAACCGAACAGGAAAAATTCAGTTATGCCATCGGCTATCAGGTCGGCCAGAGTTTCAAGCGCGAAGGTCTGGATATCGACAGCAAGGCCCTGGCACAAGCCATCGACGATGTCCTGAGCGACAGCGAACTGAAACTGAGCACGGATGAAATGCGCGACATTGTAGAATCCTTCCAGGCCAAACAGGCCGCTGAGCGCACCGCCCGTGCCGACAAGGCCCTAGAAGAAGGCAAGGCCTTCCTGATCGCCAACAAGGAAAAAACCGGTGTAAAGGAACTGCCCAGCGGCGTACAGTACAAGGTCATTACTTCCGGCTCCGGTAAACAGCCCAAGGCCACTGACAGCATTTCCGCCCACTACCGCGGCACCCTGCTCAACGGCGAGGAATTCGACAGCTCCTACGAGCGCGGCCAGCCCGCCACCTTCGGAGTCAACCAAGTCATCAAAGGCTGGCAGGAAATCCTGCAGATGATGCGCGAAGGCGACAAATGGGAAGTCTACATCCCCGCAGAAATGGCCTATGGGGCACAGGGTGCGGGCGGCAATATCGGCCCCAATGAAACCCTGACCTTCGAGATCGAACTGATCAAAGTTAACGAGCCTGATTCCCAATAGACCACACATGGGCGCCAACACCTTTACGCTGAAACTACAGCAGGTGTTGCGCGCCCACCCCGCTGGAATCAGCGAATTCGGTCTCATCAAATGGCTTGAAGCCGACGGCCAGGCCGGCTTCGACAAGGATTGCCTGCGCACCAACTTGTCGCTATTTCAGACCCATTTTCTGCTGTTCCACAGCCTCTATCTGTTGCGCGACGAATTGTCTGCCCGTGGTGATACCCGCCTGGATATCAGTGCACTCTGCATCCAACTCATCCCTCTCTCTCACACCTCGCCATCCGCCATCGACCGGCACGACCCACTGCGGACCTATTACCTGGATCTGGACAACCTGGAAAACACCCGTGACCACGAGGTCGACGCCTTGCTAAACGCCTTCTGGGAACGTTTCATTGGCGACGACGAACGCCGACAGGCACTCAGCGTGCTCGAACTACAAGATCCGGTGGACTGGCCCATCATCAAGGCCCAACACCGTCGGCTGGCCATGCAACATCACCCGGATCGTGGCGGTGACAAAGCACGACTGCAAGCCATCAATGCCGCCATGGACAGGCTGGCGAATAGCTATAAGTAGCCTCCCTTTTAAAGCGCAGTGTTTTGTTTGCCACAGGGGCATAATCGTCGCCCCAACCCAAATCGGAGTATCATTGTCGGTCATTCTGATGGTGTCACGAGAACCATCATCCTGGGATCATCGGCACCACCAACCCGTGGTAGTTGCAGAACAACCTGGATAGCGCGAATATTCGACTCGATGACACTATTTTGGAGGCATCCATGCCAACAACCCCAATCCGGCGCACTGACTGCGGCCATGAATAACGAACAGCGGCCGTTAATAACAATAAGAATACACGCAGGAGAATCATTATGAACCTCACACGCCTGATGGCTATCATTGGCTTTACGGTTGCACTACTGCTCAGCAGTGGCTGTGCCACAGTCTATACCCAACACCCGACACTCGCCGACAAGACGGGCTCGGATGTCGCCAGCGTGTACTTTATTCGTACCGTCCCCGTATACACCAACAACTTTGCCGATGCCCCGGTCGTCATCGAATTTCAGGGCGAGAAGCTGCTCAAACTCGGCGAAGGCGCCTACACACTCCTCTATCTGAAGCCCGCCAAGGGCGAGCTGAAGGTTTACAACAACACCCTGTTCACCAACCAACTGAACAGTCAGCGTGTGTGGAAAGAACGGCACTATCGCTTTATCGGCGGGCGCACCTATTTTATTCACATCAAACAAATTGACGAGGAGTTCCGTGGGATCTTCTACGAACCCGAGTTGGTATCTCTGCAGCAGGCCAAACAGCTGATCAAACATCTCCGTCGCATGGGAGCAAAGGCTGCGGCCCACCCCATCGACAAACTCACCCATGTCGCCGCCCCTCCGGAGAGCGCGGCCAAGGATAAAGAGCCTACCCTTCCGGAGAGCCTCTATAAATCCACACCCTACATGCTAGACGAAAAGTGAGTCATGCCCGGAAAAACAGCCGTCACCGCAGACCACCCTCGGCCGGGCGGACGGCATCGTCTGAATAAAATACTGGCACTGCTCGCTGGACTGCTCGCTGGCGGCCTAGCCCAGGCGGCGCCACAGATCGTCTCCGTCAGCCCTGATCAGGTGCAGAGCAATCAGCCCGTCACGCTCACTATCGAAACAACGCACTGGCGCCCACAGGCACACTTGGCTCTGGTACCTGGCGGCCCCTTCAGCAGCCACCGTCTAGAGTTACCGACCCCGCCACACGCCATCGCTAGCGATGGACGGCGCGCCTACGTCGCCAGCCACGGCGGCTGGCTGCAGAGCATTGAATTTCCATCTGAGGCTAAAGCCAGAATCGGCGCCCAGCTGCAAATCGGCGACGGGGAAATCCGTCAGCTGAAAGTCGCCCACGGCCATCTGTTGGCCGCTGTCGATGGCCGGGGCGTGATGCTGTTCGATATCTCCCTGCCTACACACATCATCCACCGCTGGACCTATCCTACGGATACACCGGTACAAGACATGAAACTGGGCCGTGGCGAGGTCTGGCTACTGCTGGGCGATCGGCATCTTGAGCACTTTCGTTTCGACGACTCTGCGCCCAGCGAGGCGGAAAGGCGTTGGTTCCTGCCCTTCACCGCCCACAGCTTCGTCCTGCAGGACGATACAGCGCTGGTGGTCGGCATCGAGGGCATCGCCAGTCTGGACCTGAGCACGCCATCGGCGACAATCTTTGACCGGCAAACCACACGCGGTACACCTCGCCGGGTACAACTGGCCGCCGGGCTGGCCCTGGTGGACGATGGCCCGGGCGGATTGGTGGTCTTCGATGCCAGCGACCCGCGCCAGCTACGCTGGCTGGGCAGCCACGCCAAGCGCGGCCCCATTCGTAGTCTGAGCGTCTCCGCCAATCACGCCTGGGTAGGCATCGGTGAACGCACACTCCTGAGCATCGCCCTCGGCAATCCGACGCTGCCCACCGCCGGTGACGCCCTGCGTCTGGATGCTCCGCTGGTGGATCTAGCGGCGCACGGCGACATCGTCTTCGCCGCCACCACCCGTGGTGTGCAACGCCTCAACTTCGGCACCCCGACCGTGGCCGACATCTCCCCCGAGGGCGTCACCCTCGGCGGCAGCCGCCGTGGCGTGATCCGCGACAACATCCTCTACGTCGCCGACTGGTTCTCCGGTCTGCATCTCTACGATGTCCGCGACCCGGCCAATCCGCGCCACCTCGGCAACTACCACACCCCCGGTTCCAGCAAGGGCGTGACCCTGTACGGTGACTACGCCCTGGTAGGCGACGACGACCGAGGCCTGCAAATCATCGACATCAGCGACCCACGCCAGCCTCGTTGGGTGTCTGAACTGAGTTGGGAGTCCGACATTTCCACTCTCGGTCTTGCCTATACCATGAAGCGCATCGGCAGTACCCTGTATCTGGCCGACCACCGCGGCGGCTTCCAGATCATTGATCTCAGCGATATTGAACACCCGCGCATCCTCGGTGCGCTGGACACCCCGGGCAAATCCTGGGCCATCGACGTGAGTGGTCACATCGCCTTCGTCGCCGACGATGATGACGGCCTGCTCATCGTCGACGTCAGCGATCCCGCGCAGATCAGCTTCGTCGGCCGGTTCAATCCCGGCGGCCACGTCGAAGATGTGGTAGTGCGCGACGGCCTCGCCTACCTGGCGCTGTTCGACAACGGCCTGTTCATCGTCGACGTCAGCGACCCGGCGAATCCGCACCCGCTGGCCCATCTCGCGATCCCCGGCAACGCACGTGGTATCACACTGGTAGGCGACCTGGCCTACGTCAGCGGCTGGGAATCCGGTCTGCAGGTCGTTGATATCAGTCACCCACATACGCCGCAGATCATCGGCCACTTCGACACCGACGGCGCCGCCTGGGGCACTGTCGTGCAGGACGACACCGCCTACGTGCTGGACTGGTGGGGCGGCATCAAGGTGCTGGACGTCAGCAATCCGGCCCGGCCTGCCGCCATCACTCGCTACCAGGCCCGCGGCACCCTGCAGCAACTGCGTAGTACCGATCACTACCTCTTCGCCGCCAGTGGCATCGGTGGACTGCAGGTGTTCGATATCCGCAACCCTCTCAACCCTATCTGGGCCAGCGGTGCCGACCTGCCCGGCGAAGCCCTGGATCTGTGGCTGGAAGAGGGCCATGCCTACATTGCCAGCGGCGATGCCGGCGTCGCTGTGATCGACACCCTCGATCCCTTCTACGCACGCGTCGTCGGACGGCTCGACACCCCCGGGGCGGCGTGGCTGATTCGCGCCCGCAACGGCTACCTGTTCATCGCCGACAGGCGCGCCGGCCTGCTGGTGGTGGACGCCCGCGAGCCACGTCACCCACACATCCTGTCGCGCCAGCCCATGACCATCAACGACCTGTGGGTGGACGACAACGGCCTGTTGATCGCCACCCCCGAGGGCCTGCAGCAGCTGGCCCTGGACGCCGCCGGCCGACTGACGCCGATCGCCCATTTCAGCTCGCCGGGCGTGCAAAAGATCCGCAGCCAGGCTGACCTGGTGGTGATCAGTCTCAGCGACGACACAGTGCAATTACTGCGCAGGGAGGCCAATGGATTTATCCCACTGGGCCGTTTCCAGACCCATGAGGCGATACTCGACCTGCAACTGGACGGCGAACAGCTGTTCATCCTCGGCGCCCGCTCCGGTCTGATGGCGGTGGATATCAGCCGACCCGGTACTCCCCGCCTGACGACCCTCTACCCCGCCACCGGCCAGCACCGCAACCTACTGTTGTCCGGCAACGCCGCCTTCCTCGGCGGCGAACGGCATCTGAATTCCGTGGCCCTACTGCCAGACATCCGGTTCACCACCCCATCCAACAAACCGGCCCGCCTGCAACTGTCCAGCGGCCTGCCCAGCGGCCGTTATCACCTCCTCACCTTCGATAATGATGGCCGGCAACACCTGCTACCCAATGCCTTCACGGTGCGCTTCGGCATCCCCGGCCAGAAGCGCTTCAACCTCGAAACTCTACGCCAACTGATGAAAAAGCCACTCGTCAGCGACAACTAACCCCGCCAGTCGGCCCGGCTATTTCATGAAACACGGCATATTTAGGTGGCCGGATCAATAATCACGCCAACCCCGTCGCAATTTCGCCCAAACCTACTGCCGTTTTTTAACGGCGGTGCGACACCTGCTTAACCCAAGCATTAATTTTTTTAGTCAGGCTGCCGCTAATGCTCTGACGAGCAGACACTGCCCGCCAAATCCGGATAACACGATCTCAGGACGTTGCAGTGGGGAAAAACATGTCTACTTCGATTACAGTTCGGCGTTTTCTCGATACACAGGATGTGCCTTATTCCGTCATCCGCATCAGTCGTAGCACAGATGGCAAACTGCTCAGTGAGAGTAAAGAAATCCCGCCTGCAAGTATTGCCAAGGCGGTGATTCTGAAAGACATTCGCGGCATGCTGATGGCGGTGTTTCCCATCACTCACCGCCTCAGTATGAACACCCTGAATCGCCAACTGCACCGACGCCTGGAGCCCGCCGACACGGCGGACTATCACGGCGTGTTCGCCGACTGCACCCCTGGCCTGCTGCCTGCACTGGGTGAGGCCTACGGTTTCGAGACCATTATCGACGACAGCCTGCTGGATCAGAACCATGTCTACCTGGCCTCCGGCAACGCCGGCGAACTGATCCGCCTCAGTGGTGCGGATTTTCAACTGCTGCACAGCAACGCCTGGTACGGCAATACATTTTCCAACATCTCTGAAGGGCCGATACAAAAAAAAGCCGCCAGAGGTACACCACCGGCGCCGGCCGCCGACCCCAACGAAAGCGGCATCATCCCCATCGCCGACATGCGCCGACGCATCGAGCGCGTCAACGAATTGCCCGCCATGCCTTCACTGGCACAGAAGATCATCCAGCTCAACGCCAATCCCTACGCCCATGCCGAGGATCTGGCCAAGCTCGTGGAACGCGATCCCAGCCTGTCGGCGCAGATCGTGCGCTATGCCCAGTCACCGCTCTATGGCTATCCAGGCAAGATCGCCTCGGTGCGCCAGGCCATTTCGCGTGTACTGGGCTACGACATGGTGATGAACATGGCCCTGGGCATTGCCGCCGCACGGCCCTTCAAGCTGCCCGTGGACGGCCCGCTGGGGCTGGGTGAATTCTGGCGCCACGCTACTTACAGCGCCACCCTGATGCAGTCCCTGTGCAAAGTCATTCCGCGCGAAAAACGGCCACGCCCCGGCACCACCTATCTCACCGGCCTGCTGCATAATTTCGGTTTCCTGCTGCTCGGCCATCTGTTTCCCAAGGAATTCAACGTGCTCTCCAAGGCACTGCACAAAGAGCCGGAGATCCCCGTGGTAGAGCAAGAGCAGCGCCTGCTGGGTATCAGCCACATGGAAATGGGTGGCTGGCTGATGGAGGCCTGGAACATGCCGGAAGAAATCCTCGTCACCCAGCGCGAACACCACAACACCGCCTACGACGGGCCGCATGCCAGCTACGTACATCTGTTGCTGATTTCCGGGGCTCTGCTAAAAAGCCACGAAATCGGCGAGGCCAGCAGCAGCGAGCTGCCGGAGCGTTCCCTGTTCGCCCTGGGACTGAGCGAGGAAGACGCCATCGGCGCACTGGAGAGCACCATCGAAAACCGCGAATCCCTGGACACCATGGCCCGCCAGCTGGTGGCCTGAAGCGGGTGATCGGGATAATGCCACTGAACCAAGGCACGCGAAGGTCATTGAATCAGCCAAGGAGCCCCGCGACAACGCCCGCCACCATGGCCACTGACAGCGACCTCTACCGTGAGAATCAACTGCTGCGCCGCAAGCTGCGCGCCTTTCTCACCCAGGCGCGTGAGAATGAGCAGAAGATGCGCCGCTTCCACGAACAGGAACTGCGTCTAATCAGCACGCCCTCGTTATCAGAACTGGTACAGCGCGTGCTGTACAACTACCGCACCGCCTTCACCCTCGACACGGGAGGGTGGCGGCTGGCTGTCGGTCACCATCTCCATCGGTGTCTCCAGCCTACCGACCGGCGCTGAGAGCGCCGGGGACATCGCCGAAGAGCTGGTGGATCGCGCCGATCAGGCGCTCTATCTAGCCAAGAGTGCCGGACGAAATCAGGTGGTACCGGCGCTGGAAGAGGAATCCCCAGCCAGCGCCCAGGTCACCGAGCTAAAGCCCAGAACCCAAGCGGATTAGCGGTTACGCGGCCGCGATGAGCCGCTGCGGCCACGCGAGTGCCGAGAAGAACCTGAGCCGCCCCGGTCTCGCCCGGAGCCCGAACGACCACCGCTCGGCTTCGGCTTGCGCGCAATCCGCACCCGCGGCTTGATGTCTTCCGCCAACAATTCGGGCGTGACCCGCCCACGCGGAATCTCGTAGCTGATATAGTCCTGGATATCCCCCAACGAAAAGGCGTAGTCCTCGCAGGCAAAACTGATGGCGTCGCCCTTGGCCCCGGCGCGCGCGGTGCGGCCGATGCGGTGCACGTAGTCCTCGGCTTCCTGCGGCAGGTCGTAGTTGATGACGTGGCTGACATCGGCAATGTGCAGGCCGCGCGCCGCCACGTCCGTGGCCACCATCACCGGCAGCTCTCCGGCCTGAAATTGCGTCAGCAAGCTGATGCGCTTTTTCTGCGGCACATCGCCCGACAACACGGCGGCCTGGATGCCGTTGCTCTCCAGATAGCCCCACACGCGCTCGGCGGCACGCTTGGTGTTGACGAAGATGATGGTGCGCGTCGGATCCATGTGCCGCAGCAGGCCCAGCAGCAGCGGGATCTTTTCCTCATTGGAGGGCCCATAGACGATCTCGGTGACACGGTCGGCGGTGACCTTGTCGGTCTCCACACTGATTGTCACGGCCTTGTTCATGTGCTCGTAGGCCAGCTCGGTAACACGCAGCGGCAGAGTGGCGGAGAACAGCATGTTGAGGCGTTCCTCCGGCGGTGGCATGCGTCGCAGCAGATAGCGGATGTCCTTGATGAAGCCGAGGTCGAACATGCGGTCGGCCTCGTCCAGCACCATCGCCTGCACCTGCTTCAGGTCGTAGACGTGCTGCTTGAAGTAGTCGATGAGGCGGCCCGGCGTGCCAATGAGGATATCGACGCCCGCCTGCAAGTCATTGCGCTGCTGCTCATAGCCGGAGCCGCCGTAGACCACCTGGATACGGAAATCCGTGTTGCCTGCCAGAGCCAGGGCATCCTTGTGGATCTGGATCGCCAGCTCGCGGGTAGGGGCGAGAATAAAGGCGCGCGGCTGATTAGGCCGGCGCGACTCGGGTGGCTGCACCGCCAACAGACGGTGCAGCACGGCAAGCAGAAAGGCCGCCGTCTTGCCGGTGCCGGTCTGCGCCTGGCCAAGCACGTCCTGCCCCTTGAGGGCCAGCGGCAGGGTCTCTGCCTGAATCGGTGTGCAGTAAGAAAACCCCGCTGTTTCAACACCTTGTACCAGTGCGTCGGCGAGCCCTAACTCCCTGAATGAAGTCTCTGTGAGATGTGTGTCTGTCATAGGCGGAAGAGAATAACAAAATTGCCACGGCTTTGGGCTTGAAATCGATCGCGTATTAAGCTGAAATGTCACATTAGCCAGGGTTATCAATATTTTCCAGGAGTCTGTCGGGTTATTAGGTGGTCATTGCGAGGGAAAACTATTTTTTGGGTCACGTTTTTTGATCGTTCGAGACAAATAGCCATTGCTATTCAACGAAAAGGATCGAAAAGTTGGCCAAAATGGATTTTTCCGCAGCAGACCCGCCTAAAGCCGACGCCCTCCCGAGCCGATGACCTCAATTTCATTCCACATGGAGATCCATCACGTGAGCGGAAACATCGTTTACCTCTCAGACGATTCCTTCGAAGAAGAAGTCGTCAATGCCGACGGCCCGGTTCTGGTCGATTACTGGGCAGACTGGTGCGGCCCCTGCAAGATGATTGCACCGATCCTCGATGAGATCGCCGAAGAATACAAAGGCAAGGTCAAGATTGCCAAGCTGAACATTGACGAAAATCCGGCCACCCCGCCGAAATTCGGCATTCGCGGCATTCCCACCCTGATGCTATTCAAGGGCGGTAACGTTGAAGCAACCAAGGTGGGCGCCGTCTCCAAGTCCCAACTCACCGCCTTTCTCGACAGCAATATCTAACCTGGATATTTCATGAAATATCCAGGTTAATGGGAGGCTTTCAATCAAATAAAGCCCTATTGTCGTGCTTTGCCGAACAAAAACAGAGGCTTGGCAGTACGGCTTTATTAGTTGAGAGCACCCCCAAATTATTCCAACATATTTGCCGGAAGCCGCAGAAACGCACTGGACGACGCCCCGCTATCGTGTTAGCTTAGCGCCGAAGCGTCATAGTCAACTGCGTGCCGACGTTCCGGCCCACCCCCAAATAAAGCCCTTTAAAGACACCCAGCAAGCCCACATCTGACCGCCTGCGCGTCGCGTCCGTTCCAGCGAACGCTCACCCCAGATTCCCCAGATCAACGAAACCCTTTCTATGAATCCATACATCTAAGCAACCGAAGAACCATGAACCTCACAGAACTGAAGAAAAAAACCGCCACGGATCTAATCGACCTGGCTCGTGAAAGCGGTGTGGAAGGTATGTCCCGCGCCCGTAAGCAGGACATTATTTTCGCCATACTCAAAGCGCACGCCCGCAAAGGTGAAGATATTTATGGTGACGGCGTACTGGAAATCCTGCAGGACGGATTCGGTTTTCTGCGTTCCGCAGACAGCTCCTATCTGGCCGGCCCGGATGACATTTACGTCTCTCCCAGCCAGATCCGGCGTTTCAGCCTGCGCACGGGTGACACGGTGTCCGGCAAGATTCGCCCACCCAAGGAAGGAGAGCGCTACTTCGCGCTATTGAAGGTCAGTGAGATCAACTTTGAGCGGCCGGAGAACGCCAAGAACAAAGTGCCCTTCGAAAATCTCACGCCCCTCTTCCCCGATGAACGCTTACGCATAGAGCAAGGCAACGGCAGCACCGAGGATCTGACCGCCCGCGTCATCGACCTCGCCTCCCCGGTAGGCAAAGGCCAGCGCGGCCTGATCGTATCACCGCCCAAGTCGGGCAAGACCATGATGCTGCAGAATATCGCCCAGTCCATTGCCGCCAATCACCCCGAGTGTTACCTCATCGTGCTGCTCATCGACGAACGTCCGGAAGAGGTCACGGAAATGGCCCGCTCGGTACGCGGTGAGGTGGTGTCTTCCACCTTCGATGAACCTGCCAGCCGGCATGTGCAAGTCGCCGAAATGGTGATCGAAAAGGCCAAGCGTCTGGTGGAGCACAAGCGCGACGTGGTCATCCTGCTCGACTCCATCACCCGCCTGGCACGCGCTTACAATACGGTGATTCCGTCTTCCGGCAAGGTACTGACCGGTGGCGTGGACGCCAACGCCCTGCATCGACCGAAGCGCTTCTTCGGCGCCGCACGCAACATCGAGGAAGGTGGCAGCCTGACCATCCTCGCAACCGCACTGGTGGAAACCGGCTCACGCATGGATGACGTGATCTACGAAGAGTTCAAGGGCACTGGCAACATGGAGGTGCATCTCGACCGCCGTATCGCCGAAAAACGCATCTACCCCGCCATCGACATCAACCGCTCCGGCACCCGCCGCGAGGAACGCCTTACCAAGCCTGATGAGCTGAAGAAAATGTGGATCCTGCGCAAGCTGCTGCACCCCATGGATGAAATCGCCGCCATCGAATTTCTCTTGGATCGTTTGAAAAACACCAAGACCAACGAAGAGTTCTATGCTTCGATGAAGCGCTGACCCCCCCCGACAACGCTGTTCACTTTGACTTGCTACCGCGCCGCGCCCTTCAACCTATGATTGATCAGTCAGCCCAGGATAAAAACAGCGTGACCGGAGGAGGGGTGAAAGGAAAGGCAAGCAGGAAATTATCGACCCGCTGAAGGCGTCGAAAGCCTCCTCTTGCTCACCCAACAGGCTTGTCGACCAGCGTTACGCGCTACCACCACTGCGCCCCGGAGCCGGGGTGCGACACGCTGTGACAACGCTCGCAAACGAAGAGTGAAAACGACACCTTACCATGGCAGACGCCGCAGAACTCTCCCGCCAAAACGGCATTCATGGTCATGTTGTTGCCACCCGCTTTCGGCTCAAAAAGCGCCGAATGACAATTGGTGCAATCCAGCCACGCGGTGTGCTTGCTGTGCGAAAACAGCACCCAGGGCATGAGCTGCGTACGCTTCATGAGGATGTCCATATCCAGGATCTGCATCTCTGACTGCCCCAGTAGATCAGCCCGTGGCTCGATCAACGCTTCATCCAGCGCCAGCACCCAGTCCACTTCACCACGGCGGTCACGCGGAAACCCGGCCATCGCCTGCGTCGGATCCTGCAGGATGGCCAGCGATTCATTGAGCACGTCGTGGATACCGTCGTTGCGCGGTGACTCACTCGCCTGTTCCACCGCCGGGCTCTGCGTCAAAGGCGCGCTGGGTTCAACGACCGGCGCCGCTGCAACGGACGACGTCGGCGTCTCGGCCTGAACAATGCCCTCGTCCAACGCCGCCTGCAATTCAGCCGTCAGCACCAGCGGGCTTTCCGCTTCCTCTGCGGACTGGGTGTTCAACCCGGCCTTGCAGCCCGTCAGTACCGCCGACAGTGCGGCCAGCAAAAAAAATAGTCGGCAAACGATACCTCTCATCATCATCACCACCACTTCTCTGGCGAACCTTCGTGTGGCACGCTGTGACAACGTTCACACACCCACAACGTAAACGATACTTTGCCATGGCAACGACCGCAAAATTCACCGGCCAGCACCGCATCCATGGTGATCTTGTTGGCGCCGGCCTGGGGAACAAATATCTCGTCGTGACAATTGGTACAGTCCAGCCACGCGGTATGCTTGCCGTGCGGGAACAACACCCAAGGCATGGCGCCGGTGTTCTTGAACATGATATCCATGTCCAATAGCTGCATCTCAGATTCACCCAGCAGATCGGCACGCGGGGAAATAATACCCAAATCCAACGCCTTCACCCAGTCAGCGGCGCCACGGCGGTCGATGGGAAAGGCCGCCAGCGCCTCAGCGGGCTCCTGCAGGGCCGAGAAGGCCTCATTCTGCGGATCGTGAATACCGTCACTGGCCAATGACTCCACATCCAGGGTCGCCTGGCTAGGGCGCGAACGGCGCCAACTGGTACCGGTGTCTTCGCTGCCGTCCACCACATAGCTGGCGCTGCGCGAGACAGAATGAGGCTGAGATGAGCAGGCGGCCAGCAACAGAACCACCAGACCCAGTAATATCAGTATTGTTGTAAAAACGCGCATCCCGTCACTCACTCAGTATTCCGCACCGGCAGCCAGCTTCAGCCAGTTCCGTATGACCCTCACAGGCGCTCCCCTGCCACAGAAAAACAAACATCAGTCGGCCAATCTCCCACCACACGGCACCCCATTGCTCCCCCACCAAATTACACAGTAAATCGCCAGCAACAACGACCGTAGAGTATTTTTTTCCGATTGTAACCAATCCCCTCCCCCGGGAATAGGCAGGCACCCCGCCGCTCGGTTAAGATCGGCAACCTGACAACAGCGGCTGGCGACACAACCCATGGCCTCCATACCCTACCCCCATTGCGAGCAGAAACCTTTTTCCCGGCGGAACAAATACCACGGCAGGCCGTGGCCCATCCAGCCGCGCACAAATTTGGATGGGCTGGCTCTCGACCGCTTCAACTTCCATATTGCCCCCTCCGTCATGCACAAAACCGGCAGCAGTCCGGACAAGCGCCACTGAAGTCGCAACGATGGCAAATATTCTCGGCATCGGCATCGCCACCCTGGATATCATCAACCACGTCGCGGCCTGGCCCGCCGAGGACGAGGAAGTGCGCGCCCTGGCGCAGGACGTCCGCCGTGGTGGCAACGTCACCAACACCCTGGTGGTGCTCAGCCAGCTGAGCCACCGCTGCCGCTGGGCCGGCACTCTGGCCGACGATACCAGCAGCACAGCCATCCGTAACGACCTGGTGCAATACGGCGTCGACACTGCCCATGTGCAACAGATCCCCGGCGCCCACGCTCCCACGTCCTACATCGCCCTCAGCATGCACAATGGCTCGCGCACCATTATCCATTACCGCGACTTGCCGGAGTACGGCCTCGACGCCTTCCGCCGTATCGACCTGCAAGAACTGGACTGGCTGCATGCCGAGGGGCGCAACGTGACGGCCGTCGCCGAGATGCTGAAAGACGCCCGCCGGCAGTACCCACAACTGCCCCTGTCCGTCGAGATCGAAAAACCCCGCGAGCACATCGAGCAACTGTGCGGGCTCGCAGACCTGCTGATATACTCCCGCCACTATGCGCTGCACCAACTCGGTGCAAAGGCCCCGATCACCCCTGAAGCCATCGCCGACATCTTTCTGCGCCGCCAGCGACAGCGGGCACCGGAGGCGATTCACGTCTGCAGTTGGGGAGAACACGGCGCCTACGGCCTGGCGCCGGACAGCGAACTCTGCCACAGCCCGGCCTTCACGCCACCGAAGGTCATCGATACCCTCGGTGCCGGCGACACCTTCAATGCCGGCCTGATCCACGCCCGGCTAACAGGGCAAGGGCTCACCGACAGCCTGCGCAGCGCCTGCCGGCTGGCCGGTGACAAGGTCGGCCGGCACGGCTTTCACGGCCTCACCACCCAACCACTTCGGGAATAATCATGCAAGACCATCTCATCGTTGGCGGCGGCATCATCGGCCTACTCACCGCACGCTATCTTAGTCAGGCCGGTGCCATTGTCACCTTGTTGGAGCGCCGCCAGATCGGCCGTGAATCCTCCTGGGCCGGCGGCGGCATCCTGTCCCCGCTCTACCCATGGCGCTACGCGGAACCGGTCAACGCCCTCGCCCGTTGGAGCCAACAACACTACCGCGCCCTCGCCGATGAATTACAAACCGACACCGGCATCGATCCCGAATGGATTCAGAGTGGCCTGCTGATCCTCGATGGCGACGAAACCGCCCATGCCACGGCATGGGCAGAAAAGGCCCACGCACGACTCGACATCATCGACCCCGACACACTCAGCCGTATCGAACCCGTCATCGGCGAGCACCCTGCGGGTGGCCTGCTGTTTCCCGAGTTCGCCCAGGTGCGCAACCCCTACCTGCTGAAAGCCCTGCGCCAAGACGTGCAGGCACGCGGCGTGCGCATCACCGAATCGGCCGAAGTCAGCCATCTGCTGCACGAAAACGGCCGTATCCGTGGCGTCGGCACCGCCGATGGCGACCACATCACCGCTGAGCGGGTCGTCATCGCCTGCGGCGCATGGAGCGCCTCCCTGCTGCGCGAGCTGGGCCAGGACATCGACATCGTCCCCGTGCGCGGTCAGATGCTACTCTACCGGGGAGAGCCTGGGCTGTTGAAACACATCGTCCTGCATCGAGGGCACTATGCTATCCCGCGCCGCGACGGCCGCCTCCTCTTCGGCAGCACCCTGGAAGACGTGGGTTTCGACAAAACCGTTACCGAGCAGGCCCGGCACGAACTGGAACATGCCGCCCAGGCTCTGATCCCCGCACTTGCCGAGACACCGCTGGAGCGCCACTGGGCCGGCCTACGCCCCGCCTCCCCCAGTGGCATCCCCTACATCGGCGCCCATCCGCAGATCGAAGGGCTGTACATCAACGCCGGCCATTTCCGCAATGGTGTGGTCATGGCCCCGGCCTCCGCACACCTGCTGGTGGATCTGATGCTGGGGCGCCACCCTGTGCTGGATCCTGCACCATTCGCCCTCGACACGCACGCCAGCGCGGCTTGAAACAGCCACTATTAGAAATTTTCTGCATTGGACGATATACTTAGTACCATGGTAGGAAATAGCGACAAACGATTTGGTGGCGATGTCGGCGAACTGCTGGCCAATCACGGCATCTCGCCCACCCAACAACGCCGGCAAATTGCCCGCATCATGTTTGCCCGCCCGCAGCACCTCTCGGCGGAGCAGATCCTCGAGCGCGTCAACACAAAAGACCATCAGGTCTCGAAGGCCACGGTGTACAATACCCTCGGCCTATTCACCCGCAAGGGCCTGATTCGCGAAGTGGTGGTCGATCCCAGCAAGATCTTCTACGACTCCAATACCCGACCACATCACCACTATTTCAACCTCAGCACCGGCATGCTGAGCGACATCGATGGCGAACAGATTGCCCTCAGCCAGCTGCCCAAGTCCCCCGACGGCACCGAGCTGGAAGGCATCGACATCATCGTCCGCCTGCGCAACAAGTCCTGACCCGCAGCGAAAAGCCCATTCAGCGGCGCCGGTTGTTTCCCCACCCATCCATCTCGTATACTCCCGCGCGGTAAACCCGATCACACGCCGATGTAGCTCAGTTGGTAGAGCAACTGATTCGTAATCAGTAGGTCAGAGGTTCGACTCCTCTCATCGGCACCATGTTTTCAATAAGTTACGTGAACCAGCAGATTTTCCGGCGGCCCATGTAGACACGTCAGTCTGGCCCGAAAATCGCCCCCATGGACGGCAAGATCTTTTCTCCACATAATGCCAAAGCATCTGAAAAGGCTTGAGAAAGAGGGAATGGTTGCCAATTTCTAGAGGCTAGGAAAGTACACTTCACTAAGCCCTCGACCACCTTCGACCAGCAGGTTGACATCCTCATCCAGCGGGGTACGGCCGTACCTGACAGGGAGCAGGCTGATCCTGGCCATACTAGTGTAGCGTTCTCCTCGGGCTTCACGATATTCCACCAAGTGACTCAATGCATACCTCCTCATTCTGAACCTTCCATTATCACTGCCAGCACACAGCGGTTTCCGCCGGTTTTTCGGGTACAATACGCCCCTTTCAAATCCCCGGGCGCGCCCATCCGTGAATCAGGCTGGTTTTGGCAGGCATCGACATGAGCCGCACTGGCATTCGCCGACGACGGTACAGTCGGCATGTGTGCCAGCGCAGCAACTGGATTGGCTGCTGGATGATGGTTCGCTAACCCGGCGCTTGGTGGTGAACTGCGGGGGGGCATTCCGGGTCGCACCGTTGGGTCAGAGCTGGCGCCGGCCACTGCTCAACGAGGCGGAGGTGCTGGGTATGCGCCCGGCACACTATGCCTGGGTACGTGAGGTGCACCTGTTGTGTAACCAGCAACCGTGGGTATTTGCGCGTACGGTGATCCCACCGCACACCCTCGGCGGCAGGCGTCGTCGTCTGGCACGGCTGGGCAACAAGCCGTTGGGTGCGATGCTGTTTGCGGATTGCTCCATGCGTCGCAGCCCGATGCAGATCGCCCGCCTGCGCCCGGGGCAGTGGCTGTTCGATACCGCCACCGCACCGCTGGAAGAGGCTCCGGCAGAAATTTGGGGTCGCCGTTCGTTATTTTATCTGGATGACCATCCGCTGCTGGTGAACGAAATTTTTCTGCCAGGGCTGGGGGAATAATGGACTGGGCTCACCTCCGGGATCGCGCCTACCAGTACGCTCTGTTGATGCGGCTGGATAAGCCCATTGGTGTATTTCTGCTGCTGTGGCCAACCTGCTGGGCGCTGTGGATCGCCGGCGAAGGTAATCCGGACACGGGCGTGACCCTGGTATTCGTGCTCGGCGTGGTATTGATGCGCTCGGCCGGCTGCGTGATCAATGACTACGCCGACCGCGACATCGACCCGCACGTAAAGCGCACCGAGCAGCGCCCTATCGCCGCAGGGAAGGTGACCCCAAAGGAGGCCTTGATCCTGTTTGCGGTGCTGTGCGGACTAGCCTTTGCCCTGGTGTTGACCATGAACTGGCTGACCATCGGCCTGTCTGTGATAGGTGCGGTGTTGGCAGTGACGTATCCCTACACCAAGCGCCACACCTATCTGCCGCAGGTGTTTCTCGGCCTGGCCTTCGGCTGGGCGGTGCCTATGGTTTTTGCCGCGCAGACCGGCACGGTGCCAACGCTGGCCTGGCTACTGCTAATGGCAACGGTGCTGTGGGCCACGGCCTATGACACCTTGTATGCGATGGTGGATCGCGAGGACGATGTAAAGATCGGCGTGCGTTCCACGGCGATCCTGTTCGGTGATGCCGACCGGGTGATCATCGGCATCATCCAGGCTTTGTTGTTGCTGACCCTGTGGATTATCGGCAACAAAGCGGGGCTGGGGCTTTATTATTACCTGGGCCTGCTGGTCGCAGCGGGACTGGCGGTGTATCAGCAATACCTGATTCGTGACCGTGATGTGCACGGCTGCTTTCAGGCCTTTCTCAACAATCACTGGTTTGGCGCGGTTATCTTCGTCGGACTGGTACTGGACTACTGGACAAAATACTAACGATGTTAATGGCTTGGCTGGCAATTATTGGTGGATTCGCACTGCTCATGTGGAGCGCCGAACGCTTCGTACTGGGCGGCTCGGCGTTGGCGCGCAACCTTGGTGTATCGCCGCTTGTCATCGGTATGGTGGTGATGGGCTTCGGTACCTCACTGCCGGAGATGCTGGTGTCCGGCATCGCCGCCTCCAACGGCAATCCGGCGCTGGGCATCGGTAATGCCATCGGCTCTAATATCGCCAATATCGGCCTGGTGCTGGGTATCACCGCGTTGATCGTGCCACTGACCGTGGCCTCCGGCACCCTGAAGCGCGAATACCCGGTACTGTTCGGGGTGATGCTGCTGGCCGGCGTGCTGCTATGGGACGGCGACCTGTCTCGCATGGATGGCATCATCCTCTTCAGCGGCTTCTTTCTGGTCATGGGCTGGATGGTCTGGCAGGGCATGAAGGGCCGCAAAGACGGCGAAGACCCGCTGGTGGTGGATCTGGAGAGCGAGATCCCCACCGACATAAGCACCGGCGTCGCCGTGATGTGGGGCCTGCTCGGCCTTGTTATCCTGGTTGCCAGTTCGCGCCTGCTGGTATGGGGGGCCGTAGAGGTGGCCCACAGCTTCGGTGTCAGTGACCTGATTATCGGCCTCACCATTGTCGCCATCGGCACCAGCCTGCCAGAACTGGCTGCCTCGGTAATGAGTGCCCTGAAGGGCGAGGACGACATGGCGGTGGGTAATGTGCTCGGCTCCAACATGTTCAACCTGCTGGCGGTGCTGGCCCTGCCCGGGCTGATCCTGCCCAGCACACTGGATGCAGCGCTCATGCAGCGTGATTTTCCCATCATGATAGGATTGACCATCGCCCTGTTCGCCATGGCCTATGGCTTCCGCGGCCCGGGACGCATCAATCGCATTGAAGGTGCCCTGCTGCTGACAGCATTCATTGCCTACATGGTCTGGCTGGGGCGTACCAGCCTGGCCTAATCCGTCAGCCCAGCGGACAGAGGAAATATAATGACCACACACCGGCTCAGCTTCTCCCTGCTGCTCTGTCTTGCTCTGCTATCGTCACCGGTACTGGCCGAGACCTCCCTGTGGCAGGTACGCGACGGCGATAGCGTGATGTACCTCGGCGGCACCGTGCACGTATTGGCCGCGGCCGACTATCCCCTGCCGGAGGAATTCGATCAGGCCTACGAGCAGGCCGACCGGCTGGTGTTCGAGACCGACATGCAGGCCATCAACAGCCCGGCCTTCCAGTTGCAGATGGTACAGCGGCTGACCTACAACGACGGCCGCAGTCTCAAAGACGAGCTGGGCGCAAAGGCCTACGACGCGCTGCTGGCCTATAGCCGCAAACGCAGCCTGCCCATGGCCATGCTCGAACAGTTTCGCCCGGCGATGGTGAGCCTGGTCATCGTCATGACCGAGTTGGAGCGTCTCGGTATCAATGGCGCTGGCGTGGACGAGCATTTCTACCGCCGCGCGCAGGCCGACGGCAAGCCCGTGAGCCAGCTTGAAACACCACAGGCGCAACTGGAATTTATCGCCGGTATGGGACGGGGGCAGGAAGACGCCCTGATCCTCAACAGCCTGCGCGACGCCGAACAGATGGCCGACATGATGACCAAAATAAAGGCTGCCTGGCGCAGCGGTGACCGCGCGCAGCTGGTGAAGCTGGGACTGGAACCGATGCGCCACGACTACCCAGCCCTGTACCAAGACCTGCTGGTGAAACGCAACCAGGCCTGGCTGGTCAAACTCGAACGAATGCTGAAGAACGCCGACACCGAACTGGTGCTGGTGGGGGCGCTGCATCTGGTGGGCCGCGAAGGCCTGCTGGAGCAGTTGCGTGCGCGGGGCTACGAGGTGATTCAACAGTAGCCGGTGTGGACTTTTGCCACAGAGACACGGAGAAAAGCTTGTAAAAGCGGAATCCTGTGGTCTGGATTGAACCTCTGGATTCCGGATCTACGCTGCGCTTCGTCCGGAATGACGGATTATGTCTTTCTCTGTGCCCTCCGTGTCTCTGTGGCGAGCAATTGGGCAACAACCAACAACAGGCAGAATCATCGCCATGAACGATACCCAGATACAACAACTGGCGCGCGCCGTCATCGACACCGAGGCAGCCGCCGTGTCAGCCCTGCGTGAACGCATCGGCCCGGCATTCCTGCATGCCTGCCGCTTCATGTACGACTGCCACGGCCGCATCGTGGTGCTGGGCATGGGCAAGTCCGGTCACATCGGTGAAAAAATCGCCGCCACCCTGGCCAGCACCGGCAGCCCGGCCTTCTTCGTCCACCCCGGTGAGGCCAGCCACGGTGACATGGGCATGATCACTGGCGAGGATGTGGTGCTGGCGCTGTCCAATTCCGGCGAGACGACGGAAATCATCACTATCCTGCCACTCATCAAACGTCTCGGCGTGCCGCTCATCGCCCTTACCGGCAAGCCCGATTCCACCCTCGCCCACACCGCCGATGCACACATCGACGTCAGCGTGGAGAAAGAGGCCTGCCCGCTGGGCCTAGCCCCCACGGCCAGCACCACCGCCACCCTGGCCATGGGCGACGCACTGGCCGTGGCCTTGCTCGAACGGCGTGATTTCACCGCCGACGACTTTGCCCTCTCGCACCCCGGTGGCCAACTGGGCCGGCGCTTGTTGCTGCATATCAGCGACATCATGCACGGCGGTGAGCATACCCCCCGTGTGAACGAGGATGCTAGCCTTAGCGAGGCTCTGCTGGAAATGACCGCCAAGGGACTGGGAATGACAGCGATTGTTGACGGTCAGGATCGCGTGGTGGGGATCTTTACCGACGGCGACCTGCGCCGGGTGCTGGATCACGGCGAGGTGAACGTGCGCGAGATGGGCGTGGCGGAAGCCATGACCCGCAACTGCCAAACCGTCACCAGCGGCCAGCTGGCGGTGGAGGTGCTGCACCTGATGGAACAGCACAAGATCAACGCCCTGTTGGTGGTGGATGGCAATGGCAAGCTGGTTGGCGCACTCAACATGCACGATTTACTGCGTGCAGGTGTGGTGTAATTGTCCCATCGGATATTTTGATTGCCCAGCTAATTTTAGGGAATAAAGGAACCCAATATGAAAGACATTCTGCAAAAGGCCGCGCAGATCGAACTGGTGATCTTCGACGTCGATGGCGTGCTCACTGACGGCAGTTTGTTCTTCGGCGATGACGGTCAGGAATACAAGGCCTTTCACTCCCGCGATGGCCTCGGCATGAAAATGCTGCGCAGCAGCGGCGTGGAGGTCGCCATTATCACCGGCCGAACCTCGCAGGTGGTCACGCACCGTATGACCAACCTGGGCATCGAGCACGTCTATCAAGGCAAGCAGGAAAAGCTGCCGGCCTTCGAGGCATTGCTCACAGAACTACAGATGACACCGGAGCAGGTGGCCTATGTGGGCGACGATGTGGTGGATCTGCCCATCATGCTGCGCGTCGGCCTGGCGGTGGCCGTCGCCGATGCTCATCCGCTGGTGCTGAAACATGCCCATTGGCACACGCCACACGGCGGTGGTCAGGGTGCGGCTCGCGATGTCTGCGAGCTGATCATGGAGGCCTGCGGCACGCTGGACGCGCAGATGCAACCGTTCCTCCAGTAACCGTTTGACGATGGACGAAACCGGGCATCCCCGCACGCATGTGGCGTAAACTCACCCTACCTCTCGCGGTTGCGGCGCTGGCCTGGCTCAGTGCCGAGTGGCTGTGGGAGCAGGAGATCGAAGCACCGGCCGCGACACCCCGGGCCGGTGTGGAAGCACCCGATGCCTTCATGGAAGGTATGGTCATGCGTGCCATGAATAAGCAGGGCCAGCCACGCTATGAGATGCGTGCCACGCGCGCCGTGCATTTCACCCAGGGTGATCGTACTGACTTCGATGCGCCCTTCATCACCTTTTACCGCCCGGATGGCAGACTGTGGACGCTGGCAGCGGAACAAGGACAAGCCAGCGACGGTGACCACGACATTCTGCTCAGTGGCGAAGTGCTGATGCGCCGCCCACAGAATCCAGCCCAACCCATGGGGCCTGCGGAGATGGAGGTTTTCACCCGCGAACTGCGTATCCTCAGCGACCGGGAATACGCCGAAACCGACCAGCCCACCACCATCGTGCATGCCTACGGCCATGTAGACGCCGTAGGCATGAAGGTCTGGTTCAAACAGGAACGCCTGCAATTGTTGTCTCAGGTCAAGGGAATCTATGCATCGACTCACTGAAAAGGCGCTGCGGATAAGCAGCGGACTATTACTGGCCTGCACACTGCTGCTGGCGGCACCGCTACTGGCTGCCGACAAGGCACAACGCGAGCCCGTTACCATCGAGGCCGATAGCGCCGTGTTCGATGAGCGCAAGGGCCAGAGCATCTACACCGGCCATGTGATCATCACCCAGGGCGGCATGCAGATCCATGCCGATGAGGTCACGGTGTACACCGAAGAGGACGAGCTGAAACGCATTATTGCCAGCGGCGAGCCCGTGCACTTCCGTCAGCAACGTGAGGGAGAAAAAGAAATCCATGGCGAGGCACGACGGCTGGATTACCAGGCCAATGACGAACACCTGCTATTGCAGGATCAGGCCTGGCTCACCCAGGATGGTAACCGTTTCAGTGGCCAACGCATCGAGTACGACATGCTACGGGAGCGCGTCACGGCGGCACAGGCCGAGGACGGTAGCCAGCGGGTCAAGGTAACGATCCAGCCCAAGACCAAATCACCGTCGCCTGAAAATGGCCAGCCCTGAGCCAGCATGAGTCATCCATCAACAAGCCAGGCAGCCGACGGCGGACTGGTGATTAAAAAACTGGCCAAACGCTATGGCACCCGGCAGGTAGTGAGGTCGGTCTCACTCAAGGTGGGACGCGGCGAAGTGGTGGGCTTGCTGGGCCCCAACGGCGCCGGCAAGACCACCAGTTTTTATATGATTGTGGGTCTGGTCAAGGCCGACAAGGGGCAGATCCTGCTCGACGGACAGGACATCACCCCCTATCCCCTGCATGCGCGCGCGCACATGGGCATTGGCTATTTGCCGCAGGAGGCCTCGGTATTCCGCAAGCTGAGCGTGGCGGACAATCTGCTCGCCATCCTACAGACCCGCAGCGATCTCAGTCGCCAGCAGCAACAGGCCAAGCTGGAGGAACTGCTGCAGGAGCTGAGCGTCAGCCACATCCGCGACTCGCTGGGCATGAGTCTGTCCGGCGGCGAGCGGCGGCGGGTGGAGATCGCCCGCGCCCTGGCCACCGAGCCCGCCTTCATCTTGCTCGATGAACCCTTTGCCGGTGTCGATCCCATCTCGGTGCTGGACATCCAGAAAATCATCCACCACCTTATCGAGCGTGGCATTGGGGTGCTGATTACCGATCATAATGTGCGTGAGACCTTGGGAATCTGCGCCCGTGCCTACATTATGAGTGAAGGTGAGGTTATTGCGCAGGGCGCGCCAGAGGAGATCCTCCAGCACCGCCAAGTGCGCGAGGTCTATCTGGGCGAGGACTTCCAGCTCTGAATAATATATAAGTAGTTGACTCAACAACTCCATTGCGCGGCCGTTTTTACTCATTGCATGGCCGTTTTTACTAGCAACATGTCTGTATTGGGGTAGAATCAAAACAAACCCCGAGGAAAGTCTACGCCGTCGATGAAACAAACCCTCCAGCTCAAGCTTGGCCAGCAACTGACCATGACACCACAGTTGCAGCAGGCTATCCGCTTATTGCAGCTTTCCACACTGGAACTGCAGACCGAAATCCAGGAAGCCCTCGAATCCAACCCCATGCTGGAAATGGTGGAAGACGGTGCAGCTGACGGCGATGCGGCCGCCGAGGGTGCTGCGCCATCGGCCACAGACAACGGCACGCACGAAGAAAACCCAGCACCGACGGAAGACGCCAGTGAACGGGCCGCAGACAGTCAGAGCGAAGACATGCCCAATGACCTCCCCGTGGACAGCGACTGGGAGGATACCTATGAGAGTTATACGCCGGTCACTCGCGGTGCGCAGGATGGCGAGTTCAGCGATTTTGAGCAGCCCGCCAGTGCTGACGAGAGCCTGCAGGATCACCTGCACTGGCAACTCAACCTGACGCCTTTCAACGATACTGACCGCATTATTGCCACCACCCTCATCGATGCTGTAGATGACGACGGCTATTTCACCAGCAGCTGCGAAGAGGTTCATCAGTCCTTGCAGGAAGAGCTGGATATCGAGCTGGACGAAGTAGAGGCGGTACTGAACCGGGTGCAGGACTTCGACCCCCCCGGCGTGGCGGCCCGCAACCTGCAGGAGAGCATGCTGCTGCAACTACGCTATTACGACGCCGACACACCCTGGCTGACGGAGGCGAGACGAATCGTCGGCGAGCATTTCAACCTGCTCGCCAAACGGGACTTCCACACCCTGAAACGACGCATGAAACTGCCGGAAAACGACCTGCAACCGGTCATTCAGCTGATCCAGACCCTCAATCCACGCCCCGGTGGGCAGATCGCCTCCACACCGCCGGAGTACATCATCCCCGACGTGTTCGTAAAGAAGGTCAAGGATCAGTGGCGGGTGGAACTGAATCCGGACATCGCCCCAAAGATCGCCATCAACAACCTCTACGCCGGCATGGCGAAGCAAAACGCCACCAAAGACGCTGCTTTTTTGAAGAACAGCCTGCAGGAGGCTCGCTGGTTCCTGAAAAGCCTGCGCAGCCGTAACGAAACCCTGCTCAAGGTCTCCAACTGTATCGTCGAGCGCCAGCGCGGCTTTTTTGATTACGGTGAAGAGGCCATGAAACCCATGGTGATGCACGATATCGCCGAGGTGGTGGAAATGCATGAATCCACCATCTCCCGTGTCACCACCAAGAAATACATGCATACCCCGCGTGGTATTTTTGAGCTGAAGTATTTTTTCTCCAGCCATGTGGGCACGGCGAGTGGCGGCGAATGTTCCGCCACCGCTATCCGCGCGATCCTGAAAAAACTCATCGCTGCGGAAAACCCGGGCAAGCCACTCAGCGACAACAAGCTGGCCCAGCTGCTCGGTGAACAGGGCATCAACGTGGCCCGACGTACGGTAGCCAAATACCGCGAGGCCATGTCAATCGCACCGTCCAATGAACGCAAGTGCCTGAGCTAGGAAGTCCCTGACCAAGTCATGAACGAAAACCTTGAATCCGGACTGACTGTCAGCGGCTCTTTAATACATGCCGAGTTGGATAAACACCTAACCAAAGGAGTCCACCATGCAAATCGACGTTACCGGTCAACATCTCGATGTTACCCCCGCACTCCGTGACTACATCACGGGCAAACTGGAACGTCTGGAGCGACATTTCGACAAGGTAACCAACGTGCACGCCGTACTCAGCGTTGAAAAACTCCGCCAAAAAGCCGAGGCCACCATCAATGTCAACGGTGCCAGCCTACATGCCAATGCAGAAAATGAGGACATGTACGCCGCCATCGATGCCCTGGTTGACAAACTGGATCGTCAAATCAAGAAGCACAAGGAAAAGCTCACCAACCACCATCGCAGCGAGGGGTCACCGAAAAAGATTCCCCTGGCGGAAGACTAGGAGGCCGTCGGGTTTGAGTAATCGTAACTCTCAGATGGGAAAGCGAGTCAACATTCATCCGGCTTTGAGGCAGAGCTACCGCACCCTGCTATCGCCTCTCACCTCAGAGCGCCTACTTTTGGTACCGACTATCCATGTAGGCAAAGAGTGGTACAGTTTAACGAAAAACCGGATGAATTTTGGCCGTTCTTCCATCCGCGCAACCGATTATTCCCAAATCCGGCAGACTCCTGGATCAGCCCTGAACAGCCTTGCGCGGATAGAGCAGCCCTACGGCCACCGCGCAGGGTCTTCGTAACGATTTTTTAAGTAATTTACAAACCATGCAACTTGCAGACATTTTGATCCCCGAACGCGTTGTCGGCCATGTTCAGGCCGGCAGCAAGAAGCGCGCCCTGGAAACCTTGAGCGAGATCCTCGCTGAACATTCCCCCCTGGACGTGCCGGCCATCGACATCTTCGACAGCTTACTGGCACGCGAACGCCTGGGCACCACCGCCATCGATCATGGCGTGGCCATCCCCCACGGGCGGATAAAGACATCCACTGAAACTTTCGGCGCCTTCGTACAGCTGGAAAAGGGCATCGATTGCGATGCCATGGACAGCCAGTCCGTAGAACTGCTGTTCGCCCTGCTGGTGCCGGAACAATCCACCGAGGAACACCTGCAGCTACTAGCACGGCTGGCGAAGATGTTCAGCGATGCCGAGCTACGTGAACAGTTGCGTACGGCAACTGACAGTCGAAGCCTGTACGATCTGCTACTGGAGTGGGATCGACAGCATTGAGCACACGTATTCCAACGGTCAATGCCCTGGTTCAGTCGCGCGGGCAACATCTGCAATTGCAATGGTTAGCGGGCCGTAACGGCATCGACCGCGCGCTGGGCAGCCCCGCGCAAACCCCAGGCCAGGCGCTGGTGGGTTTTCTCAACCTGATCCACCCAAATCGCCTACAAGTCATCAGTCAGCACGAACTCGATTATCTCGACGGCCTCGAGGCACAGGCACGCCAGGATCTGATCCGCCACCTGCTGGAAGCACTACCGGCAGCGATTATCATTGCCGAGG
>UOFU01000004.1_pt1 | contig 28254 bp, 27 predicted proteins | sample 1988841 | NCBI WGS metagenome assembly UOFU01 (sample SAMEA4712195, study PRJEB27164) | hydrothermal vent metagenome | biome: marine basaltic hydrothermal vent biome; feature: marine hydrothermal vent; material: mineral | place: Pacific Ocean | collected 2011-06-14/2011-07-23 | depth 1719 m
GATCCCGATAGCGGACTGCCCAAGCCGGTGCGTGGCTCACCCGTCAGTACCGGCCAGCGGCCCGTGGCGATTACGCTGGATCCGGCGTCACGCTACGCCTATGTGGTGAATAACGGTTCTGACAATATTTCTGTTTACCGCTACCGCAACAACGTGACCCCGCTGATCTTTGAGAGTGTGCGGCATGGCTCGCCGTATGCCGCCGGAAAGGCGCCTGTTGCCCTGGCGGTAGACCCCACCGGCCGCTATGCCTATGTAGCCAATACCGGATCCAATGATATTTCCGCCTATCGCATCCACCACCAGACCGGGGCACTTTCGGCGCTGCCAGGTTCGCCGTTCAAGGCGGGACGGCATCCACTGGCGTTGGCGATACACCCCGGTGGACGCTTTCTGTATGCCATCAATCGTGATTCCGCCGACCTGACCCTCTACCACATAGAGACGGCGCTGGGCGCCATTGCGCCGGTGGGCAAACCGCTCAAACTGCCGATGATGCCAAAGCGCCTGTGGCTGTCGGCAAGCGGTGAAGAGGCCTATGTGCTTTCTGCCGATGGCGAGCACCTGCTGCGCTTTTCTCTCGATGCAGAGAGCGGCGAGCCACAGCTCCGCAGTAACACAAAGTTATCCATTCCCATTGTCGACCTGGCGCCTGTTTCCAGCCCTTGAATGATCAATGAGTCTGGTTGCCTCTAATGACGACAGCCTTGATAGCAGCGCCGATACGTTGGTTATCGCCGCCATCCAAGCAAGCACTGACCTCACCTCATCAGCCTCCTCCACTACGGCATTCATGTCTATCAAATTTAAGGGCAGTTTTTACTGGAAGGGATTGGGCTGCGGCTTGGCGCTCTTTGGGGCGCCTTTCTCCTTTTTTCGGGCGACCTCGCTTCTTGGGTTTCTTGTCCCTTGCAACGGCTTTCTTTTCTGGTCTTTCCCGAGCGCTTATTGCCGTGGAATCTTGAGAGATATGCCCCACTATTCTGTCCCTCAAGGTGTTGCTCAATAAGCGCCTGATGTACCCGTTCGGGTAAGCGATTTTTGGCAAACTCATCAAACTTGAGCGCTCGTTTTAGCAGAGAGCGGTGAGCCACGACTCCGCAGTAACACGAAGTTATCCGCCCCTCAAGTTTCGGACAAATATACCGATATCCGTTCTATCTTTGATGCTGTCCATGTCGGGTAGCAGATCTTTCGATCTGAGGAGTTATGAAGCAGCAGTGGAACCCGGGCTTGCTTGCGGTGCTTATTGTCATCGCCAGCGTTGCCACCGGCCTTTGGCCTGAGAGTGTTGCTGCCGGTGGTTTGCCCAGCAACCGGGTCTCAGATATCCGCAATACCAAGCATAATCTCTCTCGCTTGCCGAGCCAGGCCAACCGTGATGTGCAGGCAAGCACAGAGGACGAACTCTGTGTCTTCTGCCATACCCCGCACGGTGCGAACGTGCAGCAGGGGCCACTGTGGAACCGCAGTCTCTCCACAGCTACCTACGACACCTACAATTCCGGCTCGCTGGACGCCACCGCCGAGGGCGTCGCGCTGGATCAGCCCAATGGTGTCTCCAAGCTCTGCCTGTCCTGCCACGACGGCACCATCGCCATCGGTGCTGTGCGGGTGCTGAACGGTGCTTGGGCCAGCGGACAGATCGCCATGACCGGCGTCGAGACCGATGGCAGCATGCCCAAGGCGCTGGGCGAAAATACCGGCTTCACTCGTCGTTTGGGCACCGACTTGCGCAATGACCACCCCATCTCATTCCGTTTTGATACCGCCCTGGCAACTGCAGACGGTGAACTGCGCGACCCCAACACCTCGGCACACATCGGCGTGCGCCAGCCCGGTGTGAACCCGTTGGTGCCATTGGACAACAATAATGCCGAGGTGCAGTGCAACAGCTGCCATGACCCCCACATCCGCGACGCCGCTGATCCGACCAAGAGCATCAAGTTTCTGCGCCTGAACCGATTCCAGAAGGTGTCACCGACTACCCGTATCTTTAGCGAGACCAGCGATATCATCTGTCTGGCCTGTCACGACAAAGCTGGCTGGGTGGGCTCGGCGCATGCCACCGCTGAGGTCGCCGACGAAGTCTATACCGACGCTGCCGCCAATCTGCGCGACTTTCCTAACAGCACCTCGCCTGACGGCCCCACTGCCGTATGGCAGACCGCCTGTCTGGCCTGCCATGATACCCATAGCGTGTCCGGTTCACGCCGCTTGCTGCGTGAAGGCACGGATGGCCCTATTGGCCCCAGCGGTGAGCGGCTGGGCGGTCAGGCGGCCATCGAAGAGACCTGCTTCGCTTGCCATTCCAGCGATGGCGGTACCCTCACTTCGCAGGGTATAAATACCGAGGTGCCGGATATCAAGACCGACTTCAACATGGCCTTTCACATGCCGATTCGCAACAGCGAGCAGGTGGCAGGCTCGGAGCAGCACGATATCGGTACCCTGGGCCTCGACTCCCGGGCCGTGAGCCAGCGTGGCAAGGACTTCATCGAGTCCCAGGCCGCCCTGGGCAAGGTCAGCCTGGGGGGCAGCCTGAACAATCGCCACGTGGAATGCACCGATTGCCACAATCCGCACCGCGTCGTGCGCCGGCGGAGCTTTCTCGACAGCAACCTCAACGGCGTCATGGACGCCGCCGGCACACATGACCACGACAATGCAGCGCCACACACCAATATCGCCTCCGGTGTGTTGCGTGGCACCTGGGGCGTGGAGCCAGTCTATGCCAGTAATAATTTCAATCTTGGGCCAACGGACTTCATCGTCAAGCGCGGTGATCCCGGCACCTCCGGCACCACCAATGTCACTGAGCCCTACGTGACACGCGAATATCAGGTGTGCCTCAAATGCCACTCCACCTACGCCTACGATACACCGCCTACTCTGGGTGCCAGTGGCGTCACGACGCCTCCGGGAGTGAACAACATGGGGCAGTACACCGATCAGGCGCAGGAATACAATTCACCGGATTCACACAAGGGAGAGGTGTCCTTGGGGGCCGATGGGGGTGCAGACCCCCTCTTCAATAGCAACAACCACCGTGGCTGGCATCCGGTGACGAACGACACGGGGCGCACGACCGCTGTTCGGCAGGCCAATGCCAATAACTGGGTCACCCCTTTCAACAACGCCGTCGGTACCCAGACCATGTACTGTACCGACTGCCATGGCTCGAATACGGCGGCGGGCACCGTGGATCCGGATCCGGGACAGGAAAATGGCGCGGCGTGGGGGCCGCATGGGTCAAGCAACTACTTCCTGCTCAAGGGTGACTGGAGCGGCAACGTGCCGGGCTCGGCGGCCAATGACTTCACCAATCGTCTGGGTACCGGTGAAGACGTGGCATCCAGCGACCATCTGTGTTTCAAGTGTCATGAGTATGAACAATATGCTTCCACTGCGGGTATCACTCAAGCCAGTGGCTTTGGTGGCTCCTCTTGCGGCATGATGTGTTCACCGGGAACCACACGCATCAACATGCACCGTTTCCATGTTGCTCAGGTAAACAACTTCCGCTGCAACCTGTGTCATGTGGCGGTGCCGCACGGCTGGAAAAACAAGGCATTCTTGGTGAACCTCAATGATGTGGGGCCGGAAGGCGGGTTTGCTTCTACGGGCAACCAGGTGCGCAACGGCACCCGCGCGGGCTACGTCAACGGCCCCTACTACAACCGCGCGGTGCTCAAGGTCTACAGCTTTGCCACCAGCGGTAATTGGTCGGCGGGTAACTGTGGTTCCCGTGGCTCGCCCGGCAATGGTCGTACCGGGGTAAGCTGGATGGTGGGCGGTTCCGAGGCCTGCACCACCGTGCCTTAGGGGCGGTGCTTGGCCTGTGATGTGGTATTCCTCTATATTGCCCCAGATGTCTTACTCCGGAGTTATTTCGCGACTGTTGCCCATCCTTGCCTGCGTGTTGTTGGCGGTTGTGGCCCATGCCGGGCCGGCACGCTTTGCATTTACTGTGAACGGCCTGGACTTCAGTCTCTCCCGCTATCAGGTCGAGAGCGATGGCCAGTTGCGCCATCTGGGGCATATTCCCCTGCGTAAATCACCGCCGGCCGTGGTGATGGATCCATCGGGCCGGTTTGTCCTGGCGATTTCGAAGGCCGAAGGCCTCATCAACGTATTCCGGCTGGATCCCGCCAACGGTGATTTGACCCCTGTGCCCGGCTCACCCTTTGAGACCAGAGCCCGTTCGCCTTTCGATATCGTCTTTCATCCCTCGGGCCGGTTTGTCTACGTGGCGGCCCGCTTCGGCGGTGTCGGTGCCTATGCCTTTGATGGCGAGAGCGGTATTGTCACGCCTCTGCCGGGCTCGCCCTTCAAGGCCCAGAAGCGTACACGCTCGGTGGTGATGCATCCTTCGGGGCGCTTTATCTATGCTGTCAATGGCTATTCCAACAGCGTCTCCGCCTATGCCGTCGACCCGCAAAGCGGTGTCTTACGTGAAATGCCGGATTCGCCTTTTTCCGTGGCAGAGATAGACGCGATCGATTACCGCGCACTAAAAATGGAAGATGTGCCCGCCGGTGCGGGCGGCATTCCCTATCATATGGCCCTGGATCCGGCCGGGCGCTTTGCCTTCGTGGTCAACTGGGCGGCTGCCAGTGTCAGCGTGTTTCGCATTGACCCGGACAATGGCCGCTTGGCGGCGGTGGTGGGCAGCCCCTTCTTCACCGGCTTTAACCCCTACAGCGTTACCGTGCATCCCTCCGGGCGTTTTGTGTACGTCACCCAGTGGTCCACCAGCAAGATCGCGGTGCATGCCCTCGATCCGCACACGGGCCGGCTCAGCCCCGTGTCGGGCTCGCCCTTCGCCAGTGGCGGCATAGGTCCCGTAGCGCTGGTCTTTAACGTCGAGGGCAGCCGAGTCTATGTGCCGAACTACGAATCCAATGACGTGGCCCTGCTGGACGTGGATACCACGACTGGCGTGCTGCAACTGCGGGAGACGATAAAGACCCGCTCCGGCCCCTGGGATCTGGCCCTGGCCGGGGGCAGGGCGGTGGCGGCGCAGTCGCCACAGCTCATTGCGGCGCGAGGTACGGCCGGACTGGCGTTGTTTGATGGGGCCAAGGGTGACCTTTCTGTCATGGCGACAGCCAAAACCGACGGGGCGGTACAGGCCGTGGCGGTGCGCCCCGACGGGCATTTCGCCTATGCCGCCAATGCCGGCAGCAATACCCTCACGGCTCTGCGTATTGGATCCGCGGGCCTCAGCGTGGTAGCCGGCGGGACGGTAGCCACGGGTCGTCGGCCTGCGGCAATGGCCATCGACGTCAATGGTTGGTACCTGTATGCCGTCAACAGCGACGATGACACCCTCACGGCCTGGCATCTTGACCCGGACAGCGGTATGCCCCGGCCGGTGCAGCGCGCGCCGGTGCGGACCGGCCGGCAACCCGTGGCGGTGACCCTCGATCCCGCGGCGCGCTATGCCTTCGTGGTGAATGCGGGATCGAACGATATTTCCGTATTCCGTTACCTCGCCAGCGCTATGCCGCTGCTTACCGACAGTCGCAAGTACGGTTCCCCCTTCGCCGCTGGCAAGGAACCCGTGGCGCTGGCTGTGGAGCCGAATGGGCACTATGCCTATGTCGCCAACGCCGCTTCCAATGATATTTCCGCCTATCGCATCCACCATCAGTCCGGTGCCCTGTCGGCCCTGCCCGGCTCGCCCTTCAAGACGGCGAAGCGGCCGGTGGATCTGACGGTGCACCCATCGGGGCGCTGGCTGTTCGTCGCCAATCGTGATGTCTCACAGGTCTCGATCCACGCTATCGAAAAGGGCTTGGGCGCGCTGGCGCTGGCTGCGCGTGAATTGAAACTGCCGGTGCAGCCTGGATCACTGCGGCTGGGCCCTAAGGGGGACATCCTGTGGGTGCTGTCAGAGGATGGCCGGCGGCTGTTGCGCCTTGCCGTCGAGGGCACAACGGGCGGGCTGACGTTGCTGAGCGATGAATCGCTGGAGCAGCCTATTGCCGATCTGGCGGTCGTGGCTGGATCACGCAGGTGATGTACTGTTCGCCCGGGACTATGGCGGGGGTTTGGAATTGCGCTACGATCTGCAGGCCGTTGCGCCGTAGCATATCCTGCAGGCGTGCCATGTTACGGCGGAAACCGAACTGGTAATAGAGACGTCCACCCGGCTTGAGGTGGCGCTTTACTTGCGCAAAGAAGCGTTCGTGCACATTCCACAGCGCCAGATCCGCATCACTGTTGGGATAGTCGATGTTGAACAGGATGACGTCGAAGCGCTTGCGCGGGTCGATGGGTGAGAACAGATCACCCAGGCGGACGCTGACTTTGTCGGCTACGCCCAACCGCTTGGCGTTGTAGCGGGTGTTTCTTACCGCCGTCGGGCTGATGTCCGTGGCCACCACATGACGGGCCGTGCGGGCGGCGAAGATGGCTTGTACACCAGTGCCGGTGCCGATGTCCAACACCCGTTCCCCGGGATGGATCTGCGTGTGTCGCAACAGGGCCAAGGTATCTGCGGCGGGCTGGAATACGCCGGGAAAGACCGTGAAGGTCAGGCCCTGCACCTGATACAGCATGTTTTGTGGATGGCCGGGCTCGCGTCCCAGGTAGGTAAGGCCGGGTTCTCGGTCGGGCAGTTTTTCCTCAGGAGGCAGGTGACCGCAACCGCCGAGACCCAGGGTAAGGAACAGCAGCCAGATCGGCCACCGGTGCGTGAAGTTGGAGGCCCGTCGTTCGGCCATGCTCACCAAATCCCTGGAATGAATCGGTATTTTACCTTTTTTCGGTATTCGCGGTATTCGGCGAATTTTGACAGGTGGCGTTCCTCAGTGAGGGCGCGCAGTACATAGAGAGTGCCCCAGCCCAGATAGCCGAAAAGAAATCTGGCGGTCCAGAATTGGCGATAAAAGGCCGATTGCAGCAGCCAGAACAGTAGCTTGGTGACGGTGCCCGGGTGACGGATAAAGCCATACATGCCACGGGTCTGTAGCTTCTTCAGGGTGATGTTGGCCACTGAGGGGCCAAGTGAGACGTCGGTGTAAATGTGCACGCCGAGCAGCAGAGCCTCGGCAATCTTGAGGGCGTAGAGCAGACCGATACTGACGTAAACCAGGTCGTCGGGCTGGCCGGTGGCGACGAAAGGGGCAAAAGCAAACAGCGTGCCGGTGGCCTCGTTGAGCGGCGGATAGCTGCTCAGACAGACCAGCCAGCCGCCGAGGGTGAGGTCGATGGAGCGTGAGCGGTTTTCCAGCCAGCGCGATTCCATGGCGTAGGCCACGCTGGCGTTGAGGATGTCCATCAGCCACAACATGGCAATGCCGGCCAACACCCAGCTCATGATCTGGCTGCCGTCGAGGCCGGCGTACAGTGATTGCAGTGTGTTTACGCTGGCCGGCCCCACCTGTTCCACCATCACCGGCAGGAAATAGGCGCGCATGACCAGGTTGAGAAAGACCTTGCGGTTGTAGGGGCGGTGCAGCACGCGCAGCAGCGGCGTGTGGTCGTTACCGTGGCGCAGGCGTTGCCACAGTTGACGGCCGATCTGGCGCAATACGTGCAACATGCGAATGGCCGGGTCGTAAAAGTCCTCGCGCCTGGAGGCCTTGAAGGTGAGGGTGAGGGCGAAGTAGGGGATGCCGGCCCACAGATAGATGTGCAGGAAATCGGCGAACAGCTGCTGGGTGGTCTGGTGCTGCCAGTTGTTGTACCAGGGGGTGAAAAGATAGAACTGATAGCCGCCGTAGAGCACCACCAGCCAGACCAGATAGCGGGCAATGGCGCGGCGCAGCAGCTGTGCGGGTTCGATGTTGCCATCGATGTGATAGAGGCCGCCGCGGCGGCACTGGCGGATAAAATAGACCAGACCGTAGAGTACTGCCAATGCCAGCACGGGCAGAAAGATATAGCCCCATTCCAGCCCCAGCAGGTGGAACAGGAACAGTGATCCCGCGGTCACAAGCAGGGTGGCTGAAACATAGAAATGGGGGGAGAGGGCCTGTCGCATATCGTGCTGGCTGCGGGTTCCTGATAACAATGCGGGGTTAATTTAGTGTAGTGTCCTGAATATACGCATATTCAGGACACTACACTCGCACAGATGCTGCTACGGCCGGTTCACCGCCAGCTGTGACGCGTTATACTATCCGGCTCTGACGTCTGAGTGGCATATTAATATGGTGCAAATGTTACAGGCCTTGGCCTCCCTGAAGCTGACCCTGCTGGGCATGGTGCTGCTGGGCATCGGCGCGGCGCTGAGTTATGGCAATCCGGAGCATGTCTCCGTCTGGGTGCTGGTGGCGCCGCTGGCCTTGCTGGCGGCCAACCTCGCCGCCGCTATTCTCACCAACCCTCGCATCAACCGCCAGCCCGGCCTGCTGGTATTTCATGTCGGCCTGCTGGGCATGGTGTTGCTGGCGGGCATCGGCCGCCTGACTCATCTCGATGCTCATCTGGAGATTGGTAAGGAGCAGGCCTTCAGTCCGGAACTGCTGATGGATGTGCGTAAGGGCCCCTGGCATGCCGGGGCGCTGGACAAGGTCGCCTTTACCCAGGGAGGCTTTACCGTGGATTATGCGCCGAAGCTGCGGCGTGGCTTGACCCACAGTCAAGTGTTCTTACCTCAACCGGATGGTTCTATGCTGGAAATCGATGTGGGTGACGACCGTCCACTGGTACTGGAGCGTTACCGCTTTTATACCACGCATAACAAGGGTTTCGCACCGGTGTTGACGTGGATTCCTGAGGAAGGTGAAAGGGTCAGCGGGCGCGTTCACATGCCTTCTTATCCGCTGTTTGAGTACAAACAGGATAACCACTGGATACCGCCGGGCACGGAAGAAGACATCAAGTTCTGGCTGCAGCTGGATACCGGCATGACCCTGGAAGACGCGTGGGTGCTGGATGGCCGGAACTCTCGTGGTGTGCTGGTGGTCACAAGCGGGGATCAGCGTGTGGAGCTGAAGCCGGGTGAGGAAACACAGCTGCCGCATGGCCGGCTGCGATTTGATTACTTGACTACCTGGATGGGATATAGGGTATTTTACGATCCTACGATACAGTGGCTATTCTTCGTCAGTGTCGCGGGTGTGTTCGGTCTGGGGCAGTTTTTCTGGAAAAAATTGAGTCTCACGGCATGGATGGATGACGACAGTCCTGCGGACGACAACAATGGGACTGCCAACAAGAGGGGAAGTGTGTGAACGTTGTCGCTGAACAACCCTGGCTATGGGCCGGCCTGTTTGCCTATCTGGTGGCAACCCTTGTAGCCATGTGGGGACTGTCGCCGCGTCTTGTCGGCAGTGAATCGGTGCAGTCCCACCGCCATGAGAGGATTGTCCTCGGCGCCATTGTTCTCGGCGTATTGCTGCTGACCATTGCCATTGCCGTGCGCTGGGTGCGCATCGGTCACGGGCCGTGGCTCAATCTGTTTGAGCTGCTGATGAGTCAGCTGTGGAGCCTGGGGCTGATCTACGCCTTGCTGTACTGGCGCCTGCCGGGGCTGCGTCCCAGCGCCGCGATCGTGATGCTGGTGATGTGGATACTGGGCAGCTGGGTGTTGATACTGGAGCCGGCAGACAGCTATTTTCCCGCCACCTATTACAATGTCTGGAAGTGGTCCCACGTTGGCCTGGGCAAGGTTTTTCTGGCCTTGCTGCTGGCCGGTGTCGGTCTTGGTGGGGTCATGATCCTGCGTCTTACGGAACGGGGGCGGCGGTGGTTTCGCGCCATGCCCAGCGATGGCGTGATCGACAAGCTGGCTTGGCGCCTGATGATGCTGGCGCTGGTGTTCGACAGCCTGATGTTGATCACCGGCGCAGTGTGGGCGCAGGATGCCTGGGGTCGTTACTGGGCCTGGGATGCGCTGGAGACCTCGGCTTTTTTCACCTGGTTGCTGCTGGCAGTGGGGTTGCATATCCGCCTCAGCTATAAGGTACCGCCGTGGGCCAGTGGGGTGATGATTATCAGTATCTTCGTGCTGGCGTTCGTCACCTATTTTGGTATGCCCTATGTTAGTACTGTGGCGCACAAGGGAATGGTTTGATGGCGCGTAGAGTGACAGCTGCTGCAAAAAAATTGCCCGTGAAACAGGATTTCGAGGCCCTGACGACAATTCTTGCCGTATCGGCGGTGTTGGCCATAGCGGCGCTGATCGCCACCCTACCCGAAATGAATAGCGGCTCGGTTGTGCGCCCTGCGGTACAGGGTTACTCCACTCCTGCGCAACGGCAGCCACCTCCACACGTCGCGCCGGCCTTCCGGCAAAACCCGCACGAGGCTCCACCCTCGGTGATGCCGGCGCCGTCGGCCGATGTCGCGCCGCTGCGAAAGGAGCCACTGACGGAGCGTGAACGGCGTATCACCGAGCGTTTCCAGCAGGCCGTGGCCATGCTGCACGCCAAGCGGTATGACTATGCCATCACGGCCCTGGATGCGGTGCTGGGGATGTCGCCGGATATGCCGGAGGCCTACGTCAACATGGGCTATGCCTTTATCGGCCTGAAGGAATACGGCCCGGCCTCCAAGGCCTTCGAGCGGGCCATCGACCTGCGTCTGAATCAATACAATGCTTACTACGGCCTGGCGGTGGCACTGGAAGGATTGAACGAATATGAGGCCGCGCTGGGCGCCATGCGCAGCTATATTCACCTGGCACCGTCGAATGATCCCTATATAACCAAGGCCCGTGCCGCCGTGTGGGAATGGGAGGCGCAGCTGGGCCGTGTACCTGGCGTACAGCCAGCCCCCGAGGGTGTGGAGCCGGATTCGATCAAGTCGCCGCCGTGGCCGGAAGGGCATTAGCGCTTATCCTGCTGGCGGCTGCGCTGGTGGGTTGTGATGTCGCCGAGGTGTCATCCTCGCGTCTGCAGGTGGGCGATACGCTGCCGCCGTTGCCGGTGGTTGACCTCAAGGGACAGCCACAGACCCTGCGGCCTGCGCCGGGCAAGCTGCTGATCCTCAACCTCTGGGCGACCTGGTGCGCGCCCTGCCGCGAGGAGTTACCCAGCCTGCAACGCCTGGCCGCAAAGTTGGATCCGGCGCGTTTTGAACTACTGTTGCTATCGGTGGATGACGACGACCATCGGGTGCGCGAATTTCTCATCGACCGCAAGGTACGCCTCGCCAGCCTGCTCGACCCGGACATGTCCGTGGCCGACGATATCCTGGGTATCCGCGTATTTCCCTCGACCTATTTTGTGTCTCCGGATGGTCGCATCGTCGCGCTCATGGAGGGCGCGCGTGAATGGGATTCAGCGGAGATACTGGCGCAGATCGAAGCCATGCATCCTGCGCGGTAGAGACGCCTTGCTGAACAGTGCTAAACTTGGCGGCTTTCAGCGTTGGCCAGAGGAATCATGCGGGATGCTCGAAATCCGCGATCTTGAATGTGTGCGGGGTGATCACCGCTTGTTTACAGGCTTGAAATTTTCCCTGCAAGGTGGGGAACTCCTATACCTGCGCGGGTCAAACGGTAGTGGTAAGACCAGCCTGTTGCGCACCGTCTGTGGTTTGCTGGAACCTGCCGAGGGCGAGGTGTTGTGGAAGGGTAGAAATGTTCGTTCGCAACGTGACGAATTCAACGCCGAACTCACTTATCTGGGACACCTCAATGGTGTCAAAGGCGAGCTGACGGCGTTCGAGAATCTGCAGCTGGGTGGCGCCCTGTCGGGGCTGGCGGTTAGTGAGGACGATATTTACCAAGCCCTTGAACGCATTGGTCTCGGCGGTCGTGAGGATCTGCCAACGCAGGTGTTGTCGCAGGGGCAGAAGCGCCGCGTCGCGCTGGCTGGGCTGTTGCTGAGCCAAGCCAGTCTGTGGGTGCTGGATGAGCCCTTCAGCGCGCTGGATGTGGGCGCGGTGGATCAGCTGGCCAAACTCATTGAGGTTCATTTGCAGAAGGGCGGCATGGCCATGTTTACCACCCATCAGGCGGTGGACATTCGCGCTGGCGCGGTGAGTGAAGTCAACCTGGACGCCCTGGACTCATGACGGATGGTGTGACGCAGGGCGGGCTGTTCGCGGCTTGGCGCGCCATGTTGGTACGCGATCTGACCCTGGCTATGCGCCGCCGCGCCGACGTGTTGACTAGCCTGTTTTTCTTCGTGATTGTGGTGAGTTTGTTCCCCCTGGGCGTGAGCCCGGAGATGGCCGTACTGCGGGGTATTGCCCCTGGCGTGATCTGGGTAGCGGCGCTGCTGGCCACCATGCTATCGCTGGGGCGCATGTTTGCTGATGATCATCAGGACGGTAGCCTGGAGCAGACGCTGCTGCTGCCGCATCCGCTGTCCGTGTTGGTGCTGGCCAAGGTATTGGCGCATTGGCTGGTATCGGGTCTGCCGTTGGTGCTGCTTTCGCCGCTGCTGGGCATGCAGCTGGGGCTGGAGGGTGAAGCCATCGGTCTATTGATGTTGACCCTGCTGCTGGGTACGCCGGTACTGAGCCTGATCGGCGCCACGGGTGCGGCATTGACCTTGGGTGTGCGCGGTGGTGGCGTGCTGGTTTCCTTGTTGGTGTTGCCGTTGTATATTCCCGTGCTGATTTTTGGCACCGGAGCCGTGGATGCCGGTATTTCCGGGATGGACTACGAGGGACACCTGTCCCTGTTGGGCGCTTTTCTGGTGATGGCGTTGCTGACCACGCCACTGGCTACGGCAGCGGCGCTGCGTATCAGCGTTGAATAACAAATTATCGAATAATGTCAGCGGCCCGCCACGGCAGGTCGCGGAGAGCAATCAATGGCTTTGAAGGATTCCATCGCGTGGTACCACTTTTCCGCGCCAAAGAACTTTTATCCACTGGCCGGCAAGATGATTCCCTGGTTTTGGGGGTTGACCATCGTGCTCCTGGTGGTAGGACTTTATCTCAGTTTCTTTGTCGCCCCCACGGATTACAAGCAGGGCGAGAGCTACCGTATTATTTACATTCATGTGCCGGCGGCCTGGATGTCCATGCTGATCTATCTGGTAATGGCGATCTACGCCATCATCGGCCTGGCCTGGAAAGTACGTCTGGCAGACATGATGGCCTCCGCGTTGGCGCCCACCGGGGCCATGTTTACCTTCCTTGCCCTGTGGACCGGCGCCTTCTGGGGTAAGCCTACCTGGGGCACCTACTGGGTGTGGGATGCGCGTCTGACTTCTGAACTGATCCTGCTGTTCCTGTATATCGGCTTTATTTCTCTGCAATCCGCCATCGACGACCCACGTCGCGCCGCCAAGGCCTCGGGTCTGCTGGCCATTGTCGGCGTGATCAATCTGCCCATCATCTATTTTTCTGTACAGTGGTGGAACACCCTGCACCAGGGGGCCTCCGTCAGCCCCACCATGGAGCCAAAGATGGCGACGATCATGCTCACGACCATGCTGATCATGACTTTTGCCTTCTGGATGTACACCATTGTCATTGTTTTGATGCGTGTGAGGCGAATTATTTTGGAAAGAGAGCGTCAGACATCCTGGGTGATGGAATTGTTTGGTGGTGAAGCGAGCGGCGGAAAGGGCGAGAAGGGTGAACGGAAATGAGTGAATTTTTCGCCATGGGTGGCCACGGCTTTTATATCTGGGTCTCTTATGCGGTGACTGCCCTGTGCATGATCATTGAAGTGATTGCTGTGATACGTGGCAAGCGCACGGTGGAAAGGCGTCTGGTGCGGCTGGCTAGTGCTCCATCAAGGCAATAACACGGCTTATTGCCTTGATGGAGCACTAAAACCCTGTCGCGGCCTGAATAATATCGATGTACATCTCATTCTGCGGTAATAGGGCCTTGGTGCCGAGGTGCGTGCAGAATATACAAATTAAGGATTGAATAGCATGAAAACACGTCACAAGCGTATGGCATTTATCCTGGTGGGCCTGGCCGGTCTGAGTGTAGCGGCCTGGCTGGTACTGAATGCACTGAACAGTAACCTGGCCCTGTATATCAGTCCCACCGATGTACTGGCCGGCGATGCTCCCAAGGATCAGACTTTCCGCCTTGGCGGCCTGGTAGTGGAAGACAGTCTGAGACGCGAAGATGATGGCTTGACGGTACATTTTGAGGTGACCGACAGCGCTAATACCATCCCGGTAACGTTTACCGGTATCCTGCCGGATTTGTTCGAGGAAGGGCAGGGCGTGGTGGCGCAGGGCAAGATGCAGGGCAAGGTCTTTGCTGCCAGCGAGGTGTTGGCCAAGCACGATGAAAACTACATGCCGGCGGAGGTGGCCGACATGCTTGAGGAAGGCGAGAAACTCAAGCAGCAATATGGGCAGTCAGAGGGGGCAGCGAGCGTTCCGCAGACGCCGTAAGCGACGCAGAAATACGGCATATTCTGGTCTTGCCCCCCGGCAGACAAATTTAAAATTTAAAGGCAAGGTAACCAACCTATGATTCCAGAAATTGGAAATTTTGCGCTCATTCTGGCGCTGTGTGTGGCCCTGGTGCAAGGGATTGTTTCCATCGCCGGCGCACAATTGGGCATCCGCTCTTGGATGGAACTGGCACGGCCGTCGGCGCAGGCCTACTTCGTTTTTGTTGCCGTGGCCTTTGGTTGTCTGACCTATTCTTTTATCGTCAGTGATTTTTCGGTGAAATATGTCGCCTCGGTATCCAATTCCATGCTGCCTCTCCAGTATCGGATTGCGGCCGTCTGGGGTGGTCACGAGGGCTCGCTGTTGCTGTGGGCGCTGCTGCTGGGAGTGTGGACGCTGGCGGTGGCGCACTACTCGCGTAATCTGCCACTGGCGATGGTGTCACGCGTGATCGGCGTCATGGGCCTGATTTCGGTGGGTTTCCTGCTCTTCACACTGTTCACCTCCAATCCCTTTGACCGTCTGCTGCCGGCGGCGCTGGACGGCCGTGATCTCAATCCGTTGCTGCAGGATCCGGGGCTGATCATTCATCCTCCACTGCTGTATATCGGCTATGTGGGTTTTTCCGTGGCCTTCGCCTTTGCCATTGCGGCTTTGCTGGGCGGCCACATGGACGCCACTTGGGCGCGCTGGTCGCGTCCCTGGACCACTGTGGCGTGGGTCTTCCTTACCCTCGGCATCTCTCTGGGCAGCTGGTGGGCCTATTACGAACTGGGCTGGGGTGGTTGGTGGTTCTGGGATCCGGTCGAGAACGCCTCCTTCATGCCATGGCTGGTGGGTACCGCATTGGTGCATTCGCTGGCGGTTACCGAAAAGCGTGGAGGCTTCAAAAACTGGACGGTTCTGCTAGCCATCCTCGCTTTTTCGCTGAGCCTGTTGGGTACCTTCCTGGTACGTTCCGGCGTGTTGACCTCGGTGCATGCCTTTGCCACTGATCCCGAACGTGGCATATTCATTCTTGGCTTCCTGGTGGTGGTGATCGGCGGTTCGCTGGCCCTCTACGCTTGGCGAGCGCCAAAGGTGGGCATGGGTGGCCGATTCCAGCTGGTGTCGCGAGAGACCTTCCTGCTGACCAATAATGTGCTGTTGGTGGTGGCCTGCGGTGCGGTGCTGCTGGGCACCCTGTATCCACTGCTGCTGGATTCGCTGGGTCTGGGCAAGATCTCTGTTGGGCCTCCTTACTTCGACTCGGTATTCCTACCGCTGATGGTGCCACTGATCTTCCTCATGGGCGTGGGACCGATGGCGCGCTGGAAGCAGGCCTCGATTCCAGATATCGCTGATCGTCTGCGCTGGGCCGGAGCCGTCAGTATAGTGATGGCGCTTATCCTGCCCTTCGTGATGGGCAGATGGTCGGCACTGGCCAGCCTTGGTTTTGCCCTGACCTTCTGGGTCTTCGCCAGTTCAGTGGTCAATATTCGTGAACGCATGGCCGCGACCCGAGCGAACTCGAAGGCCGGCCTGCTGAGGCGCATTATCGGTTTGCCGCGTGCCTATCTGGGCATGCACGCGGCGCATATCGGTATGGGTGTGTTCATTATGGGTGTGACCATGGTGAACACCTACGAGGTCGAGAAGGACATGCGTATGGATATCGGCGACACCGTTGCCATGGGTGGTTATACCTTCCGCTTCGATGGTGTGACCCAGATCGAAGGCCCCAACTATAACGCCAGCCGGGGGCAGATTCTGGTATCAAAGGACGGCAAGCCCGTCACCGTGTTGTTCCCCGAAAAACGCACCTATCTGGTGCAGACCATGCCCATGACTGAGGCCGCCATCGATACCGGCCTGTTCCGTGATTTGTATGTCTCCTTGGGTGAGCCAGTGAGCAACGGGGCATGGAGTGTGCGCGTCTATTACAAGCCTTTCGTGAGCTGGATCTGGGGCGGCACCGCCATCATGGCGCTGGGCGGCTTGCTGGCGGTTAGCGACCGTCGTTACCGTATTGCCGCCCGTAGTCGTCGCAAAGAGGCCAAGTTGAAGACGACGGCAGGTGGCGCTGGATTGGCGACGGAGGAGAAATAAACCATGCGTTTTTTATTGCCGCTTGGCCTCTTTACCGTCATCGTCGCTTTCCTCTGGATGGGTTTGAGCCTCAATCCGAGCGAGGTGCCATCCCCCTTTATCGGCAAGCCGGCGCCGGATTTTACCCTCCAGCAGCTGCATGACCCGCAGAAAACCTTCTCCAACAAAGACATGCTGGGCAAGGTGTGGATGTTCAATGTCTGGGCATCGTGGTGTGTGGCCTGTCGGCAGGAACATCCGTTGCTGGTGCAGTTGTCGCGTGCGCAACTGTTTCCCGTGGTTGGCCTGAATTACAAGGACGAACGCGAGAATGCCTTGCATTGGCTGCGGGAAGACGGCGATCCCTATGTGCTGAGTGTGGTGGACAAGAAAGGTAACATCGGTATCGACTACGGTGTCTATGGTGTGCCGGAATCCTTCGTCATCGACAAGCAGGGCGTGATCCGTCACAAGGTGATCGGGCCGCTGGGGCCGGCGGAGCTGCAAAACTGTGTGATCCCGCTGGTGCGTGAGCTGGAGAAGGCCACCGCCGAAAACCCGATTTCTGACGAGGTGAAAAAAGCATGCGCCTGATGTCATCGTTGAGTGTGGTATTCGCCGCCGTATTACTATTACAGGCTCCCTTGCTGGCGGCCAAAGAGGCGGTGCCGATGGCGGAAGACCCGGTACTGGAAAAAATAGTCAATGAGATTGCTGACGAACTGCGCTGCCTGGTGTGCCAGAACCAGACCATTGCTGATTCCGACGCCGATCTGGCCATCGACCTGAAAAATCAAGTGCGGGACATGGTGCGTGAGGGGAAGACACAGGATGAAATCATCGACTACATGGTGCAGCGGTATGGTGATTTTGTTCGTTACCGCCCGCCCATGAAGGCCTCGACTTATTTGTTGTGGGTCGGCCCCTTTCTGTTGCTGTTTGTCGGTATTACCGTCTTGATATTGAATCTGAGGAAGCGCCGCTTGCTGACGAGTGAACAGGATGAGGTGCTGTCGCCGGAGGAAAGTGATCGCCTGACGCAACTGTTGAAGACTGAAAAAGAGAAAAACAAATCATGATGATTTTTTGGTTGGTTGCGGTATTGCTGATGGTTGCCATGTTGCTGTTTTTGTTACCGCCTTTAATCAAGGCGCGTGCCGGCGAGGGTGATGTTTTGGCGCGTGATGAGCTGAATCTGACGATTTTCAAAGATCAGATGAATGAGTTGAAGGCGGATCAGGCTGTGGGTGTGTTGACATCACAACAATACGACGTTGCGAGGCAAGATCTCGAACGTGACTTTTTGCACGATAGCGGCGGCGAAAGCAGTGAGGTCGTCGGACAGACAGACCGTATTATCGGTCGTGCGGCGGCAGCGGTGATAGTCGTGCTGTTACCGGTAATGGCCGTGAGTATCTATGGCTTGCTGGGCGCCGGCGCGGCAGGGCTCGATCCTGACAGTGCCAGGCCTGATATGCAGGCAGAGGGTCATCAGGGCTCGCTGGATGAGCAGATCGTTCAGCTGCGGGCGCATTTGCAGAATAATCCCGAAGATGCCGAGGGCTGGCTGATGTTGGCGCGTTCCTATCACTTCATGAAGGACTACACCAACGCCAATGGGGCCTATGAACGGGCGGCAGCATTGATTCAGAATCCCGATCCGAATTTTCTTGCCGACTGGGCCGACACCGCTGCCATGGCGCAGGGCCGACAGATGGCGGGCAGACCCTATGAGCTGGCGCAGAAGGCCCTGGGCCTCGACCCCTCTCATCAGAAAGCCTTATGGCTGGCAGGTACGGCGGCTTTCGAGACCAAAGATTACGCGGCTACCCTGGAGTATTGGCAGCGTCTGGTGAAGCAGTTCCCGGAAGGCTCTGAAAACCATGTGCAGATGCAGCGCAATATCGATGAGATCAAGGGGATGCTGGGTGCCTCGGTCGAGGTGCCACAAACGGCGGCAGTCCAGACGCCGGCTTCGGACGTCGCTTTGCACGGTGTGGTGCGCCTGTCCGATGAGCTGAAAGGGCGCGTATCACCGGAGCAGACAGTCTTTGTTTATGCCCGCGCGCCGAGTGGTCCGCGCATGCCGTTGGCCATCGTGCGCAAGCAGGTAAAAGATCTGCCATTGACCTTTACTCTGGACGATTCTACGGCCATGACGCCGGCCATGAAGCTGTCAGCCTTTCCGCAGGTCATGGTGGGTGCACGGGTTTCCATGGACGGAAATGCCGTTCTGCAAAGTGGTGATATGGAGACCGTCATGGGGCCCATCGATGTATCGTCTGCCGGCGAACTGGAGCTGGTGATCGACACGATCGTGCCGTAGTATGGACGGGGTTTTGTGTAAATTCTGTGCTGTAAATTACTGGCGGCCAAAAGCCGTTTGTCAGTAGTGCCCGGGCGGAATATGTAGGGGGCGGTTCCCGATCATGTTGGCCGTCCTGTTGCCGCTGAAAAAAGCGCCAGACATCTATAAAGTAGGTGGGGGCGATAGCACGACTGCATGGACGCAGAAGGTAGGGCAACGCAGGAGTAGTTGCCGGGGTTCACCTCAAACGATCAAAAAAACGGGCTTAACATGGCTATATCCTCGTTACGACCCATGGCTCCCAAACATAAAATTTATCGTCACTAACTGACTATCGTAGGAGATGCAATATGGATTGCAGGGTAGGCTTTTATCGTATCTTTGTACTGTTTTTGGTGTTGTTTACCGTTGGGGCGGCTCAAGCAGGCGACCCCCAGCGAGGGCGGCAGATTTATATTGATCACTGCGCAGGTTGTCATGGCCGGACGGGTTCGCCTACCATGGCCGCAGTACCGGCCTTTTCGCGCGGCGAAGGGGTGATGAAGTCGGATCATGAATTATTGGCCTTTATCAAGCGTGGTCAGGGTGTTATGCCGGGCTATGATGGTTTGTTGACCGAGATGGAGATTCGCGACACGCTCGCCTTTATCAGGACCCTATTTTGATGAAACAGCGTATTTTTCTCGCGGGAGCTGCCCTGGCTGCCCTGGTGAGCGTTGGTTTGACGGCTTGTTCCGATGACCCGCCAGCCAGTGATGGTAGTGCGCCTGTTGCACCATCCACCAGTGCGCCGCCCGCCAGTGAATCAGCTACTGTACCTGTACCGGAGGCGAAGAGAGACTATCGTGTCATCGACACCTTTAACGTGGGTGAATACACCTATGTGCGTTCACTGGTGCTGGACAAGAAGAAGAGCAGCGTCTGGGTGGGTACCAGTGTTGGCGCGATGGAAGTGGATGTTGCCACCCATGCATTGCTGGGAACCTATACCCGCGAGCATGGCCTGGCCAATGAATATGTGTTTGGCATGCTCGTCGACAGCCAGGGTAATCGCTGGTTTGGCACCAATGGCGGCGGGGTTTCGCGGTTTTCCGCAGAGGATGAGTGGCAGACGTATTTCCCGATGCATGGACTGGCGGATTACTGGATTTACTCCTTCGTTGAGGATTCCGAGGGAGAGATTTGGATAGGCACTTGGGCGGGGCTGAGTCATTTTGCCCCCAAGACAGGGAAATTCACCACCTACCTTACCCAGCTGGTCAACGAATGGGTGTATGGTCTGGGCGTCGATTCCAAAGACAACATCTGGATTGGCACTGAGGGTGGCGTCAATATGTTCGATGGCAGCCAGTGGCACACCTGGACACACGATGATGGCTTGGGCGCCAGCAATGAAAACAATCTGCCGGTCAGCACCAACACCGGGCTGGGTACCCGTTCGCGGCACGACCTCAGTATCATGGCAGAGGGCCAGTCGACCTACAATCCCAACTATATCTTCAGCCTGTTGGTCGACCCCGAGGACAATGTGTGGGCAGGCACCTGGGGCGGGGGTGTGGCCCGTTTCGATGGCTCCAAGTGGGAGAACTTCACGATCGTGGACGGCCTCGGTGGCAATATTGTTTACAGTATTGCGCGTAGCGAAGATGGGGTGATGTGGTTTGGTACCAGTGGGGGCTTGACGTCCTATGATGGAAAAGACTGGCGGGTTTTCACCCAGCAGGATGGTCTGCTGGATGACCACGTGTACGCCATTGTTCCGACCGATAATGGTGAGGTCTGGGTTGGCACCCGCTCGGGTGTGGCCCTGTTGAGTCAATCGCTGAATGCTGAACAATAAAATACTGAACAAGTAAGTAGTTATCTGCGATAAAAAAATAGACCTCTGACAATTTTTAGCTTTCTGACGTGGGGGTGGGTTACTGCCCACTCGTTAGATTTTACCCCGCCAGCAATGGTGGGCAGTGCCCACCCTACCTATAAAAGAGAATTGCGTATTTTGTGGTGACATACGCCTCAAGCTGAGGATTGTTTGGGGGCATATAAAAAAATGTCGGGGGGAGCAAAGTACCGGCATGTTTGATTCAAGGACTTGGAGAGACTTGTGAATATTAATTCAAAATATCTGGCGATTGGCGCTATTGCGATTGGTGGGCTCGTCATCGGCGCCTATACCATAGGTACTAAAAAGGCCGAGGCGCCTGTGGCGGCAGCGGCCCCGGCGGCATCTGCAGTTTCGGCTCCCCTGGGGGGAGGGGCGCCCACGGTGAGTGATTTGCTGCCCAGTGAGTCTCCAGCGGCGAAGGCGGCCGACTTTGCCCATTTTCGTGTCGGCAATCGAAACGTCAAAGGCATGTTGTCCGATGGCGATGAAGTTTGGGTGGGGACTTCCGGTGGCGTGATTCGCTACGATATCCACAGTAACGACTACAATCTCTTCGACGTCAAGAATGGTAGCCTGATTTCCAACGGTGTTTTTCATGTCAGCAAGGTTCGCGGCAAGATCATCGTTGGCACCTATGGCGGCGGTCTTTCGGTCTATGATCCGGCGGCGGACAGCTGGAAGAATTACAACATTCCGGCGGGTCTAGCTGACCAGTTTGTCTACGACGTTGTTGAGGACAGAAATGGTGATCTGTGGATCGCGACCTGGTCTGGCGCCAATCGCATCAAGGGTGGCAATCTTGATGACGCCGACAGCTGGGAAACGTTCACTGTTGCCAACACCAATGGCGGCCTGCCCAATGACTGGGTGTATGGCATTGAAGTTGGCAAGAACGGTGAAATCTGGCTGGCGACCGAAGGTGGCCTGGCCCGCTACAAAGACGGTACCTGGGTCAACTGGAATCATGAGGCCGGTTTGGGTGCGAAGTACGAAGACGTAAAGGACGACATCGCCTTCGCCAACGACCCGGCCGAGACCTCCAAACATCATGCTCGTCAGAAGGAAGAGCAGGGTTTGGGCGACGTGAAGGTTGGCTTCAACCCCAACTATATCGTTTCAATGGTTGTCGATGAAGACGGGATTGTCTGGGCGGGTACCTGGGGTGGTGGACTGTCCAGCTTTGACGGCGAGACCTGGAAGACCTATACGGTCAAGGATGGGTTGCCCGGTAATCATGTCTTCATGTTGCACAAGAGTCGTGGTGGGCCACTGTGGATTGGCACCAACAAGGGGCTGGCGCGTTTTCGTCCGGACGGCAGCGGGTTCATCGTCATGACTCAGGCCGATGGTCTGTTCGCCAATAATGTCTTCTCCCTGGCAGAAGCGAGTGACGGCAGCTTGTGGGTAGGCAGCTTTGGTGGCGTCGCGAGGATTTTTAATCCAAAATAATCTGACACTTGTGCCGTAAAAAAGGCCCTGCCCGGTGACCCCGGGTGGGGCCTTTTTTGTGGGCGGGTTACCGCAGCAGCCCCTTTCACCCCGCACTGTCATGCCGAGCTGGTTCCGGTGTCCGGCTTGGTGGGAGGGCGTTATCTGCTCCACATGGTCGATATCCATTAGACGCGCCAATGAAAACAGCTTGGTAGGGCGGATTCTAGCCGCCTTAACTGAATCGTCAATATCACATTGAAAGAGCACTAGGGGGTGTTAACACTCATTTTGACAGCCCTGCCTGCGCTCATTTATTATCCGGCAAGACGGCGCGAGTGCGGTGTGGTTGTTTCACATCTTCGATTTGAGATTTTCCTACCCTACTTCGGTTGAATAATATTCAACCCCGGCACTTTCTTGAAATCCGAGACATTATTGGTTAACACGGCAAAACCATGTGCAATGCAGGTCGCTGCTATTTGGAGATCATGGACATTGGCGTTGGATTTAGCCCTGGGTTTCAGGAAATGAGCGTAAAGTCCGCCGTAACATCTGGCTACTTTTTCATTGAATTCCAGCACGGGTATCTTTGCAATAATACCTTCCACGAACGCAGAACGTTGAATTCTGATATTTGCCGTTTTTGCCAGGTGAACACCCGTAAGTAGCTCAGATATTGTGATGGCTGCGATATAAGCATCACCATCATCTGACAATGCATCCAGGCTATTTAAGTCCAGTCGACCATTTTCTGCATCAATAAACATATTTGTATCAATAACCGTTCCCATATGTGATCCCGAGTAATTTATTCTTAAGCCTTTAGTACCTTAGAAACAATTTCCTGCGCATTTTGTAGAAAATTATTTCGTGAAGGTACTTATCCGGTTCATCTGGGCTAGGGTCATTTCGTTAAACGAAATGACTACCCCCATGGGTTTTCGGGCAGGTTCGCTTGACGACGTATGTTGTCCAAATCCTTGGCCATGGCTGATGCATTGTCACCTAATTTCGGCAGCGATTTTAATAAATCGGCCAGTTTATTGATTGGCAATCCAGGCTTTGGCGGTGGACTTAATTCCGCAACGGTTTGTGATCCTTTGGTGATATAGAGGCTATTCCCGGTCATTCGCACTTTGTCGATTGCTACAGACAGGTTTCGAACCAATTCAGTGGCTGTTATAGCGTCATGTGCTGGTTTTGCCATTCTAATAACCCTCATTTAACTCCAAAAGTTTCATTTGATTGCTTGCGGTGAACCACCCAATCAATCTGAACGCATAATACATATTATATGTATTATGCATAATAAGCAATATGAATCCCCCCTAAACACAGGGCGGTCGGGTTTAAAAAGCCCTGAGAATAGCCAGGTAGGGCGGGTTCTTCCCACGATTGTTATTGGAGCCCGTCCGGCACGTCGGAATACAACGCAGACATAAAATAAGGGTACCCCCGACTGGGGTTCCCCTTTTTCGTCGTTTCAGAGGCTTGTGTTTACATGGTGTGGCAGGTCAGGCAAAGGGCGCTGGGGCCATTTCTGGTGATCCCGGTGTTTTCGTCGCGACTAGCGCCAATGCCGTTGTTGACGCGCAGGAAGCTCGGGCTGAAGCGCGTGTTGGTACCAGAACCGCCAGAGGGTACGCCGTGGGGATCATGGCAGGAGGTGCATTCCACTTCGTAGCCCTCACTGCTGTCATAGGGGTTTGAAGTCCAGCGGTACGAAAACGTATGCTAAGTTTTTACAGCATCACTGTCACGCGGATTTACTGTTTTATCGTCATGCAGTTCTGACTTCTGAAAGAAGTTCAGGGTGTCGATCCAGCACCTTAAGTAATTTTACAAGAGAAAGTGGCGGTTTGGTTTTTCCGTTTTCGTAGCGAGAAAAGGCGTTGACGCCACCGCCAAAAATCTCCCCTGCTTCTTTTTGATCCAGGGATAGCTTCTTCCTGATATGGGCAATGAAGTTGGGATCAACAATCGCAGCATTGACCTGCTTATTGAATTCCAGCATCGTTGTACTAACACGAGCCGATTCCGCTTGGTCAAGGACTACCTCACCACACGCGGGGCAGTAGTCACCCGTGACAGAAGGAATCTCTGTTTTTTCGCTTTTGTAGGCATAGGGCATGTCACGGGTGTCATGCGCCAGGTCAGCCTCAAAACAGACTGGACATTTCATAATCATAACTCTTTTTCCCATAGTCAAATAATAATCTATTAGGTTATTATTTGGCAGGTTGGTTAATCGCGAATGCAGCATCAGCAGCCGTTGTGGATCGGCGCCAACAAGGGGTTGGCGCGTTTCCGCCCGGATGGTAGCGGGTTTACCGCAGTGCCATTAAGTTAACAAAATCACGATTGTTTTGTAGGTTGGCGGTGACGAAGGAACCCCAACGAAACCAGCAATGTTGGGGTTCCTTCGTCACCGCCAACCTACAACAAGCAGGACGTCAGGCTTAACTTAATGACATTGGGGTTTACCGTCATGACCCAGGCCGATGGCCTGTTTGCCAATAATGTCTTCTTACTGGCTGAAGCGAGTGACGGCAGCCTGTGGATGGGGTAGCACAGACCCATTTACCGCCGCATTACCATGCCGGATGCCGGATCAAGCCCGGCACAAGATTTTTTGTTCCGAGGCCCGGCTTGATGGGCGATTCCCACCCGCTCTACGTGGCTGATATCCACTAGGTGTTCCGTGGAAAACAACTAATTCAAGCTTTCTGTCTCATGAGAATTAGAGGGGTGTGCATGATTATAGTTAGTTTTGTCGATATTTCTCCTTGTGAATGCTGGGATCTATCCGTCTTGTTTAAGTGATTATATTTGAAAATACACTATGCGATGAGTATTTTCCCTGCGTGGTTTTATGGGGGGGTACTGCTAATCCCGGCAAATTCTTTTTCCGCAATAAGCATATCTAAAATACATATATTTTTAGTTAGATGTTAGTGTTCAGATTCGTTGACAGCGCCCGCCTTGTGTTTATGATTGATCTGTCTCATTTGGGTGGTTGTGTGCTCACCACAATGAGGCTGGATATGTTTTATTTCAATTTCAAAAGGAAAGAGAAAATGAAAAAGGCAGCAAGGATAAGCGGTAAATGTTTTCGGAATCTAAGGGGCATTGCTATAGCAGCGGCCTTGGCGCTAGTTGCTTTGCCATCGTTTGCGGCGCCATTTGCTTATGTGACCGAAGCTTTCAGTGGCAGCATACGTGTTATTGATACGACGACGAATACTGAAATATCGACACTATCGACAAATGCTAATGGAGGAGACACAGTAGTACATCCTTCGGGTAAGTTTGTCTATGTATCATCTGGTTTTTCTAGCAATTCGCGGCTAGACGTATATGACACTGCTGATAACTCTTTGATTGCAGCAATACCCATGCCTGGGCGGCCTGCTGGTATTGCGATACATCCGAGTGGCGATTATATCTATAGTGTGCATAGCGGGGCGGGAACAGGTACGGTTTTGGTAATCGATACTAGCACTAATACTGTGTCTGCCACCGTAGAGGTTGCCCATAGAATTTCTAAAATAGCAATTCATCCGTCGGGAAACACATTATATGTGGGGAAGGGGGTTTCTGGGGCTATAACCGCTATCGACACAAATACCCTTCAAGCGATTGACGTGTTTTATCTTCGCTATGCAGTTAACGATCTTGAGATGCATCCATCAGGCCAGTACCTTTATGCATCTACAGGGAGGAGTCTCCTGGTCATTGATACCGGAACAAATAGTATTGTCGACTCCATTGAGCTCAGGGGAGCCTACAATATTGCAGTTAGCTCTGATGGTAGCTCGGTATATGTATCAGGTGACGACATGACTAACTCTGTCATCTTCGCGGTTGATGTTAGTGCGAACACGCACACGCTATCCGGCAGTACCGTTCTGCCCGGATTATTCTACTTTGGTTTGGCTGTGCACCCAGGTGGTGGCTTTGTTTATGCAGTAGGACACATGCTAGGTTCTAGCTATCCAGAAGGTCCAGAAGGTGTTGTGTGGGTTATCGATACTGCCAGCAATCAGATAACTGATACAATTAATGTAGCAGCTAGTGAGGGTAGTCTTCGAGGGCTACCTACTTCCATAACGATTGGCCCCTTGCTTGAGCCTGTAGGTGGGGTTGCGACTGGAATCTCTGCGATATCCGTGACCTGCACCAATTCCACTTCCGGGCAATCGGTATCGATTGGTTTTGGGAATGAAAAAACGTGGGATTGTGAGTCGAGTGGCTTGCAGGTGAATACCGGCGATTCCATCGAAATGGTGGTTACCGGTAACGCCAACTAATCACTGATGAAAAGGCACAGCGAGGTTTATGCCTCGCTGTGCCTCCTTGAGTAAAGGGATGGGATAGCGAGCTGGAATGGCCAGCGAATTCCGGCCACTCTGCCGAGGCTTTTACCGCACTTCACAGGTGGCTTTATCGCCAAACGTCGAATACCGTCATTCCGGCATGTTTTTAGCCGGAATCCAGCGGTTGCAACCTCTGGGTATCGGCCTCGGCTTTGGCGTCCTGCGTCGCCCTACCGCCTACATCCATGTAGGCCTTCGCCGGAGCGACGGATGATATTAGCGCCCCGTCAGCTCGCCTGAAGTGCCTACTGTCGCCTCAGGGCGCCTACTTTTGGTGGTGGGTGCTGCGGAGGCTTTTTGTTCAAAACGCCTAAGCGTTTGAACTTGGCAGTGTAATACCCCGCTTTCGCGTAGCGAAATAGCTTGCTGCGGGGTGGTTTATTAGTCTCAGCTAAAGGTTAAAACCACCGCCTTTAGGCGGTCAGATTTATCAGCCATGTTTGGTGTGTGAGCGTTGAAGTTGGAGAGGGCAGTTGCCTCTCAGGTAGGATGCTGGTGAGCGGAGCGAACCGCATCGGTCGCGTCTCTGGAGTCTGTGCAGGCACCCATCGGGAGGTCTTCAGCTCTCGAATGATGCGGTTCGTGGAACTCACCGGCATCCTACAGGAAGCTCCAAAGTGGCCTTCAAGAACGGGTCTATTGACCCGTATCCGGACTTTCAGTCCGTTAGACTAATCCACCAGCTTTAGCTGGTGGTTGTTGAGTTTTGGCGGGTAAATTCCACCCCCCTACCACGATGGAATACAACGCAGACAACAAAAAAGGGTAACCCCGATCAGGGTTACCCTTTTTTGTTGTTTCAACTGGGTATTTACTTGGTGTGACAGGTCAGGCAAAGGGCGCTGGGGCCATTACTGACAATCCCGTCGTTTCCGGTGTGATTTGCACCAATGCCGTTGTTGACGCGCAGAAAGCTCGGGCTGAAGCGCGTGTTGGTTCCGGAACCGCCAGAGGGCACGCCGTGCGGGTCATGGCAGGAGGCGCATTCCACCTCATAGCCTTCACCGCTGTCGTAGAGGCGGACTTCATCGGGGTCGGCACGGTTGTTGCCATTGGTGTCGAAGAAGGCCATATTGCCCGGCAATGCGACATTGGGTGCATTGAAGAAGCCCCCATCCACCCCGGCTGCGTCGGGGTACAGCACGCCGACCGGGTGGTCGTTGCGCAGATCAGTGCCGAGCATGAAGGCGCGAAAGTTTCCTACACTGTAGTCGTTATTGTGGCAAAAGGCGCAGGTGTTATCAGGGCGGGCATCTTCCCCTCCCCCCAGATCCGGGCCAAGGGTGGCGTGTCTGCCTGCCTCAGGCCCAAGCGAGGGGTAAACGGCAGTCCACCCATCCAGAAATGCCTGGTTCGAGCTACCTACCGCAGTATTGGTGCCTGCAGCGCCAGAGGGCTCCCAGCCTGAGCCAGGCATATTGAGAACGGAGTCAATGGCGATAGTGCCGTCATGGCAGGACAGGCAGGTCAGTGAGGTTGGGCCTGGTGCGCTCACGGTGCGCATTAGTGTTGTTGGCGCGTCGTAGACCTGGTACACGCTACTGTTAGCAACAGTCCGGTTCCAGAGGGGGGCATCAATCTGCGCATTGGCACCATGCGGTGTATGGCAGTAGACGCAGACGGCACCGTAGTCATTGCGTGCGCTGACAGTCATCTGTATAGCAAAAGGTGAGTAGCTCATGGTCATGTTGTGCCGGGTATTCGCAATGCTGCCTTGGTCACCAGCTTTGGAGTTTGGATCCCACCCATCCGCAAACACACCGCTCGCAAAAATAAGCACACCGAATCCGGCAATAAGCCTGATTGTCTTCGTAATATCCATCGTTTTCTAGCCCCCTAGAGTTGAGACCATACTCCCTGGTCTCGTTTTCCTGAATCCATAATCTCCTTCACAGATAAAGCAAATCA
>UOFU01000246.1_pt1 | contig 26871 bp, 22 predicted proteins | sample 1988841 | NCBI WGS metagenome assembly UOFU01 (sample SAMEA4712195, study PRJEB27164) | hydrothermal vent metagenome | biome: marine basaltic hydrothermal vent biome; feature: marine hydrothermal vent; material: mineral | place: Pacific Ocean | collected 2011-06-14/2011-07-23 | depth 1719 m
CAGTGATTTTAGTACACTGTCATGGCCATAGTACACTGTCATGGCCATGACAGTGTACTAGCCCATGCAACACTGGTTATTTCTATCTACAATACACAGTGATTATTCTTTCGTGACTCGATTAGGAGCAAGTATGTCTTTACATCAACCCCTGCGGCGGTTTTCGTGGATCCCGGTGTTGGCACTACTGATGTTTTCCAGTGCGGCCCAGGCATCATTGCCTGATTTTACCGAGCTGGTGGAGAAACACGGTGCTGCGGTGGTCAATATCAGTACAACCCAGAAAATGAAACATCCCAAAGTTTCGCGCCTGCCGCATGGCATGCCGGAAGGCATTCCCGAGGGCCCCTTCGGCGATTTGTTTCGCCATTTCTTCGGTGAACAGGGCCCAGGAGGTGGACATGGCGGCGGTGACCCGGGTGGGCATGGTGGCGGTGAGCACTACGACGCCAAGTCGCTGGGCTCGGGTTTTATTATTTCATCCGATGGTTATGTGATGACCAACCACCACGTCATCAAGGACGCCACGGAAATTCTGGTGCGCCTGAGTGACCGTCGCGAACTGGAGGCTACGCTGGTTGGCAGTGATGAACGCAGCGATGTCGCTTTGCTGAAGATTGATGCGGATCATCTGCCAGTGGTGAAGATCGGTAATTCCGAGAAGCTCAAGGTGGGTGAATGGGTGCTGGCCATCGGCACGCCGTTTGGTTTTGACCACTCTGCGACCGCCGGCATCGTCAGCGCCAAGGGCCGTGCCCTGCCGCGCGAAAACTATGTGCCTTTTATTCAGACTGACGTGGCCATCAACCCGGGTAACTCCGGCGGCCCGTTGTTCAACCTGGATGGTGAAGTGGTGGGTGTCAACTCACAAATCTACAGTCGCACCGGTGGCTTCATGGGCCTGTCGTTTGCCATTCCCATTGATATGGCGATGCAGGTGGTCGGCCAGCTGAAGGACAGTGGTCGTGTGACACGCGGTTGGTTGGGTGTGCTGATTCAGGATGTGACCCGTGAACTGGCCGAGTCCTTTGGTATGGACAAGCCGCGCGGTGCGCTGGTGGCCAAGGTGGTGCCGGACAGCCCGGCAGAGTCTGCCGGACTGAAGGTGGGCGACATCATCACCCAGTTTAATGGCAAGACGGTGATCCTTTCTTCCGATCTGCCACCGCTGGTGGGCATCACGCCGGTGGGTGAGGAAGTTAGCGTGGAAATTTTGCGCAACGGCAAGGTCAAGAACCTTTCTATTGAACTGGGTGAGCTGTCCGAGGACGAGATCCAGTTGGGTGGTGGCGAGCCGAAAAGCGCCAAGACCAGCCGCATCAAGATCACCGTTTCCGACCTGACCCCGGAGCAGCGCAAGCGTCTGGGTATTAGTGAAAAGGGTGTGTTGGTGAACCAGGTGTTGGCTGGCCCGGCACGCAAAGCCGGTGTGCGGCGTGGTGATGTGATCCTGATGACCAATAACATCGAGGTCACGGACACCGAGCAGTTCCGCGAATTGGTGGAAAGCCTGCCGGCGGGAAAATCGGTGCCGATATTGGTTCAGCGTCGTGGCGGTCCGGTGTTCCTCGCCCTGAAGATTGACAAGGACTGATTTCGCCAACGACGTGCACAGTTTGCACGATCGGCGCCCGTCCCACTTATTGTGGGGCGGGCGTTTCTGTTTCGGCCGTGTGCCAGATGAACTACAATGCGCAGCGGGCATCTTGCATGCCCGTTGTTTTGCGCAACGATACATCCGCCACGGAGACGCGGAGGACACAGAGAATTTTAGGCTGGATCTGCGAATCCAGAAATGCCAGTGGCACACGATTGCACTCTGTGTCCTCCGAGCCTCCGTGGCGAACTGAAATATTGACAGGCTGATGACAGCCTCCCGGCCCCAATGCAGGTGGTAGCATTTAATGTCTGACATGGAATACATCCGTAATTTCTCCATCATTGCCCATATCGATCACGGCAAATCGACCCTCGCAGACCGATTCATCCAGCACTGTGGCGGGTTGGAAGACCGCGAGATGTCGGAACAGGTACTGGACTCCATGGATCTGGAGCGCGAGCGCGGCATTACCATCAAGGCACAGAGCGTGACGCTGCGTTACAAATCCCGTGACGGTAATACCTATCAGCTAAATTTCATTGACACCCCGGGACACGTCGATTTTTCCTACGAAGTATCGCGTTCACTGGCCGCCTGCGAGGGCGCGCTGTTGGTGGTGGATGCCTCGCAGGGCGTCGAGGCGCAGAGTGTCGCCAATTGTTACACGGCCGTAGAGCAGGGCCTGGAGGTGGTGTCTGTGCTGAACAAGATCGACCTGCCGGCCGCTGACCCGGAGCGGGTGATTCAGGAGATCGAAGACATCATCGGCGTCGAGGCCGGGGACGCCATCCGTGTCAGCGCCAAGACCGGCATTGGTATCGAGGATCTGCTGGAGCAACTGGTGCAGCGCGTCCCTGCCCCCGAAGGGGATCCGGACGCGCCGTTGCAGGCGTTGATCATCGACTCCTGGTTTGATAACTACCTCGGCGTGGTGTCACTGGTACGCGTCATGCAGGGCACCCTGCGCGCCGGCAAGAAGGTGCAGGTGATGTCCACCGGGCGGAATCACCTGATCGATCACGTCGGTATTTTTACCCCCAAGCGTCACGATCAGCCACAGTTGTCCTGTGGTGAGGTGGGTTACGTCATCGCCGGCATCAAGGAGATCGAGGGCGCGCCGGTCGGTGATACTCTGACCATGGCTGACAAGCCGGCCGAAGTACCATTGCCCGGCTTTCAGCCCATTCAGCCACAGGTGTTTGCCGGGCTCTTCCCCATCAGTGCGGAGGATTATGAAGACCTGCGCGATGCGTTGGCCAAGCTGCGCCTCAACGATGCTGCACTGTTCTACGAGCCGGAGACCTCCACCGCCTTGGGGCTGGGTTTCCGCTGTGGCTTTCTCGGCATGCTACACATGGAAATTGTCCAGGAGCGGTTGGAACGTGAGTACGATCTCAACCTCATCACCACCGCACCGACCGTGGTCTATGAACTGAAGACCAGCAGTGGCGACGTGATGACCGTGGACAACCCGTCCAAACTACCGGATGCGGTGCGTATCGAGGAATTTCGCGAGCCGATTATTCACGCCAGCATCCTGGTGCCGCAGGAATACATCGGCAACGTCATTGGCCTGTGCGTGGAAAAACGCGGGGTGCAGAGAAAAATGCTGTATGTGGGCAAGCAGGTGGCACTGGATTACGAGCTACCCATGAACGAAGTGGTGATGGACTTTTTTGACCGACTTAAGTCTGTGAGTCGCGGTTATGCCTCGCTGGATTATCATTTTTTGCGTTTTCAGGTCGCCGATTTGGTGCGCCTGGATATCCTTATTAACGGCGAGCGCGTGGATGCGCTGGCGCTTATCGTACACCGGGATCAGGCCCAATATCGTGGCCGTGCACTGGTGGAAAAGATGCGCGAGATCATTCCGCGACAAATGTTCGATGTTGCCATCCAGGCCGCTATCGGTGCGCACATCATCGCCCGCAGCAACGTCAAGGCACTGCGCAAGAATGTCACCGCCAAGTGTTATGGCGGCGATATCACACGCAAGAAGAAGCTGTTGGAGAAACAAAAAGCTGGTAAGAAACGCATGAAACAGGTGGGCTCGGTAGAGATTCCGCAAGAGGCCTTCCTGGCCGTTCTCAAAGTAGGCAAGTAAAGAGCAGGTAAGCAATCCATGGATTTTGATTTTCCGGCCATTATGGTCACCGCTACGTTTGTTACCGGTATTATCTGGGCGCTGGATGCCTGGTTGTGGGCGCCTAAGCGTCGTGCCAGTGTCTCTGCACTGGGGCAGAATGTGCCTGACGGTAATAGTGCATCGCTGGACGAGGCGCGGGAGAAGCTGCTCAAAGAACCCGTGCTGGTTGAATATTCCCGCTCGCTATTTCCAGTGATTCTTGTCGTCTTGTTGCTGCGTTCATTCGTGGTGGAACCCTTTCGCATTCCCTCTGGCTCCATGATGCCGACACTACTGGTGGGAGATTTTATTCTTGTTAACAAGTTTTCCTACGGCATCCGTCTGCCAGTGCTGAACGCCAAGATTATCGATGTGGGTGAGCCGGAGCGCGGTGATGTGATGGTGTTCCGCTACCCCGAGGATCCCTCTATCGATTACATCAAGCGGGTCGTCGGCCTGCCCGGTGACCGTATCGGTTACTATAACAAGCAGTTGTTTATCAATGATAAACCGGTTGCGCAGACGGGTTGGGAAACCTATGTGGGCGAAGGTGCGGGCAGCGCCATGACCGGCGCCAAGGTGCGTGTTGAAAAACTGGCTGAGGTGACACACAACATTCTCATCGATACCAGTCGTGGTACTGTGGAGGGTGAGTTTGTTGTGCCCGAAGGTCACTATTTCATGATGGGCGATAATCGTGATAACAGCAACGATAGCCGCTATTGGGGTTATGTGCCGGAGGAAAATCTTGTCGGTAAGGCCTTCATGATCTGGATGAGCTGGGATGGCGGCATCAACTTTGAACGTATTGGTGACAGCATTGAATAAGTGGCGGATATGCCCACGCTTTCCAATAAAAAACAATCACGGAGATTTTGAGATGAAAGGTTTGCACCATCAACGGGGGGTAACCGGGATCACGATAATCCTGATTGTGGCCTTGATCGCCTTTTTTTCGCTGCTTGCCATTCGCTTATTTCCCGTTTATCTGGAACATTTTAAAGTATCCAGTCATCTGGAAAGTCTGGCCGCTGAAGAGGGTGTTGGCAAGCTCAGTGACAAGGAAATTCTCAAGGCCCTGACCAAGCGTTTTGATATCGATGATGTCGAGCGTGTCCGTCCTGAAGACATCTTTATTGAGCGTCCAGACCGCAACACGATGATTATCGCCATTGAATATGAGGTGCGTACGCCGGCCTTTGGCAATGTGGACATGGTGATTAACTTTATTGATGAGGTCGAGGTCAATCCTTGAGGCGCACTGTCGATGAACTTGCCGCGACGATTGGCTACCGGTTCAAGACGGCGAACCTGCTGGAGGAGGCACTGACCCATCGCAGCAAGGGAGCCGTGAATAACGAGCGCCTGGAATTTCTTGGTGATGCGATCCTGGGTTTTGTGGTTGCCGAGATTTTGTTTGCGCGTTTTCCCGGGGAGCCTGAGGGGGTACTTACCCGTTTCAGGGCCTCGCTGGTAAAAAAGGAGACCCTGGCGGAAATGGCGCGCAGCTATCAACTGGGTGACTACCTGCGACTTGGGCCGGGCGAGCTGAAAAGCGGTGGTTTTCGTCGCGATTCCATCCTGGCCGATGCCATGGAGGCGATCATTGGCGCCATTTATCTTGACAGTGACATGTCGACGGCGCGCGACTTTGTGTTGCGCAGCCTGGAAAATCGTTTCGACCACCTTCAAGTGCAGAAAGATCCAAAGACGCAATTGCAGGAATTTCTGCAGGCGCGGCGCCGGCCGCTTCCGGAATACAGCGTGACGGCGACACACGGTACCGCCCATGATCAACAATTTGCAGTACAGTGTGTTGTTGATGGTTTGTCCGAACCTGCATGCGGTGCGGGTAACAGCCGGCGCAAGGCTGAACAGGCGGCTGCACAACAGGCCCTGGAGTCCCTGAGTAATGTCCATGAAAAGTAATATGTATGAAAAATAAAGAATTCCGCTGTGGATTCGTGGCCATTGTGGGGCGGCCGAATGTCGGCAAATCCACCTTGCTCAACCGTATTCTCGGTCAGAAAATCAGCATTACGGCGCACAGGCCGCAGACTACCCGGCATCGTATCCTGGGTGTGAAAACCACCGATACGGCACAGATGATCTATGTCGATACTCCCGGCATGCATCTGGGCGGCAAGCGGGCAATCAATCGCTATATGAACCGTGAGGCGACCAGTAGTATCAGCGATGTGGACGTGGTGGCGTTTGTCGTCGACCGTACGCGCTGGAACGAGGAAGACCAGAATGTACTGGAAAAACTTGAAAATGCCCGCGCGCCGGTGGTGCTGGTGGTGAATAAGATCGACGAGATAAAAAATCGGGAAGAGTTGTTGCCGCATCTGCAGATACTGGCCGGCAAGCGGGATTTCGCCACAGTCATCCCGCTTTCCGCACGCAGCGGTGAATCCGTCGATCGTCTTGAGGCCCTGTTGCAGGACATGATGTCCACCTCCGGGCCGTTCTTTCCCGAGGATCAGGTCACCGACCGCAGCGAACGCTTTATGGCTGCCGAGCTGGTGCGCGAAAAGCTGGTGCGTACCCTGGCCCAGGAGCTGCCGTATTCCAGCACCGTGGAGATCGAAAAATTTAGCCTCGAAGAGACCACGCCAGGCAAGCCGCCGGTGCGTCACATCCATGCCGTCATCTGGGTGGAACGCCCGGGGCAGAAGGGCATTATCATCGGCAAGCAGGGGCAGCAGTTGAAGCGCATCGGCGAGCAGGCACGCAAGGATATGGAGCGAGTCTTCGATGGTAAGGTCTTCTTGCAGTTATGGGTCAAGGTGCGTCAAGGCTGGTCCGATGATGAGCGCGCGCTGCGCAGCCTCGGCTATCGGGACGAGTAAGCGGTGTGAAGAAGTCCGCCAATGAACGCCAATAGACACCAATGGCCAGCACTTCGCCAAGGAAATATTGACGGCTTCAGAGCTTTCCAAATGTGTTCAGGCAAGGCGAGGTTCTGCTTCCTTGCCAAGGCTGGCAACGCCGCCTGGGTGCATTTGGAGCGCTCCCTCTGGGCGGGTCTGGAAGGACTCATCCACGGCGTTGCGCCTCTTGCGAAGGGAACAACCCTTCCCGGCGAGGTGCGCCTTGCGGCTAAGCCCTTGCAGCTTTGCGTTGAAAATAAGAAGGGGATCCATCGCGGGCATGGCCCGCTCCTGCTCGCCAGCCTTTTTCGGGCGCGGAGCTGATTCCTGGTGTCCAGCAAGCAAATCGTCCTGCAGCCCGCCTATGTACTGCACCAGTGGGCCTACCGCGACAGCAGCGCTATCGTCGAATTGTTTACGCCGGAGCACGGCCGGATCGGGGTGGTGGCGAGGGGCGTCAAGCGCCCGAAATCGCCCTGGCGTGGCCTGTTGCAACCCTTTCAGCCGCTGCTGGTCTCCTGGCGGGGGAGGGGAGAGCTGAAGACCCTGGCCGACGTCGAGGCACAGGGCATGGCCCTGCAATTGTCTTCACAGCCGCTGGTCAGTGGCTTCTACCTCAACGAATTGCTGATGCGCCTGGTGGCGCGCCTGGATGCCCAGCTGACGCTGTTTGGCTGCTATGATGCCAGCCTGCGCGCCTTGGCGGTGGTGCAAGACGATGCCGCGCTGGAGCGGGTGCTGCGCTACTTCGAACGGGATCTGCTGGCGGCGCTAGGCTATGCCCTGGTGCTGGATTGTGAGGTGAAAACGGGCCGGCCGCTGACACAGGCGCAGGTCTATGATTACCAGATTGAGCGCGGCCCGGTGGGTCTGGCCGAGACTGAAGCGGGGCAGGGTATTGCCGTGCACGGCAGCACCCTGCTGGCGATTCGCCAAGCGGATCTATCCGACTCACAGGCGCGCCGTGAGGCCAAACGCCTGATGCGGGCGGTGCTGGCGCGTTATCTGGGCCCCAAACCACTGTTCAGTCGCCAACTGCTGGTGCGTCGAAGTAACAACACTGAGAAAGCAGAGAGACATCAATGAGCGAACACACCACTTACACCACGGATTTGCTACTGGGCGTCAATATCGATCATGTCGCTACCCTGCGCCAGGCGCGCGGCACACGTTATCCGGATCCCATCCAGGCCGCCATTGCCGCCGAGCAGGCGGGCGCCGACGCCATCACCCTGCACCTGCGCGAGGATCGCCGTCACATACAGGATCGCGATGTGGAAATGCTGCGTGACATCCTGCTTACGCGCATGAATCTGGAAATGGCCGTGACCGATGAAATGCTCGCCATCGCCGAGCGCATCCGTCCGCAGGACTGCTGCCTGGTGCCGGAGCGGCGCGAAGAGCTGACCACTGAAGGCGGCCTCGATGTGGTCGGACAGAAAACACGCCTGCACGAGGCCTGTGCACGGCTGGCGGATGCCGGCGTGCGCGTCTCCCTGTTCATCGATGCCGATGAGGCGCAGGTGGTGGCGGCGCAGGCGGTGGGTGCGCCGGTGATCGAGATTCACACCGGCCACTTTGCCGATGCCGGAAACTGCGAACAGCAGCAGCGTGAACTGGCGAGAGTGGTGCAGGCCACCCAGCAGGGGCTGGAACTGGGCCTGCAGGTGAACGCCGGCCACGGCCTCAACTACCAGAATGTACAGGCCGTCGCTGCCATCCCCGGCCTCGCCGAACTGAACATCGGCCATGCCATCATCGCCCGTGCGGTGTTCTCCGGCCTCGAGGAGGCGGTGCGTGAAATGAAACGCCTGATGCGGGAGACGGCTGCACGATGATCTACGGCATTGGCACCGATATCGTCGCCGTGCCCCGCCTGCAGGCAAACCTGGATCGCTACGGGCAACGCTTCGCGGCGCGCATTCTCACCGCGTCGGAAATGACCGATTTTCAGCAGACACAGAGCCAGGCCCATTTTCTCGCCAAACGTTTTGCCGCCAAGGAGGCGTTGGTGAAGGCCTTGGGCACCGGATTTCGTGATGGTCTCAGCCTGCGTGACGTTGCCGTGGCCAATGATGCACTGGGTAAACCGATGCTGGTATTCAGTGACGAGCTGGCTGATCGCCTGCGTTCCCGGGGCATTACGCAACAGCATCTCAGCCTCACGGACGAGCGGGAATATGCGCTGGCCTTCGTCATTTTGGAGTGCTCATAGGATATTTTTACCGGTGGCTGGGAAATGCGCCAAAGAGGCTTGTGTTTCTCACTGGTTTAGGTAGAATGCGCAGCCTCGGTTGCGGGGTGGAGCAGTCCGGTAGCTCGTCGGGCTCATAACCCGAAGGTCGTAGGTTCAAATCCTGCCCCCGCTACCAACCGAATTTTGTAGTGTGTTAGTGGAGGCCCGACGAGATCGGGCTCGGCTTTCATCCGGCGCAGCCGCTGAAGGTCGTAGGTTCAAATCCTGCCCCCGCTACCAACCGAATTTTGTAGTGTGTTAGTGGAGGCCCGACGAGATCGGGCTCGGCTTTCATCCGGCGCAGCCGCTGAAGGTCGCAGGTTCAAATCCTGCCCCCGCTACAAAACGAATATTGAAAGGCGCTGCCTTTCAACGAGAGAAGAAAAAAGAATGCCTCGGTTACGAGGCTTTTTTTTTAGGTTTTTTTCGGCACCGTCGGTTTTTTGCGGCTTGGCTGAAAGGCCTTGGGGCGTTATAATTTGCGCCTTACAGGATGAAGTGGATCGTGTGGGCCTTGGGCCCATTTTTTGTTTTTGTGGCAGAGGCTTTTTGCATCTCCGGCCGCACGGCAGTGAATCGTGGAGTTGTGCATGCGCCAGGCGCCGGCAAACGTGCTGAATGTGGTTGAGCCCGTGGTGGAATCGCTGGGTTATGAGCTGGTGGGTGTGGAATATCTGGCTCAGGGGCATGATGGCCTGTTGCGCGTCTATATCGATGCTGAAGATGGCATCAAGGTGGAAGACTGCCAGCGTGTCAGCCATCAGCTGAGTGGCGTGCTGGACGTGGAAGATGTCATCAAAGGACATTACAGCCTGGAGATCTCTTCGCCAGGACTGAATCGGCCGCTGTTCAGCGCCGCGCATTTTGAGCGCTTTGCCGGTGCCGAGGTCAAGCTGCGCCTGGATGCGCCGCTCGATGGTCGTCGCAAGTTCTGCGGTGTGTTGGTGGGTGTTCAGGACGGTGATGTCCGGCTGCTGGTGGACGGCGAAGAGGTACGGGTGCCGTTGGCTTCGATCGACAAGGCGAACCTGGTCGCGCAATTCTAGATTTTTACTCAGGGCGCCCTGATTTTTGGGACGTGTACTGAAACAAGGTGGGGCGCGTAAGCGTTTGAGGCGAGAGGCCGCTGACGATTCGGCTCTTTATGTATTTAAGGCAGAGTGCAATGAACAACAAAGAGATTTTGCTCGTTGTAGATGCGGTGTCCAATGAAAAGGGCATTGATCGTGAGGTCATCTTCGGCGCCATCGAGGCGGCCCTGGCAACTGCTAGTAAGAAGCTGATCCCGGAGGATATCGACGTCCGTGTGGCGATTGATCGTGATACCGGTGATTACGATACCTTCCAGCGCTGGGAGGTAGTCGAGGACGTTAGCGAAGAGGGTGAAGAGGAACTCGAATTCCCTGATCGTCAGATCAAGATTAATGAGGCGCGCAAGCAGAATCCGGATATTCAGGTCGGTGACTTTATCGAGGAACCGATGGAATCCGCCAAATTTGGCCGTATCGCCGCGCAGGCCGCTAAACAGGTTATCGTGCAGAAGGTGCGCGAGGCCGAGCGTGAGCGCATCGTCGAGGTCTTCAAGGATCGCAAGGGCGAGTTGGTGATGGGCGTCGTTAAGCGCCTGGACAAGGGTAATGTGATCCTGGATCTGGGTGAAAATGTCGAGGCACTGATTCCACGCGAGGATATGATTTCCCGCGAGGCTATCCGTCCCGGTGACCGCCTGCGTGGTTACTTGAAAGATGTCCGCCTGGAGCCGCGTGGCCCGCAGCTGTTTGTCAGCCGCACCGCCCCGGAGCTGCTGCTGGCCCTGTTCCAGTTGGAAGTGCCGGAAGTGGGTGAGGGCTTGATCGAGATTCTTGGCGCCGCTCGTGACCCGGGTTTCCGCGCCAAGATTGCGGTAAAGAGCAATGATTCACGTATCGATCCCGTCGGTGCCTGCGTTGGCATGCGCGGTTCGCGTGTGCGCGCGGTCTCCAATGAGTTGGCCGACGAACGTGTCGATATTATCCTGTGGGACGAAAATCCGGCTCAGTTCGTGATCAACGCCATGTCACCGGCGGAGGTGGTTTCCATTGTCGTGGATGAAGACAGCCACTCCATGGATATTGCGGTGGAGGAGGATCAATTGTCGCAGGCCATCGGCCGTGGCGGCCAGAATGTGCGCCTTGCCAGTGAGCTGACCGGCTGGAACATCAATGTGATGTCCGAGCAGCAGGCCCAGGAAAAGAGTGAGAGCGAGGGTCAGGCTGCGCTACAGCTGTTTATGGAGCAGTTGGATGTGGATGAGGAAGTGGCCAATATCTTGATGCAAGAAGGTTTTACCAGTATCGAAGAAGTGGCCTATGTGCCGCTTGAAGAAATGCTGCAGATTGAAGAATTCGATGAAGACATGGTGCAGGAACTGCGCAACCGCTCCAAGGATGTGCTGTTGACCCGCGCCCTGATGCAGGAAGAAGTGCTGGAAGAGGCCAAGCCGGACGACGACCTGCTGAATATGGAAGGCATGGATCAGCATCTGGCCTATGTGCTGGCCAGTCGTGGGGTTATCAGTATGGAAGATCTGGCCGAACTATCGGTGGATGATCTGCTGGACATTGAAGGTTTGGATGAGGTGCGCGCGGGCGAGTTGATTATGACCGCGCGGGCGCCATGGTTTGCAGAAGAGTCGCCTGCTGACGAGCAGCAGGGTTAAGGTTTCCGGGGGAAAGTATGGCGGGTGTGACCGTAAAACAACTCGCAGATGTTCTGGGCGTATCGCCCGAGCGTCTGCTCAGCCAACTGGACAAGGCCGGCATGACTTTCGAGTCCCCGGATCAGACCGTTAGCGACGAAGAAAAGCAGAAATTGCTGGAGTCTCTGCGCAGTGCGCATGGTTCAATGGAAGGTGCGAGTACGGAGCCTCGAAAGGTGACGCTGCGGCGCAAGACGGTCAGTGAACTGAAAGTACCGAGCAGCAACCAGGGGCGCACTGTCGGCCGCAGTAAGACGGTGAACGTGGAAGTGCGCAAAAAACGCACCTACGTGAAACGCAGCGAAGTGGTGATCGAAGACGCCGAACGCATCAAGGCCGAGAAGGCCAAGATGGATGAAGAGCGCCTCGAGGAGCAGCGCAAGGCTAGTGAGGTTGATGAGCAGCGCCGTCAGCGTGAGGCCGAAGAGGCCAAGGTGCGTGAAGCGGAAGCCGACCGTAAGGCGGCTGAAGAGGCGCGCCGTGAACAGGAAGAGCGTGCAAAGGTTGTGCAATTGCAGAAGGAAGCTGCGGTGTCTGCCGTTGCGGCACCTGCGCCTGCGGCGACAGACAACAAACGCCCCAAGCGTGGCGCAAGTAAAGACAAGGCCACCAAGTATGGTCGCAAGGAATTGCATGTCGACGCCAGCAAGTCGGGTCGTCGCAAGAAAAAAGGGCGTGGCGCCCGCCGTACTGCCGTTACCGCCAGCTCGGGTGATCACGGGTTTGAGAAACCAACAGCGCCCATCGTACGTGAAGTAGCGATTCCCGAAAGCGTGACGGTCGCCGAATTGGCGCAGAAGATGGCGGTAAAGGCTGCTGAAGTCATCAAGGTTATGATGAACATGGGCACCATGGCGACCATCAACCAGGTGCTGGATCAGGAAACGGCCAGCATCGTGGTCGAAGAAATGGGCCACACGGTCAAGCTGGTGAAGGACAATGCCATCGAAGAGGCGTTGGTTATTGTCGATGAAAGCGAGGCCGAAGAGGTTCCCCGCGCCGCGGCCGTCACCATTATGGGCCACGTCGATCATGGCAAGACTTCGCTGCTGGATTACATCCGCAAGGCCAGGGTGGCGGCGGGCGAGGCGGGTGGCATCACCCAGCACATCGGCGCCTATCAGGTGGATACACCGCATGGTCCTATCACCTTCCTTGATACGCCAGGACACGCGGCCTTTACCGCCATGCGTGCGCGTGGCGCCAAGGCCACCGATATTGTGGTGCTGGTGGTTGCCGCCGATGATGGCGTGATGCCGCAGACCCGTGAGGCTATCCAGCATGCCAAAGCGGCTGGGGTACCGATGATCGTTGCGGTAAACAAAATCGACAAAGAGGATGCACAGCCGGATCGCGTCAAACAGGAATTGGTGGCCGAGGAAGTGGTGCCCGAGGATTGGGGTGGTGACACCCAGTTTGTGCCCGTTTCCGCACTCACCGGCGAAGGCGTGGACGCACTGCTGGAAGCCATTTCCATGCAGGCCGAATTGCTGGAATTGAAGGCCGTAGAGGAAGGCCCGGCGCGTGGTGTCGTTATCGAGGCGCGCCTCGATAAGGGCCGCGGTCCGGTGGCCACCGTGCTAGTGCAGAGTGGCACCCTGAAAAAGGGCGATGTGGTGCTGGCCGGCCATGAATACGGCCGCGTGCGTGCGTTGCTGGATGAAAATAGCAAGCCGATCAAGGTCGCAGGCCCGTCGATGCCGGTGGAGGTGCTGGGCCTGTCCGGTACGCCCAGTGCCGGTGATGAGGTTGTGGTGGTGGCTGATGAACGCAAGGCGCGTGAAGTGGCGTTGTTCCGCCAAGGCAAGTACCGTGACATTAAGCTGGCCCGTCAACAGAAGGCCAAGCTGGAGAGCATGTTCTCGCAGATGGAAGCGGGCAAGGTCAGCACCCTCAATCTGGTCATCAAGGCCGATGTGCAGGGTTCCGCCGAGGCGCTCAGCGAGTCGCTGACCAAGCTGTCTACCGAAGAGGTGCGGGTAAATATCGTTTCTTCCGGCGTCGGCGGCATCAACGAGTCCGACGTCAACCTGGCAGTTGCCTCTGAGGCCATTATCATTGGTTTTAATGTGCGTGCCGACGCCTCTGCCAAGCGCCTGATCGAGGAAGAGGGCGTGGATCTGCATTATTACAGTGTGATCTACGACGTCATCGAAGAGATCAAATCATCCATGACCGGTATGCTGGCACCGGAGTTCAAAGAGCAGATCGTTGGTCTGGCCGAGGTGCGTGACGTGTTTCGCTCACCCAAGCTGGGCGCTATCGCGGGCTGCATGGTGGTCGAGGGTGTCGTGAAGCGCAACAACCCCATTCGCGTACTGCGTGACAATGTGGTGATCTATGAGGGCGAGCTGGAATCCCTGCGCCGCTTCAAGGATGACGTGCAAGAAGTGCGCTCTGGCACAGAATGTGGTATCGGTGTGAAGAACTACAACGACGTCAAGGCCGGTGACCAGATTGAAGTGTTCGAGCAGGTCAAGGTGGAGCGTACGCTGTAAACCGGCGTACAGAGATTAGCCATGGCCAAAGAATACAGTCGGGGACAACGCGTTGCAGATGAGATTCAGCGCCAGTTGGCGGAGCTGATCCAGACGGAAATCCGCGATCCGCGCGTGGGCATGGTGACGATCACTGCGGTAGAGGTTAGTCACGAACTCGAACATGCCAAGGTGCATTTCACCGTGCTGGGTGATGAGGCCCAGGCGGATATCACCGCCAAGGTGCTGAACAAGGCGGCGGGTTTTCTGCGCAGTGCATTGGCTCGTCGGCTTAAGCTGCGCACCACCCCCGCACTACATTTCCAGCGTGATCTCAGTATGGAGCGAGGCAACCGTTTGACGGCGCTGATTAATGAAGCTGTGCGCGGACAGAAGCCTTCCGACGACTGATAGAATATTTCCTGTGGAATCAAAAGCTACCGCGTCCCCGGCAACTGCTCCTGCGTCGCCTACCAAAAGTGGGTTCTTTAAGAAAAGCGGCTACTTTTGGTGCCTGCGTCCATGCAGGCAAAAAACAAGCGGGAAATTTATGAAATATCCGGGCTAAGTCAGTGCCACCGTGCATACTACGGGCAGATGTAGTGTGCGCTGTGCGCACAAAATAGATATCCCATTCCTCTAGTGAACTTTGTATCCTGATGGTGAGCTGAATAGCCGCCCTTTTTTTCAATTTCCAAACAGATTTTTGGAGCAGCAAGTTGGCACGACGGCGAAATCGCGGACGCAATGTTCACGGCATTCTGTTGCTGGACAAGCCCATTGGGCTGACCTCCAATCGTGCCTTGCAGTGGGTCAAGCGCCTGTTTAACGCCAACAAAGCGGGGCACACGGGCAGCCTCGATCCGCTGGCCACCGGCATGCTGCCCATCTGCCTCGGCGAGGCCACCAAGGTGTCCGGCTTTCTGCTCAATGCCGATAAACAGTACCGTGCTGTGTGCAAGTTGGGGGTGAAGACCCGCAGTGGCGATGCCGAAGGCGAGGTGATCGAGGAACGGCCGGTCGGCCCACTCACGCGTGCCCAGGTCAGCGAGGTGCTGGAGGGTTTCCTCGGCCTACAAATGCAGACTCCTCCCATGCACTCGGCCATCAAACAGCAGGGGGTGCCGTTGTACAAACTGGCACACCAGGGCATTGAGGTAGCGCGCGAGGCGCGCGAGGTGACCATTCACCGCATCGAGTTGTTGCGTCTTGACGGCGATGAGCTGGAGATCGACGTGTGCTGTTCCAAGGGTACCTACATCCGTACTCTGGCCGAGGATATCGGCGAGACGCTGGGCTGTGGCGCACATATTGCCGCGCTGTGTCGTACGGCGGTCGGGGGGCTGGAAAATGTGCGCATGGTGGATTTTGAAGCTCTGGAGTCGCTGGCCGAACAGGGCTTCGAGGCGCTGGATGCCTTGCTGCTGCCTGCTGGCGATGCGCTGCCGGAATGGCCGGCGGTTCGCTTGTCCGAAGACGCCAGTTTTTATCTGCGCCAGGGACAGCCGGTCTTCGTGCCGCAGCTCAAGGATCGTGGCTGGGTACGCCTGTATCGCGGTGACAAGGAGTTTTTAGGTTTGGGCACGGTGCTGGATGATGGCCGCGTGGCGCCCAAGCGACTGCTGGTGCCGTCGAGCTGAGCAGCCTGGATCGAAGTTGCCTGGATAAATACAGTGATTTCCGACTATCTTCAGTGGTTGCCCAGGCGGAAATGGGGTAGAATCGCGCACTCTCTTGGTGGGGCTGGACCTAGTAACCGGCTTCACCCATTCTTGCTATATATCTAACTACTAGGAGTATGTATGTCTTCATTGTCTGCCGAGCAGAAAGAACAGATCGTCACGGATTATGCGCGCGCCGAAACCGACACCGGTTCCCCCGAGGTTCAGGTGGCCCTGCTGACCGCCCGTATCAACCACCTTTCCGGACACTTTAAGTCCCATATTCATGACCACCACTCCCGCCAGGGTTTGCTGCGCATGGTTAGCCGTCGCCGCAAGCTGTTGGACTATCTCAAAGGCAAGAACGTCGAGCGTTACCGTGAGCTGATTTCACGTCTTGGCCTGCGTCGCTAAGGAACCTCTGATTAATTCTGGGTGAGCTGACATGAGATTCAAAATCGTCAAGACCAAGGCGCTGATTGCAGCTAATAGCGGAGACTATTGGCAAAATCAGCAACGCGGGGATTGGTGATTTTGGACTCATGGCAGCCACTCATGAATTGATCAACGGTTCCTTGAGTCAGTTATTCGACAATCTTTTGTGTGCTATGCAAGAGATGGGATGTAAAACCCCCTGCTGCAGAGTGCAGCAGGGAGGTTGCCCGTAGGAAGGCCCGGCACATTCGTGTGACCGGGCCTTTGCAGGTCTGCGTTTTTTAGGGCTGCATGCAAGAACTGCATTGATGTTCAACCAACCTTGTTTAACCGGTGTAATTTTCTTCTAAGGAATCTCACAAAATGTCTATCAAGAAAGTCATACAGTATGGCGACCAGACCCTGACGATGGAAACGAGCGAAATTGCTCGTCAGGCCGATGGTGCAGTGATGATTAGTCTGGGCGATACCACTCTGCTGGTGACCTGTGTTGCCCGCAAGGAAGCCGATCCGGGCCGGGACTTTTTTCCCTTGACCGTCAATTACCAGGAACGCACCTATTCCGCCGGAAAGATTCCGGGTGGCTTTTTCAAACGTGAAGGGCGCCCGAGTGAGAAGGAAACCCTCACCAGCCGTCTGATTGATCGCCCGCTGCGTCCGCTGTTCCCCAAGGGCTTCGTCAACGAAGTGCAGGTTATCGCCACCGTCATTTCGCTGGATCCTGCCATCGACCCCGATGTCCCCGCTATGATCGGCGCCTCTGCGGCCGTGTCTCTCGCCGGCGTGCCTTTCAGTGGCCCCATTGGTGGTGCACGCGTGGGTTACACGGACGGTGAATACCTGCTCAACCCAACCGCCGAACAGCTGAAGGAGTCTGACCTGGATCTGGTGGTTGCCGGTACCGAGGATGCCGTGTTGATGGTGGAGTCCGAGGCCAAGGAGTTGTCGGAACAGGTGATGCTGGACGCCGTGATGTTTGGCCACGAGCAGATGCAGGTCGTGATTCAGGCCATTCGTGAGCTGGTTGCCGAAGCCGGTGTGACCCCCTGGGACTGGACGGCACCCGAGGCCAATAGCGCGTTGGCTAACAGTGTTGCAGAACTGGCCGAGGCCGACCTAAATGCGGCCTATCAGATCAGCGACAAACAGGATCGCTATGCACGCCTGAGTGATATTCGCAGCGCCGTGGTCGAAAAGTTGTGCGCTGAAGGCAATGAATCAGCCTTTGCCGACGGCGATGTGAAAGAGGCCATCGGCAAACTGGAAAAGAAAATTGTTCGCAGCCGTATTATCGCTGGTGAGCTGCGTATCGATGGGCGGGACAAGAGCACTGTGCGTCCCATCAATGTGCGTGTCGGCCTACTGCCACGTACCCACGGCTCGGCACTATTTACCCGCGGTGAGACACAGGCCCTGGTCGTAACCACCCTGGGCACCGCGCGTGATGCGCAGATCATTGATGCCATCGAAGGCGAGCGTAAAGAGCCCTTCATGCTGCATTATAATTTCCCGCCCTTCTGCGTCGGTGAGACCGGTTTCGTCGGCAGCCCCAAGCGCCGCGAAATTGGTCATGGCCGTCTGGCCAAGCGCGGCGTGCTGGCGGTGATGCCTGATGTGGATGACTTCCCGTATTCCATTCGCGTGGTATCAGAAATCACCGAGTCCAATGGTTCCAGCTCCATGGCCTCCGTGTGCGGCACCAGCTTAGCGCTGATGGATGCCGGCGTGCCCATCAAGTCACCCGTGGCCGGTATTGCGATGGGCTTGATTAAGGACGAGAATGACTTTGTCGTGCTATCCGACATCCTCGGTGATGAGGATCACCTCGGCGACATGGATTTCAAGGTTGCCGGTACCGAAAGTGGCGTAACGGCCCTGCAGATGGATATCAAGATCACCGGCATTACCCGCGACATCATGGCGCAGGCACTGGGGCAAGCCAAAGAAGGTTATCTGCACATTCTCGGCAAAATGAACGAGGCGATCACCTCGCCGCGTGAAGAGATGTCCGAGTTTGCGCCGCGCTATCTGACCATCAAGATCCATCCGGACAAGATCCGCGACGTGATCGGCAAGGGCGGTGCTACCATCCGCTCGATTACCGAGCAGACCGGCGCCAGTATCGACATCGAGGACGACGGCAGCATCAAGATCGCCTCCGTGGACAGTGCCGCCGGCGAAGAGGCGTTGCGCCTGATCGAACAGATCACCGCCGATGTCGAAGTCGGCAAGATCTATGAAGGCAAGGTCGCCAAGTTGATGGATTTCGGCGCCTTCGTCACCATCCTGCCGGGCAAGGACGGACTGGTGCATATTTCGCAGATTTCCGACGAGCGTGTCGAGAACGTCAGTGACAAGCTGTCAGAAGGTGACGTGATTAAGGTCAAGGTGCTGGAGATCGACAAGCAGGGCCGCATTCGCCTCAGCATGAAGGCGGTAGGCGCCGAATAAGGCCCCCGTTGTGTGACAAAAAGGGGGCCGGATGGCCCCTTTTTCGTGTGGATGAAAGTGTATCGTCTATTTCAAGTTATTTTGGCCAGCAGAGTGAAGGGTGAAGAGTAATGACACAGGGAATTCGCAAGGCTGTCTTTCCCGTTGCGGGTATGGGCACACGCTTTTTGCCAGCCACCAAGGCAAATCCCAAGGAAATGTTACCCATCGTCGACAAGCCGCTGATTCAGTACGCGGTAGAGGAGGCGGTGAGCGCTGGTGTGACCGAGCTGATCTTTGTCACTAGCAGCAGTAAACGCGCTATCGAGGATCACTTTGACCGCAATTTCGAACTGGAATATGAGCTTGAGCAGCGTGGCAAGCAATCTCTGCTGGATATCGTGCATGACATTCTTCCGTCTGGGGTGAACTGCGTCTATATCCGTCAACCGGAGGCGTTAGGGTTGGGGCATGCCGTGCTGTGTGCCAAGAGTGTTGTCGGTGATGATCCATTTGCGGTCATCCTGGCCGATGACCTGATTGATGCTGGTCAGCACGGCTGTCTTTCACAGATGACCGAATTGTTTACCCGGCAGCAGTGTAGCTTGTTGGGTGTGGAAGAAGTCGATGCACAGGAGACGGACAAATATGGCATTGTACGGCTGGAGAAAAAGAGTCAGCGGCTTGGGCGTGTTGAACAAATCATTGAAAAGCCGCGAATCGAAGAGGCGCCATCGAACTTGGCTGTCGTTGGCCGCTATATACTGACACCGCGGATCTTTAGCCTGCTCGAAAACACCCAGAAAGGTGCAGGTGGTGAGATCCAGCTGACAGATGCCATTGCTGACCTGCTTGAGGAAGAGGCGGTTATGGCCTATCAGTTTGATGGCCTGCGCTATGATTGCGGCAGCAAGCTTGGTTACCTCAAGGCCACCGTGGCATATGCCTTAAAACATCCGCAACTCAAGGGTGAGTTTCTGCAGTATCTGCAAGGCTTTTGTCTGCCGGTGGAATGATATACCGCTATGCGCGATCATTTTTGTGTGATGCGAGCAGCCTGTCCATTTCCATAAAGACATCTGCGAGCGTGTCGGTAATGGTGCTGTACTCTTCTGATATCAAGCACCGGTGGAGGCGGCCGGCCGCTGCGCGTAATTTTTTGGCATCGCAATAACCCAGGCCACCGAAGAACTTGTGCGAAATTTCCTGGAGTTGTTGCCAGTCTCCCACAGCGCTGGCCGTTTGCATTTTGGCTCGGACATCCGGTATTTCCTTGATCAGCATGGATGTCAGTGATGTTTTTATAGGCGAGGGAGTGTCTGTATCGGCGTCCACTGAAGGCGGGGTTTTTGCACAAACCCTTTGTGAGAATTCAGGTTGTGCACAGAGCTTTCTTATCAGTGTAATCAAATGCCCGTTGTCGGCAGGTTTTACCAGCATGGCATCGATCCCCGCCTGGAAATAATTTTCCCGATCCGTATCCAGAAGGCTGGCAGTGAGGCCGATGATAGGGATATGTGCATCGTTTGCTTCCTGGCTTCTGATCCACTGGGCGGCCTGAATGCCATTCATAACCGGCATATGCATGTCCATGAGGATGGCATCAAAAGACGTATGTCTGTAGCTGTCAATGGCCTCTTGGCCGTTCTCGACCAGAGATACCGATGCGCCAACCTGGGTGAGTATGTGTGCGACGAGTTTGGCGTTTATTGCATTATCTTCCACAACCAGTAGCTTATACCCGGACAAACTGTCAATGGCATTGCTGCCCGTTGATATTTCTGCTGTTTGTTGCGGACTGTGCGGGGCAAGTAGTGATTCCAGCGCAGAAATGATTTCTTGTTTGCGCAGCGGCTTGGGTATACAGAGACATTCATATTGTTGGCGCACGAAAAGAAGGGTAACAGGGTCGACACTGTTGACTAGCAGGATAATGCTGAAGTCGGTCTTGTGTCGCCGTTTACTGAGTAGCGATTGCAGGATTTCCGTATCCTGACTGTCAAGGCTGGTAGCCATGATGACAATATCAATTTTTGTGTCCGAGGCAATCTGCCGAAACAGGGTTTCTGGATGTTGATGCGGATAAACCTTCAGACCCGATGCTTTCAATATATGCATAAGGGAAAGGCTGGATGTCTCATTGGGGTCATAAATGCCGACAGAATAGCCGCTAAACTGCGGCATAGGTGTCTGCTCACCTTGTTTGTGTTGCAGCTTATGGCAGCGAATAGTGAACCAGAAAGTCGCACCATCACCCTCGCGACTGTCAACGCCGATTTCTCCACCGAGTAATTCCGCCAGTGAGCGGGAAATAGCCAAGCCCAGCCCGACCCCTTTATATTGACGTGCCATTGAATTATCGAGCTGTTCAAAGTTATGAAACAGCTTTTTCTGGTTCTCTGCTGAAATGCCGATACCCTGATCGGTGACGGAAATTCTTATCAGGACACGTTCATTGGTTTCTTCTTCCAGCATGGTGCGAATGACAATAAAGCCCGCTGAAGAAAATTTGATGGCATTGCCAATAAGGTTCAGCATGATCTGGCGAATACGATCTGCTGCAGTGAAAAGGGTTTCGGGAACGTCTTGATAGAAAAGTGATATTAGTTCGATCCCTTTGTCCTGCGCAGCCGGGGCAAGCAGTGAAAGTGCATCGTCGATGGTGCTGCTCAGATTGCAGAAGGATTTCTGCAAGGTCAGTTTTCCCGCTTCAATCTTTGAGATATCAAGAATATCATTGAGCAGGTGAAGGAGGTTGTCGGCAGATTTTTCGATGGTTTCAATATAGTCCTGTTGTTCGCTGGTAAGGTGGGTTTTTTGAATAAGCCTTGTGAAGCCGAGAATGCCATTTAGTGGTGTACGCAATTCATGGCTCATGTTGGCGAGGAAAACAGATTTTGCCTCGCTGGCGGCCAATGCCTTCTGGCGTGCCTGCTTCAGTTCGGTATTTTGTTGTTCGACGGTCTGAATGGATTCATGTAATCCTGCGGTGGCTCTGCCGATCTGTTGTTGAAGGTTCTTGCGTGATTTACGCAGGGCCGTTGCCATGGACTGGAAGCCTTCTTCAAGAGTTCGCATTTCACCCTTTGATTCCCGTTTGATATGGACATCCAGATTACCGCGCTGTATTTCTTCTGCAGCACAATGAAGTTTCAGCAGAGGGCGAGTCAATCCACGGCCAAGTCGGATAGCCAATAGCAGGCTGAGAATGATACCCAGAAGAGTAATCAGCAGAGAATTGAAAATACTTTCATTTTTTTCTGTCTGTAACGTATCAAGAGATAGTTTGACCGCTACCCAGCCCAGTGTCTCTTGTATAGGGTTTGTGCTGTCTTCCTCCGTATAGAAGGCCTCATCCTCATCCAGGTTGGTAATAATTTGTTGGATGATCGGCTGGCTGAAGATGCGTATTTTCTGTCTTTCGTCGATATCTGTTTCTGCAAGCCTGTTACGAAAATTCAGTAGCGTGACTCCCCGCTTGTCCGTGATGATGATGGTGACGACAGCGTCTTCTGACAGAGCCTGCTTTGCCAGTGCTTCGAGGATTTCACGGTTTCCGGAAAATACGGCGTACTCACTGGCAATGGCGAGATGACGGGCCAGCGCCTGCCCGTGATTGTTGAGAGCATAGTCCAGGCTTTGCAGCTGGGAATGAATGAAATAAGTCGACAGTACAAGTGCAATACCCGTAACGGGTATTAGTGCCAATAGCAGGATACGACCCTTGATGCCCAGATTGATCATTGTTCTTCACGCTCAAGTTGGCTGATTTTCCGCGCCAGCTGTTGTGCGGAGAGGCCGGTGTAACCGAATGAACGTGCGACCTGCTCGTTGATGGCGACAGAAAAATATATTGGTGGTGCAGCAGCAGGGAATTCACGCGCTGGGTTTTTTTGTAGGGCAATAATCGCTTCAGCGGTTTGTTTGCCGATTTGTTCAGGGCTAGAGTAGGTTGCGGCAAGGGCGCCAGCTTTTACATAGCTCTTTGAAAAGCCAATCACGGGAATACGTTTTCGGTACGTGCTCAAAAGGATGTAACGGACATTGCGGCGATTGAAAATTGCTGGATTTGGCAATGCCAGCAGGGCGTCGCTACGATCCAGAAGCCTGGAAATCTGGTGTATCAGGTTTTCGACAGGGTCGATGTTTTTGATTTCAATCGAGAGCTTGAATTGGCGGGCAATATTCTTGATTTCATCGTGTCTCAATTGGCTGCCAAGCCCCAGTGGGATGCCGATACGTTTGACATTACCAAACAATAGCCGGGTAAGGTTTAGTTGTCGTTCGATGGGTTGATCCAGCAATATGGCACTGATATTACGTGGGCTTTCCAGCGGCATTTCGGTCATTATTTTTTTGCGGCTGGCATTGAAGCTTGAGCGGGGCACCAGCGTGGCAAGGATCGGGGTACTGCCTGGGTGTTGGACTATACTATCTGTGGCACGAATGCCAATAGGTATCAAAAGATCGCTGGTTCGATCAATCGCAGTACTGTGCTGGTTGAAGTCATCCAGGCTGATAATTTTTAATAAAACGGTATGTTGTGGCTGTTCATCGATACGTGCAGTAATGGTATCGATGACACGTTGATAGGCGCCGCTGTCGCGACTTGGAATAAGGGTGACGCGTAGTATGTCTGCGTGGCTATTTGATAAGTCGAATGCGAACAGGCACAGAACAACGCAGTATCTAAAAAAAGATACCGTGCGTGATCTTGCTGTCGTGGGGGTCGACATGCCTGTTTGCTGCCTCGATAAATGCCTGTGCCACCGAAGATGTCGGCAGGTCAGGAAGGTGTTAGTTAAATTGAACATCCAGTGAAACGTATTGCCGTCTTTCGAAAATATTGTCATCCCGCCAGTCGATATAGTCATTGTCAGGCAAAGCATTTTGCACAATGACGGCAATTTCTCCGCGCATTTTCCGCCCGCTGAATGCCAGCGCGAGACGTAGATCCAGGCGCCTGATAGCGGGTATCGGTCTGCCGGAGCCGAGGCCATCGCTTTCGCTGACGTAATAGTAGGCCAGGCTGCCGTTTATGCCTCTCGGAAATTTCTGCATGGCGAGGAAGGAGAAAATAAGTTCGGGTGCGGTTCGCTTTCCCTGGTCGGGTAAAAGTTTTGGCAATGTGCTCTTGAGTTCGGTATATGAGTGGGAAAGGGTGAAGCGCGTGTCCCGCAATGGTTGGTAATTAATGGTGGTTTCTACGCCTTTGATGGTGGCTTCACCGAAGTTCTCTGAAACTTCATAGCGGAAATCAAAGTAATCGTTTGGATCGTAAACCCTGTTTTCATCCATGTAGATAAGCCCTGTTAGTTCTTCCCGGTAAATCTTGATATCCAGTGTGAAACCCTGCTTAGGCAAGGATGCCATATAACCCAGCTCATAGGCGGTGATGGTTTCTGATTCAAGATCTTCATTGCCTCTCCAGAGTGTACTGACAAAGTTGGAGGGGGTAGTAGGCAGGGTCGGTAATGTGCTGTCGTAGACGGGTACGCGGAAATTAGATTTTGACTCAGCCAGGGTTGGGCTGCGAGTGCCATGACTGGCGGTGAGACGCATGCTGTGTACTGGGTTGAACAGGTAGTTGAGACCAATGCGGGGTGCGAAGTTGGTTCCGGATAAATCTGTTTTTTCCCACATGGCGCCGGTGTTGAGCAGTAATTTTTGCGTCAGGCGCCATTCCAGATTACCAAATATACGATAGAGATTGTTGTTGTAATAGAGGTTCTTGAAAGGCATTTCTTCGGTGCCGAAATACCCGGGAGCGCTGGCGGAGTCACGGCGAATACCCCCGCCCCAGACGATGCGCGCATCGTGGGCAAGTTGTTTGATGTGCTGTGCTTCCAGGTCGAGTCGGTTGGCTTTGTACGAATTGTTGGCGACCACACGACCCAATACGGGAATACGGATATCATAGGTCTGGGCAGTATCTTCTTTGATGTAATAAAACTGCAGACTGAAATTTTCGTCTGTGGACAGGTCGTGCTGCCAACGAATTTGTGCAAAATGGTTTTTGTTACTTTTTTCGTCTGTGGCATTCAGGGTCTTTGAATCCACGCCCATTTCGCCGTTGTTGAAGCCTAGCTGGAATTCCATGGCGTCGGAGGGGGTGAGCTGATAGTCGCTGCGAAAATTGACGATGCGCACCTGATGGCTATCCTGGCGACCAGCAAAGCCCGTATCGTGATTGTAGCCCAGGGTCACTCGGTAGCTCAGCTCATCCCGGCTGTTGCCATAGCGCAGATAGCCGTCGCGGATATCGATGTTGCCAACGTTGACACGTGCAAATACACCGTTGGTTTCGCTCGAATGACGGGTTATGATGTTGATGGTGCTGAGAAAGGCGTTGGCGCCATAGGTTGCGGCATTGGGGCCACGAATGACCTCAATACGCTCGATGTCGTCGATGGCCAGGGGCAGATCCATCCATTTGGTTCCCCCGAATACGACGGAATAGACGGAGCGCCCGTCCACCAGCACTTGCATGCGACGCGCCTGTTCATTGCTCAAGCCATGGTAGGTGACGATGGGGGTGTAGCCGTTATCGTGGCTGACCACGAAGCCTGGCACCAGACGAAACAGATCGGCGATTTCGCGCGCGCCGGAGGCCTTGATGAGTTCCCTGTCGATGATGGTGGTTGCCGCAGGTGCTTCACGGGCCGGCTGTGAAAGTCGTGTTGCGGTCAGCACGACGGGCAGCTCGCTGAGAAAATCTTCTTCTGAAAACAGGGGATTGTCCTGTCGCGGTGGCGGTTCGCTGGCGGAAGTGCTGCAGGGTATAGCAATCAGCAGGGCGGGCAGAAGTCGGTAAAAAAATTTCTTGTGCTGCATGTTGGCCTCAAATACGTCCGAAGGGTGGCATTTCTGCCGCTTGCCTGGGTATTCCCTCCCGATAACTGCTGGTGGTCATACTGCCCATTATTACTGGGTCATTTTAACAGGCAGGGTGTCGATGTCTCCCACTGTTTGATTTATTCACCGCGACTTTGCAAAGTACGGGCAATGGATTAAATTAAGTCTCCTTTCGTCAGATCCCGAGTACTGACCATGATCTATCCAACCATTGAGTCCTTTGTCGGCAATACGCCGCTGGTGTGCCTGCAGCGCCTGCCCGTGGGCAACGGCAATACGATTCTCGTCAAGTTGGAGGGTAATAACCCGGCCGGTTCGGTGAAGGATCGCCCGGCCTTGAGCATGATCCAGCATGCTGAGGCGCGTGGTGAGATCCAACCTGGTGATTCCCTTATCGAGGCCACCAGCGGCAATACCGGCATTGCCCTGGCGATGGCCGCCGCCATCAAGGGTTATCGTATGGTGCTGATTATGCCCGAGCATATGAGTGTGGAGCGCCGCGGCGCCATGAAGGCCTTTGGTGCCGAGATCATCCTGGTGAGCCGGGAGGCCAGCATGGAGGGTGCGCGCGATCTGGCCAAACAAATGGAGATCGAGGGCAAGGGCCGGGTATTGGATCAGTTCTCCAATCCGGACAACCCGCTGGCCCACTACGAGGGTACCGGCCCGGAGATCTGGCGCGACACCCGGGGCGCCATCACCCATTTCGTCAGCGCCATGGGAACCACCGGTACGATCATGGGCTGTTCGCGTTTTTTTAAACAACAAAATCCGGCCATCGAGATCGTCGGTGTGCAGCCCACCGAGGGCGCTTCCATCCCCGGCATCCGCCGCTGGCCGAAGGAATATCTGCCGGTGATCTTCGAGGCCTCGCGGGTGGATCGGGTCATCGACGTCACCCAGGACGACGCCGAAGACACTACCCGCGCCCTGGCGGCACGCGAGGGCATTTTTGCCGGTGTCTCCTCCGGTGGCGCCGTGGCCGCGGCCCTGCAGTTGTCGCGGCAGGTGGAGAAGGCCACCATCGTCGCCATCATCTGCGACCGCGGTGATCGCTACCTGTCAACCGATGTGTTTCCTGCCTGAATTCTTTTCGACACAGAGACACAGAGGGCACGGAGAATCAAAAGTCGTTCGTCATTCCAGGCGAAGCGGAGCGTAGACCCGGAATCCAGCAACACGCTTGGGGTAAGCACTGGATTCCGGTTTTCACTGGAATGGCGTAATACTTGCTGAAAATATTTTTCTCCGTGTCCTCCGTGCCTCTGTGGCAAAAAATCCTGATGTAAAAGCGATGTAAAACCATGCCCAAACGCCGTAAGAAACTCCCTGAACCTCGTATCGCGACCATCGACGACATGGCCCACGATGGTCGTGGCATCGCCCATGTCGAGGGCAAGACCGTGTTCATCCATCGCGCCCTGCCCGGTGAGGAAGTCCTG
>UOFU01000116.1_pt1 | contig 26688 bp, 24 predicted proteins | sample 1988841 | NCBI WGS metagenome assembly UOFU01 (sample SAMEA4712195, study PRJEB27164) | hydrothermal vent metagenome | biome: marine basaltic hydrothermal vent biome; feature: marine hydrothermal vent; material: mineral | place: Pacific Ocean | collected 2011-06-14/2011-07-23 | depth 1719 m
ACTCCGGACAATATCTCCACGCCAAGATCTGAGCATATTTGCCTGCATAGATCTCGCAGGCGATTGCCAACATCTCCTCCTAACACGCCCTTTCGATACTTCGTGCACCAAACCATATGTATATGGAGCTGAAATACCGAATGACTCCCTCTTCTGTATTCTTTCATGACCAAAGAATACCGCTCCATGCTGGAAGCTGCCAGCTGAAGCTGGGGGTTTTAACCCTCCCAAGAAGAGACAATAAATCAATGGCTTGGCGCTTAACTTAATGACATTGGTATAGAACCTATTAAAAATTACTCTGGAAAGTTTAATCTTAAAATTACTTCCAGGTTACACCGCGAAATAGCTGCGCGTGCCACTGCCGCAGATAAGAGTATCAACGATATGGATATCGGAAACTCTTAAGCTTTCCATAAATGAATAGAACGTCATATAACCAGTCGTTCGCTCCATAACTTAAAGTAGCTTAAGCCCAACCCCTTAAGTCCAGAATTTATCTCAGCACAATGATTGATTTTGTTAGGTTGCGGATTCATTTGTACTTGTATTTGATTCAGCGACCTCGCCTTCAGATATGGCAACATCAATGCGCAGTTCATCTTCGGAGTTAGGCAGAATATTGGGAATGCTCGAATTTACAGCTTCTGATTCCTTAACCTTTGGCGCCTTTGCTACCCACTTGGAAAGGTGTTGACCAACGTCTTGATAGAACAAGGGGAACTCTTTAGAAGAGTCTTCAACGAATGTCTTGGTTCCTTTAAATCTTGCAGCCATATCTACTACCCGCACAACCTCAAGGTATGTTGGCAAATCAGACACTCCCTCCGGTATTAGAACCATCGGATCTTCAGTAGCCTCAACTAAAGAAGCAGAAGTCATGGGAATTCTTCTTGGCCAATATGCCCTCAACCCAACATTTTCAATACCCTTACCTCTCAGTTGACGAGTAATCCAGTTTATAGACGCTGTAGCCCTGGCTCTATCTTTTGGGGCCTCTAGCTTCATGCTGATGTTAATCGTTCTCCTCAAACAATCTGCTGAGAAAATAACCCTAGATGCCGCGTTGGGAATTTCAAACTCTGTGGAGAAACCGTTATTTTGAGCCAAATCAGCGCAGTCCTCGGAGAAATTCAGTTCCGCCTCCTTTTCCCTAGCCCTTGATAAAGCTATCTTCACGGGCTGCCCAATGGACATGCTGAGATTAAGTGACAAATGCCTTAGCAGCTGATGCCACCCCGAAACAGAGATTTCTACAATTTCACTCGTCTTAGTCAGTGTGGTTCCATGCTGCACCGAACTACATAGGTCTTTCCATTCGCTAGGCATTCTTGTTAATGACGATACCCCCGACGAATCATGATCAAGATACCGGACTAACTCGCTAAGTATATAAGCTTGCTCTGGATCCTCAACACTCTTATTTGCTGTGAGCAGAACGGCCTTAGACTTCAAGGACAACCAAGAAAAGTGATATAGCTCTACTGACCTCAACTTATTTTTAGATACCTTAACCGGGTGATGAGTAGGAGTTGTTGAGAATTGGTTTGACATGGTAATTAAAGCATTAATGCCATGAGCTTTCGCTAAATCAAGGTATTCTTCAATCTGCTCTTTTGTTAGTTCGGCATTTCCAATTTTTGATTCAATTAAGGCAGTCCACTGCTTTGATCCACTTGTGATAATTACCAACCCATCAGGCCTGGGTCCTTTTGATTTTTCGCTATTCTTGAAAGTAACCTCGGTATAACACACAATTTTTATGCGCTTACCTACTGGCGCTCCTGCATCTGAAAGTACCTCTCTAGCAAAACCCGGAACCACCATAAACGAAGCAAGTAGACTCGACGTTGCTCTTTCTTCCCTCTTAGAATCTGCAACCGTCGGTATCAGGCGTGCGTACTGCCCACTGGCGAGACGCTCTGTGATTTCTAATCCCATACTTATCTCCTTACTCTTACTCACTAGGTAAAACGGGGTCAGACTCGAATTAATTGCTCATTAGTCTCTTTTCGTGGCCTACCTCTCCGTTTCGGTGCCGTGCGCCACCCGATAATCGCTCTATCTTCTCTCGAAATCCAACATCCAACCGGAAGAAATCGTTGCTTAACCTTGCATGCAGGAGCACAGAGCTTGACCCCGTCGATCCACGTGGCAGGTACAAGCAGCGATTTACCAGGATGATGATGACCGGCCAGCTGACACGCCTACAGAAAAATGTAATGAGGGAGTGCAAAGTCAAGCAATGACCCCCCCCCTTCTTCTGTTAGTCCATATTCCGCGTGGGCATGAAAAACCTGCCCACCCTACGGGGCTATGTACCTGGCGACGGTTCGTCCAGTTTCGATACCGTGATACCGGTAGACTTGAGCAGGGCCTCCAGCTTGTCCTGATCCGGGATCAATACCTCCTGTTCCTGCAACATGGCGGACTCCAGCACCAGCGGCAGCGATTCTTCCGCCTCGGCGATTGTATCGATGTTGGCCTGATCCACCAGGATTAAGTGAGGTATACCTTGCAGCTGCAGGGCATAGAAAGGCAGGTCGGGATCACCGCCGATGCCGTTCAGTACGGCGATACGCCCGCGGCGTGAAACTTCGCCGTGCGCTCGACCGTTGGCGGCCTCGAAGGACAGCAATGGAATGCGCAGGCCTCGCCATTCCAACATCCCCAGCCACCACGCCGGTGCATCGTCCACGGCCTCCGCTTCCTGCCAGTCGATGATCTCCGCGATGCAGGTGGTCGGCAGCAGCAGACGCATGTCCGCCAGGGGAATCAGCTGGCTGCGAACCGTGGTACTGGGCAGGATGTCCGCCTCTGACATGGGGGGTGTCCTCTCGTTGTCTGATTGCTATTTACTGCTGCGAATTGTTGTTGCGATAGTATTCACACAGGTGCCGAGCAATGGCCTGCGGACTGGCGCTGTAGGTCACTGTATGGGTCTTGCGCGCCTGATCCGGCATGCTGCTGATAACGCAGCTTTTTCCGTCTTGCGCCCACACGATACCACCCTGGCGAGCTACCGCCAGGCAGCCCTTAGCCCCGTCGTCACCCATGCCACTGAAGACGACAGCGCCCACGCGGTTGCCGTAACGCTCAGCCATGGCGGCCATCACGTGGTTGATGCTGGGCGAATAGATCGCATCAGCAGGTAGTGCCGTCAGCGCCACATAACCATCTTCGGTCAGCTGCAAGTGCCGATCCGCTGGGGAAAGAATCACCTCACCGTGGCGCAGTACATGGCCCAGCCTGGCCGGCAGCACGCGGAATGCACTGACCCGGTTGAGCTGCTCCGCCAGCAGCTGAACATGGTTGACACCGATGTGCTGGGCCAACACGAAGGCGACCGGCAGGTCGACATCCACCGCAGCAAGGAAATCTCGCAGTGCTTGCGGGCCACCTAGCGAGGCTCCCAGTACCCAGACGTTCTCCGCAGCACCGGCGGGCCGTGAAACTTCGCGCGGTGACGCGGCCATATCGGCAAACGGTGCGGGTTTCTCGGCCTCCTTCGGCACGGGCGCCGCCGCATGTACCATCTCGATCAGTTTCAGCGCCAGACGCTTTGCCCACCGACTGTCGGCGCGGCCACCACCGGGACTACTGTCATTAAACATGATCGGCAGTGTGCTGTGCTCCAGCAGACCGTCAATGAGTTCGATCTCTGACTCGATTTCCTCGCTCAAGTCCACTAGCAGCACATCCGCCGACACGCTTTCCACGGCCTGCAACGAAGCCGTATCCAAACCGCCACTGTGCACTACCCTCAGCCCGGCCGTTTCCAGCAACGTCCGCAGGTGCGCGGCATGCGCAGCACTGGCGGCGAGCATCACGACACGAACGGGCAGTACATCTATCACAGTAGCCATTTGTTGTCGTGGCAGATCAGGCCGTTGCGCCCACCAGCGTGCGGATATTGTCGATTAGCTCGGCCTCCTGATAGGGCTTGCCCATGTATTCGTTGACACCGATTTTCATGGCCCGCTGGCGATGTTTTTCGCCGCTACGTGAGGTAATCATGATGATCGGTATCTGCTGTAGACGCTCGTCATTACGCATGGTCGTCGCCAACTCATAGCCGTCCATGCGTGGCATTTCCACATCCAGCAGCATGATGTCGGGGATCTGTTCCAACATCACAGTCAGCGCATCGACACCGTCCTTGGCGGTAATAACCTCAAAATCGTAGCGAGACAACAGGCGTTCCGTGACCTTGCGCACGGTGATGGAATCGTCCACCACCATCACGGTCAGACGTTGCTCCTCCGGCTGTTCGTCTTCGGCGGCCATCGGCAACAGTGGCTCAATCACACCCCTGTGTTGCTGGGCCAGGATCGAGCGCACCAGATTGCCGACATCGAGGATCAGCGCCACTTCGCCATCGGGTAGAATTGTTGCCCCGGAAAGGACATTCACGGTACTCAGCTGCGGCCCTACGGACTTGATGACGATCTCCTGCCGGCCCAGCAAGGCATCCACCTGCAGCGCCACGCGGTGATCACCGCTGCGCAGCAGCAACAGGGGAATGCGTTGCTTGGCGTCCGGCAGGGTTGGCGGTACGCCGGCCAGCACCTTGCTCAGGCTCAGGTACTGGTAACGGTTGTCGGCATAGTTGAAGTGACTCTCCAATCCCGTCACCAGCGGCTCCAGGTCGCCGCGACTGGCGCGTATCACATGTTCCACATTGGGCAACTGAATCGCATAGGTTGCTTCACTGACCTGCACCATCAATGCCTGGTTGACCAACACCGTGAGTGGCAGGCGGATCAGGAAACTGGTGCCTTTGCCAGGCGTGGTATCGATATGCAGAGTGCCACCGAGCTGCTTGATTTCGGTATTCACCACATCCATGCCCACACCACGGCCGGATATCTGTGTGATCTCCTTGGCGGTGGAAAAACCGGATTCGAGGATGAAGGTCATCAGCTCACGGTCGCTGAGATCGGCATCGGGCAGCAGACGCCCTTTTTCAATGGCCTTTTCGCGCAGAGCGGTAATGTCGAGGCCCCGACCATCATCGTCCACCTTCAGCATCACTTCAGAGCCCTGGTGGTTGAGGTCGATATGGATGGTACCGATAGCCGGCTTGCCGGCGGTCTCGCGTTCCGCCTGCGGTTCGATGCCGTGATCGACGGCATTACGCAGAATATGCTCCAGCGCCGGCACCAGGCGGTTCAGCTGACTGCGATCCAGTTCGCCCTCGGCTCCGCTGATTTTTAGTTTGACCTGCTTGTCCGTTTCCCCCGCCGTCTGCCGCACGATGCGGCGCAGGCGCGGTAGAATGCTGGAGAAGGCCACCATGCGGGTGTGCATCAGGCCTTCCTGCAGCTCGCTGGTGACGCGCTGCTGCTGCAACAGCAGAGTATCGGTATCGCCGGATAACTCTTCCAACAAACCCTGAATACTGGTCAGATCGCCGAGACTCTCCACCATGCCGCGTGACAGCTGCTGCATGGTGGAAAAACGATCCAGCTCCAGCGGATCAAAATCCTCGGCATGGGTATCGCCACCGGTATCATGACGATACATGATCTGTGTTTCGGTCTCGATCTCGAACTTGCGCAGCTGCTCACGTAAACGGCTTACGGTCTGATCCAGTTCCGCCAGATTGAAACGCCAGGCGGTCAGCTGCTGACCGATTCGGGCACTGTAAATATTGATCTCGCCGGAAAAATTCACCAGGTCATTGAGCAAATCGGCACGCACCCGCACCTGTTCCTCAGCGACCACGGGTGTCGCCTTGTCCACAGCGTCCACGTTCTGCAGATCAAGTGCGGCAATTTCTTCAATCTCGTCTCCGACCAGTGGCACATCGCTGGGGATTTCCCCACTACCTGTTTCTATCGAGACGGGCCCGCTCGCTGCGGCTGCTTCTTCTTCCACCGCTTGCACCACCTCACCACGAATTGCGGCTTCGATCTGCGTCACCAGCTCTGTGGCTGGCGGCACTGTCTGGAGCTGCCGGGCCAGCTCCAGGCCTTCGCTGAGCCAGTCGTGACAGCTCTGCAGAAGAGCGGGGAAATGTGCTTCAGGGGTGATCAGGCCATCGGCCATGCGCTCAAGCAGGGACTCGACCACGTGGGCCAGATCACCGATGGCGGTAACATTGGCCATGCGCGCCCCACCCTTGAGGGTGTGCAAGGCGCGTTGCAGCTCCGCCACATGTTCGAGGCTTTGATAATCCTGACTCCACTGATCGAGAACTTTTTCTACCGATTCCTGAATTTCCTCCGCCTCTTCGAGGAAGATCTCCAGCAGCTCGGTATCGTAATCCGTGTCAGCCGTCGTGGCTGTCTCCACGACCGATGCCGCGGTAAACATGGGCGCCAGCTCGATCTGTTCTTCTTCATGGGATCCGGCGTCGGTCTCAACCGGCCCCGCCTCAGGCCCGCTGATATTCGTCTGTGGCGTAGCCTCCCCGGCGAATTCACCTTCTGACTCAGCGGACTCTGCCTCCATCCGCCATTCGGCCAGATGTGCCAAACACTCGTCAGCCGATGCCAGTTCCTCACTGCGGCGTACTTGCTCCACCGCCTGTTGCAGCCAGTCGATGCAGTCCTGGATCAGTGGCGGTAAATCGGCAGCGGCCTCACGGCGAGTTTCGGTAATCTCTTCCAGCAACGCCTCCATTTCATGGGTGAGATCGCCGATGGGTTGAATATTCGCCAGTCGCGCACTGCCCTTGAGCGTATGCAGGGCGCGCTGCAGTTCGTGCAACAATTCAGGGTTGTTCAAATCGGAGGGCCAGCGCAGCAGTAATCCATCACTTGCGGTGAGAATTTCGGTCGCCTCATCAAGGAACACTTCCAGCAGTTCCTGATCCTCTTCAGGATACCCCGAAACCGGCGGTGTTGCCTGTATAGGCCTTGCTGCCACTACAGGCCCGGCCTTCGCAGCCGGCATTGCCAGCGCCTGCTCGTGCATCTGCGCAATGTGTGCCAGCAGCTCGATGTTATCCTGTTGCGGGGGGTTCGGCAGATCGAAAACACTCAGCGCATCGGCCAGCCTGTTGGTGAATTCTTCCAGCGCGGCAAGGCCGGCGTGATCAAAGGGAATGTCTCGCTCCAGCAGGGTGCGGACACAGCGATCCATGGGCTCGCTGAGTACGGCAATAGATGGCACATTGGCCATCCGCGCGCTGCCGTGCAGGGTATGCAGAACACGGTGCAAACCTTCGGTCACCGGGAAGGGGCCAACGGCACTGTGATCAGTGATAAATTCCCGCAGGGCTTCAAGGTGGGCTTGTGCTTCCTTGCGGAAGACGTCGGCCAGCACCGGATCGAAGGCCGGCTCTTGTTCGGTCTGCGGGGGGATGACCCCGGGTGCTTCTGTTTCATCAACGGGAATCCCAGCGCTGTCGCTAGCGAAGGCGGTTTCAGTCTCGGCGAAAGGCCCCTCGGTAAAGGGTTCTTCTTCAGCGGCAGGGGACGCGGCTAATTCGTGCGATGCTGTCTCCGGCTCTTCTGCAGAGAGTCCTGCACCCACTGAAGGCTCTATATCCGCTGAAGGCTCTACACCTGCTGAGGGCTCTACACCGGCGGGTAAGGGAGCCTCGAGAGATCGTTCATCTGCCGCAACTAAGCCTGGCGGGTCTTCGGGAGGTTCCTCGGTGGCTTCAGGCTCGAGCGCCACTTCAGATTCGGCTGCGATCTCGTCGGAGACGGCGCTAGGCTCTACCGTCGGGGCCTCGGCCACCGCGCCCGGCAGCTCGGCCAAGGACACCTCGCCACCCTCGGTCAGGGTAGTGGCCAGCGCTATCAGGCGCTTCACCGGCGGGCGTTTTTCGGCCTCTCCCTTGAGATGGACCAGCAGGCTGTGCAGCACAGGCTCTGACAGTTCCAGCAGTCGGAACAGGGCCGGTGTCGGTTCGAGCTTGCCTTCCATCACCCGGTTGAGCATGCCTTCAAAGGCCCAGGCATATTCACCGGTCACCATCGCACCGGCAAGGCGGCCACTTCCCTTCAGGGTGTGATAGGAGCGTCGCAGGGTTTCCAGGGGCTTGTGGTCTTCGGGATCTGCCCGCCAGGCGTGCAGACAGTCGGTCATGGTGCCCAACACCTCGTCCGCCTCTTCGAGGAAGATTTCGAGGATTTCTTCGTCAATGTCCGCTTCGAAGTCAGCGGCGAATTCCTCATCGCTGCCTTCGACTTCCGTTGCCGTGTGAACCTCGTCAACGGCGTTTTCCGCAATCGATTCTATCGCTGCTGTGTCGTCGCTGACGGTGCCGGGATCCGCCGCCTTGATGGGGTCTGTTTCAGCATCCTGCCTTAGGGACTGTTCGTTCTCGGCTCCGTTGTCTTCGCTCAGACCGACGTCGAACTGGGCATCAAAATCAAGCAATGAGGCATTCGTCACGCTGTCAGCGTCAGGCTTTCCCGGTATGGCGACATCGGTTCTCTGCGCCGAGGATAGGGGATAACCCAGCTCTTCGACGCTGAGTTCGGCCACTGCAAGGATGGTTTCCGGGTGGGCACGGGCCTCTTCAATGGCCTCAAGGTAGTATTCGATACTGGTGATGACGTCAGCCAGGGCATCCAGGGCAATGGCATCCGGCACCCGCTGTTGCCCCAGCACGTCGTCACGCACGTATTTGACGGCCGCGTCCAGCAGCTCGGCAGCTCGCTGGAAGCTCAGTACCGCCAGGGCGCCCTTGATCTGCGCCAGCTTGGCCGGCACGTCTTCGATGGGCCCAAAAGAACGGCTGTCCACGGCGAAGGTGTTGAGGCCTTCCTTGACATCGGTGAGCAGTTCGCGGGATTCCTTAATCACCAGATTGACGATCTGTGCCTGTTCGCCGACCGGCATCAATACCAGTGATTCCTCTTCGTCACCAAGATCGGGACCCGCTGCATCCGCTACTTCATGACCACCGGGTTTGGTGTCAGGATTCTCCAGCGAGGCCTCGACATAGAGCAGCGCACTGGCCATTGCCATCAACGGACTGTCGTCGGGGATTTCATCGGCCTCGACAAAGGCGTCGATATAGCTGGCCTGCTGCTGAATGACCTTGCGCAGGTTGCCCAGTCCCAGCATGGCCAGGGTATCGGCAATACGACGCAGACTGTCGCCCAAGGGCGCCAGTGTGGCGACATCACGCCCGCTGTTGCGAACGAAGATATCCAACTGATCTTTGACCTCCAGCAGGTCTTCCTTGATCACCGTCGAGACACTGTCCATGAGATCGGCATTCGATCCCTTGAGGCTGTCCCTTGCCTCTTCCAGCGCACCACTGTAGGGCAATAGCTGCTCAAGCTGGAAGGCCTGCTTCAGGCTACTGACACGCGGGCCGTTGGACTGGGCCGTGCCGGCATAATAGAGGCAGTTTTTCAGCAGTTCGGTGGGTGGAGCCTGCTCGAACACGGTCTCGCCATCGCTGATCAGTCGCCTGATCTGCAGGTCGACGTGACCCATCAGCAACTTGACCGAGGTGCCGGTTTCCAGTCCACCGTCGATCAAGGCCTCGATCACACCACCGGCAATCCACCACAAACGGCGGGCAGCATCGGTCTGTGAGGCATTTTGCAGCTCACGCAATACGGCGGCGAGTTTTTTCAGGCTGCCAATGGCATCTTGATCGCGGTACCAGCCGAGCAGAGAGACCTGATATAGCGGGCGCAGTTTGCGTGCGTAGATTTGGATGTCCGGGTAGGTCTTGCCCGGCGGCAACTGGGGCTGTGGCGGGGAAATGCTGAGATCCGGTACGAAAAAGGCATTTTCACTGAGCAAGTTTTCGCCGCGCACGGCGCGCAGATCATTGAGCAGGGGCAACAGGGCCACCGGCATATCCAGTTGCCCGTGTTCCAGCCCTTCGAGGTAGGACGGCAGCTGCAGGATGGCGCGCATCAGTACGTCGTAGGCATCCTCTTTCTGCGCGATCTCACCATTGAGCAAGGCATTGGCGAGCTTTTCCATTTCCTCGGCCAGCAGCGCGCCACCATAGATCTCCACCATCTGCAGGGTGCCATAGACCTGGTGCAGATAGGTGGCGCAAAAACGCATCTGGGTGGCGTCACCCGGGTTTTCAACGAAGGTTTCCAGGGCCTGGCGCGTCTGGTTCAGGCTTTCCTGAATTTCGTCCTTGACCCATTTCAGGGTGGTGTAATCGAGTTCCTCGCCCATGTCTTTCTGCGCGCCTTGTCCAATGCTATTGGTGTTGGAATGCCAGCGTATTGGCATAGGGAAAACGTTTCATGTGCGGGTGCTCCCAGTTAAGAAGCTCCCCCACACCCAGAATCAGCATACCGCCAGGCTGCAAATGACCGGCCAAGGTATCGGCGATCTGTATGCGCTGTTCGCGGTCGAAATAGATCAACAGGTTCAGGCATAGGATAATATCCATCTTGCCTATCGGCGCATCGTCCACCTGCAGAATGTTCAGGTGGTTGAAGCAGACCCGCTTGCGCAGCTCCTCGCTGACTTGAAACCGGCCAGTGTCGGTTTCGGTAAAATAGTGTTTCAACCAACGCGGGCCGATATCACGCAATTTCTCGTGGCTATACGTACCCACACGTCCGGTGGCCAACGCGGCTCGGCTGATGTCACTCGCCATCATGCCCAGAAAATAGGCCGCGTCCAGCTGGCGCATGCGGTCATCGATGGCCATTGCCACGCTGTAAGGCTCTTCGCCGGTGGAGCAGCCCACACTCCAGACATCGATGCCCAAGGGCTCCGTCGGACAGCCTGCCGGATCTGCGGGCAGACAGTGCTGGAGGATGAGTGCCAGCACACTCTCGTGGCGCAGAAAGCGGGTCTCGTGCACCGTGAGATGGTGTACCAGATGCCCCCATTCCACCACCCCTTCGCGACCCGAGGTCACATAGTCGTAATAGGTCTGAAAATCTGCGATACCCAGCTCACGCATACGCATCCCCAAATTGGTCACCAGGAAGGACATGCGATTGTCCGGCAGGCGCATGCCCGTGCGCTGCTTCAGCAGTGCCGCCCATTGCTCGAACTGCCCCGGCTCCATTGCCGGCAGCGGCTTGATAAACCGCTCATCAAGGCCCGGCAGGCGCTCCACAGTGGCTTTCACCGGCAGCACTTCTGATCCGTCAAGTTGATATTGGTGGATTCAGTGGCTCTGTCAGCATCCATGGCAAAGTGCGTTTCGCAGCGAATGGCCTCAGTCCTTTGCAAGACCATCATGGATGCTGACAGACCCGTCCTTCGGGTGCTCCTGGGCAGTGACAGACTCACAGCACACTGACTGGCCATTGACTTAACCCGGCAGCTTAAAGCCGGCAACGGACTTGCGCAGCTCGTTGGAGAGATCCGCTAGATTGCCGATCGAGGCAGAGGTCTCGTTGGTGCCGGCCGAGGTCTGTGTCGTGACTTCCTGGATCACATTCATGCTTTCGGAAATACTCGAAGCGGCGATGGCCTGCTGTCTTGCCGACTCGGAAATAGATTGCGTAAGTTCCGCCAGTTCCTTCGACACGGTTTCGATCTCACCCAATGCCTCACCCGCATTGACGGCCAGATTGGCGCCTTCCACCACCTGTGTGGTGGACTGTTCCATAGAGGCCACAGCCTCGTTGGTATCGGACTGGATGGTCTTCACCAGCGCCTCGATCTGCTTGGTGGCATCGGTGGATTTTTCCGCCAGTCGCTGCACTTCGTCCGCAACCACCGCAAAACCACGACCCGATTCACCCGCCATGGCGGCCTGGATGGCGGCATTCAGGGCCAAAATATTGGTCTGGTCGGCAATGTCATTGATCAGCTCCACCATGTCGCCGATTTCCTGCGAACTTTCACCCAGCCGCTTGATACGCTTGGAGGTTTCCTGAATCTGTTCGCGGATGGTGTCCATGCCACGGATGGTGTCCTGTACCGCAGTGGCGCCCTTCTTGGCGATATCCAGCGAGGTGCCGGCCACATCGGAGGAGGCATTGGCATTACTGGACACGGTATCGATGGAGATGGCCATCTGGTTGATAGCCGCCGAGGCAGCCGTGATCTGCTCGGCCTGGTGGTCACTGGCCTCGGCCAGATGCATAGCGGTGGCCTGCGTTTCCTGCGCTGCCGAGGACACCTGCACGGTGGTCTCGTTGATAGTGAAAACCAGTCGGCGCAGTTGGTCGATGGTGTAGTTGATCGCATCGGCAATGGCGCCGGTGATGTCTTCCGTCACTGTCGCCTGGGCGGTGAGGTCACCGTTGGCCAGGTCACCGATTTCATCCAGCAGACGCATGATGGCGTCCTGGTTACGGCGATTCTGTGCTGCCGTTTCGGCCAGACGGTTGCGGGTGTCCCCGACGATCTTGAAACCAAGCACGATCAGTAGCAACAGCGCGACGGCGCCCAGCAGACTGCCGGTGGTGGCATTGATGGCACGGGTATCACCCAGTGAGGTGTAGGCCTGCATCAGATCCGTGGTGCCGGCCAGCAGGGTTTCACTCTGTTCGACCAGGCTGCCGGAGGCCTGCTGGGCCTCGAACAGGGTAGGCGTCTGTTCCAGGATACGACCCACCAGCTCATGCACTGTCTCAAAGGCGTCGGCCACCTCCGCCAGCTTGTCGCGGGCGTCCGGATCACGTACGCGTTTGATGTTCATCTTGCGATTGCCATTCAGCATGGCATCCAGCACGCGGCCGAAGAGGGCGGCATCGCGGCCAAAACGTTCTGCTGAGGCCGCCGCATCAGCACCACCAGCGAGGATGCGGTTGGCATTAACCGCGATACGCGGCACCAGCATCAGTTGACGGCTGGCGATGTAGACCTGGCTGGCGGTGGCGCCCGACTCAATCATGGTACTGACCACCTCATCCGACAGGGCCAGCAGACTGGGCATGGTGTCGTTGATAGCACCAACGAACTCGCTCAGCATGCGGATGGTGCCTTCGGCCTGCAAAATCACGTCGGCATTACTGCCGATGGTCGTCCACAGAGATTCCACTGCGGCTAGACTGTCTTCAACGTTTGCCGGGCTGGGGGGGAGGCCGGTTTGCGGATTACCCTTGCGCAAAATCTGCAGATTGCCGGCAAAATCTTCACGATTTTGTCGCAGCAGCGTAAAGGCCGCCACATTCGTGGCGCTGGCTGACTCTGCGGCGTTTTTTACAATACTCTGCGAGAGCACACGTTCCTCGCCCGACAGGCTGATGTATTCCTTGTCGTAGGCCGCCTGTTTCTCGATGTAGATGAAAGAGGCCACCGCCGCCAGAAAAAACAACAACAGCAGGATGCCGATACTCATCAATCCCCTGTCAAAGGCGAATTTAGTGTTGGATGCTTGTCTCATGGGTTTCGGCTCCTAGCCCTTGATAGTTTTTGTTTGCATCAGGCCCGCCGGTTCACGGCAGCACCTCGAAATTACAATCACGTAATAGCACGGGTTTGTTTTGTCTTGCATTAGACGGCCACTTGCAAAAACTGCGGATCTTCCGCCAGGGTTGCCATGTTGAAGACGTACCAGGTTCGGTCTGACTGCAAAAAAGCCCCTTGAATATACGGCTTCACCGCCTCGTTTAGTTTCTTCACTCGCGTAACGGCCTCTTGCGGGTCGAAATGCTTGAGTCCCAAGACTTCATCCACCAGCAGGCCGACGTTCAGGTTCTCTTGCTGGATCACCATAATCCGTGAATGGGTATCCAGGCTGGCGACCGACTGCCCCAGATAACCGCGCAGATCCATCACGGGTAACAACGTGCCACGAATATTCGCCAGTCCCTTCACCCAGCCCAGGGTGCCCGGCACCAGGGTCAGTTTGGGGTAATGAAGGATTTCATGCACCTGCGTCAACGGCGCCACCAGGGTAATATTGCCGATGCGGAAACCGATGCCACGCCAACGCACGCGGGCTTCGGCTCGCTGTGGCAGGCCGCGCGTATTTTGCAGGCTGCGCTGCTCGATATCCCGCAACAGCGTCAATGGATGTTTACGATCATTCAAGCCGGTGTCCCACCTTTCAGCCGCCCAACAAAGAATTGATGGTGGATATCAACTCCTTTTCCTGTGCCGGTTTGGTGACATAACCCTTGGCCCCCTGACGCAGACCCCACATTTTGTCCGTCTCCTGATCCTTGGTGCTGACAATAATAATGGGGATATCGCCGGTCTCGGGGTCGTTGCAAATCTGTCGTGCCGCCTGAAAACCATTCATGCCCGGCATCACCACATCCATCAAAATCAGATCTGGTTTGTCGGTCTTGGCTTTTTCGACCCCATCTTCGCCATTGCTGGCGGAAACCACCGAGAATCCGTGTTTTTCCAGCATTGTGGTCAACACATGCAGCTCGGTCGGTGAGTCATCGACAATCAAGATGTTTGCCATGGATTAGGCCTCCAGATATTTCCCGTATTATTTTTTGCAAAAAAATCTGCGCGGACAGGTCTTACAGTGTCACTGCCAGATGCTCCCTGATGGCGTTCAGCAGCTCGTCTTTGGTAAAGGGCTTGGTCAGATAACGATCAGAACCCACAATACGGCCACGTGCACGATCAAACAAACCATCCTTGCTGGTCAATAAAATGACCGGGGTGTCCCGGTAAGTCGGGTTCTTCTTGATCAATGCACAGGTCTGATAGCCGTCCAATCGCGGCATCATGATATCCACGAAGATGAGATCCGGGCTCTGGTCGGTAATCTTCGCCAGCGCCTCAAAGCCATCGACGGCGGTCACTACCTCACATCCAGCCTTTTTCAACAGCGTCTCCGCGGTACGACGTATGGTTTTGCTGTCATCAATGACCATCACCTTGACGCCATCAAGGCTGGCCTCCGAAGTATCGTTCGCCACCGCTACACCTCTCACATTATTCCGTTTAACGATCGTAATGGGTGAATACCCAGCGGCGCGGCACATGCCAACCCCACCATTATTATTTTTGGGGAGAAGATGCCCTATCCGGGAAATCTCCTCCCTGCTTATCCATTCTGGGTACTATTTTCTTCAGGTGGACAGTCATACCACAGTCGTGCAGACGCCGACAGGACTGTTGGATCAATAGCACCGCCCTGTGTATTTATCACATTATTCAAGTACAATCCATAAATGCCTGTCACTCAATGGCTTAGTCCTTTAACAGACCGTTCCTGCTCACTATCGACCCGTGGACAGGATACTTAAAGGTTCCTGAATACCTATAAATTACACCAAACACCGAGCGCGAATCATACGCGTTTTCGAAATATATCCAAATCCAGTTAAACCAGGAAGCCACTGACCGCCATGACCAGACTCGGCGTTGTGATGGATCCCATCGATGCCATCAAGAGCAAAAAAGACAGCAGCTTCGCCATGTTATTGGCGGCCCAGGGCCGTGGCTGGTCGCTACACTACATGGAGCCGGCTGACCTGTGGCTGAGTGATGGCCGCACCTTTGCCCGCCAGCGGCCGCTGACAGTACGCGATAAACCCGCCGACAACTTCACCCTCGGCGAAGCTGAGGAAGAACCGTTGGCTGCATTGGACGTCGTATTGATGCGCCAGGATCCGCCCTTCGACACCGAATACCTCTACACCACCCATTTACTGAGTCTGGCCGAAGATGAGGGCTGCCTGATAGTCAACCGCCCCCAGGCTCTGCGCGAGGCCAATGAAAAGCTCGCCACCGCCTGGTTTCCGCAGTGCTGCGCACCCAGCCTGGTGAGCCGCGACGAGGATCGGTTACGCACTTTTCTCGCCGCGCAGGGCGACATTATCCTCAAGCCGTTGGACGCCATGGGTGGCGCCTCCATCTTCCGCGTACGGAAGGCAGACCCCAACACCAACGTCATTATCGAAACTCTCACTGAGCATGGCCGCCGCCTGACCATGGCGCAACGCTTCATCCCTGAAATCCGCGACGGCGACAAACGCATCCTGCTCATCGATGGCGAACCCGTGCCCTATGCCTTGGCACGGGTACCCGCCGAGGGCGAGAATCGCGGCAACCTGGCGGTCGGTGGGCGTGGCGTGGGCGTCGAGCTGAGCGAACGCGACCGCTGGATCTGCGCCCAGGTGGCGCCGCGCCTGCGTGAGATGGGCCTGCTGTTTGTCGGCCTGGACGTCATTGGTGACTATCTCACCGAGGTCAACGTCACCAGCCCCACCTGCATCCGTGAACTGGACGCCCTCTATGGCCTGGACATCGCCAGCGATCTGATGGACGTGATCGCTGCGCGCCTTGCAGACAAGGTATCCGCATGAAACACGCGCTGCCTCTCTTGGCCTTACTGATGGCCGTCCTGCTCACCGCCTGCACCCCACGCCCGCCAATCTATCAGGAACAGCTACTCACCTTTGGCACCCTGGTGGACATCACCCTGTGGAACGTGGAGGAGGCCCGCGGCCATCAGGCAGTGGCTGCTCTGGCGCGTGATTTCAAGTATATGCACAATGCTTGGCATGCTTGGCATCGCGGCCCACTGGGGCGCGTCAACCAACTGCTGCCGACGGGCGAATTCTTCAGTTGCCCGCCCTCCATCGTGCCCCTAATCCGGCGCAGCAGCGAACTGTCCGAGGCCAGCGGCGGCCTGTTCAATCCCGCCATCGGCCAGCTCATCCGGCTGTGGGGCTTCGCCAGCGATGAGGCCCCCAAGGGCCCGCCACCCGCACCCGAAGCCATCCGCACCCTGCTGGCACAAAACCCGCAAATGTCCGATCTGCAGCTGGATGGCATCCAGCTGCGCAGCCGTAACCCGGCGGTACGTCTCGATTTCGGCGCCTTCGCCAAGGGCTATGCCATCGACCAGGCCATCGAACAATTGCGCGAACGGGGGATCGACAACGCCATCGTCAACGCCGGTGGCGATCTGCGCGCCATCGGCCGCCACGGTGGACGCCCCTGGCGTATCGGCATCCGCCACCCACACCAGCCCGGCATGCTGGCCTCGGTGGACATCGAAGGCGACGAAAGTATCTTCACTTCCGGTGATTACGAACGCTATTTCGACTATGACGGCAAACGCTACCAACACATTGTCGATCCGCGCAGCGGCTACCCCGCCGAGGGACTCAGCTCGGTGACCGTGTTCGCCAAACAGGCCGACGTGGCCGATGCCGCCGCCACCGCCATCACCGTGGCCGGGCCGGATCCCGTCGACTGGTTGCCGGTAGCACGCGCGCTGGGCGTGACCGGCGTGATGCTGGTGGATACCGAAGGCCGTGTACAGATGACGCCGTCGCTGGACGAGCGCATCTATTTCGACGTCGAGCCCAAACCGGACGTTCACTTTAGCGAACCACTGTAAATCCATGAACAACGGGCTAAACACTTGGTTGACAAAGGGCGACTGGCTGGTGCTTATCGCCGCCCTGTTGCTGGTGCCCAGCCTCTACGCCGCTTACTGGCACGGCAGTGGGCAGGGCCAGGAGGCGCGCGTGTGGGTGGATGGCAAACCCTGGGCACGGCTCGACCTGTTCCGCGAGCAGCACCTCGACGTGCCGGGCGTGCTGGGCGTCAGCCACCTTGAAATCGGCAACGGCCAGGTACGTTTCACCGACTCCCCCTGTCAGAATCGCCAATGCATTCACACCGGCTGGCTCAGCGAGGGTGGCGACGTCGCCGCCTGCCTGCCCAACCGTGTCAGTGTGCAGATCATGGCTGATGACCCGCGTTTTGACAGCATTAACTTCTGAGGCCACGGGCGTGAGACGGGAGGTTAGTGGGGTGAAGGTCATCGCATTTGTAGGTTGGGGTGACGACTGCATGGAGAAGGTGAGACCGGGAACCGGTCGAGAGGCTGGCCTGGGCCATGCAGGAGGTAGGGCGACGCAGGATGCCAAAGCCGAGGGACGAACCCCAACGATCGCGAACCTTGGGCATCGCTACGCTCAGCCCAACCTACGGACTGAGTCCCTTGCCCTTAGTCCTCAGCGCTCGCGTCCATGACGCAGACTATCCAAACCACCCGCGACGACCACCTCATCGCCTGGTTTACCGCCCTGGCGATCACCATTCATATCGCCGAAAGCGCCCTGCCCAGCCCCCTGCCGGGGGTGAAGCCCGGACTGGCCAATGTGGTCACCCTGATCGTGCTGTGCCGGTACGGCTGGCGTATGGCGGTGTGGGTGGCGCTGCTACGTGTATTGATCGGCAGTGTGCTGCTGGGCACCTTTCTCTCGCCCACCTTCTTTCTTTCCCTCAGCGGTGCACTGGCCAGTGTCGCCGCGCTGGGACTGGGCTGGGCCGTATCACGCGCCGTGCCGGGCTGGGCGTTGGGGCCATTGGGCTTTGGCCTGCTGGCCGCCCTGGCGCACATGACAGGGCAGTTCTGGGCCGCCTATGCCCTGTTTATCCCGCATCCGGCGCTGCTGCACCTGTTTCCGCCGCTGATGACACTGGCGGCGGTGCTGGGTATCGTCAGTGGTGTATTGACCCGCAGTGTGCTGGCGCGGTTGAATAGCAGCCCGTCCACCTCAATAGATTAAGAAGTCGTCATGGCAACCCTCCGCGCAACCCGCCCCCGAGTCACCAGTACAGACCGCCTGAGTCTGACGGTGGTGCTTGCCCTGATTCTGCACGGACTGATCATTCTTGGTGTCAGTTTCAGCGGCGAAGATCGCATCAAGCCTCCGGAAAAACTACCCGGCCTCGAGGTCACCCTGGTGCAAAGCCGCGCCGATGAAGAGCCGGAAGATGCCGACTTCCTCGCCCAGGCCAATCAGGAGGGCGGCGGCAACAGCGAAGAGCGGGTACGTCCCTCCACCCCCGTTGCCCCGATCGTCCCCACGGGCGAGACCGGCGAGGTACGCGAATTCGTACCGCAGACACAGATGCCCTCAGCGCCCGAACAACAGCGCCGCGAGCTGCTCACCGCTGATGTCTCTGAACGCAGTCTGTCCGCCGGCATCAACACCCCGCAGATGCAGGAAAGACCGCTCAACACCGCGCAGCTGATGTCACGTAGCAAGGAAATTGCCCGCCTGTCGGCGGAGATCGACCAGAACCGCCAGATGTTTTCCCATCGCCCCAAAAAGAAATATATCTCCTCACGCACCAAGGAATACCGCTTCGCCAGCTACGAAGAGGCCTGGCGAGCCAAGGTCGAGCGCATCGGTAACCTCAATTTTCCCGACGAGGCCAAGCGCGCCAAACTCTCCGGCAACCTACGTCTGGCGGTGACCATCAACGCCGACGGCTCGGTGCAGGATATCCAGATCCGTAAACCCTCGGGCCACAAGGTGCTGGACGATGCCGCAGTGCGCATCGTGCGCCTCGCCGCGCCCTATGCGCGCTTCCCAGAGGACATCCGCAAGGACTACGATCAGCTGGTCATCACCCGCACCTGGCAGTTCGATGCCGGCAATTATCTTTCCACCCGCTGATTTTCACCCCAGCAAGCCATGCCCCGACTTTTCCCAACCTAACCCCCATGTGTGCATTGGTGGACTCTTTCCGAGGGCCTCCGCGAGAATCGATTCTTTGTTTCTCCGTGGTTGCACCCACCGCCTCTCGTCCCTACTATGAATCCATGAGTGACAAAGACACCTACCTCACCAACCAGTTTCTCATCGCCATGCCCAATCTCCGCGACCCCAACTTCTTTCACAGTGTGACCTACGTCTGTGAACACACTGAACAGGGCGCCATGGGTATCGTCATCAACCAGCCCGTGGAACTCCGTCTCGGTGATCTGATGGCACAGATGGACATGCAGGCCCACGACCCCGAACAGGCCGCCCTGCCTATTTTTCGCGGTGGCCCGGTGGAACCGGAGCGCGGCTTCGTGCTGCACAGCCCGCTGGGGCAGTGGGAGTCCAGTATGGAAGTGACCTCCCACATCGGCCTCACCACCTCCACCGATATCATTCGCGCAATGAGCGGAGGCAGTAGCCCGAACGATGCGCTGATCACTCTGGGCTACGCCGGCTGGGGCGCGGGCCAGCTGGAGCAGGAAATGCTCGACAACGCCTGGCTCAGCGGCCCGGCCGACCCGGTCATCATCTTCGAGACCCCGGTGGAGGAACGCTGGGAGGCCGCCGCCCGTCTGGTGGGCGTTAACATCCACCAGCTCACCGGCGACGCCGGCCACGCGTGAGCGCGATGGCGGCACGCACCTTTCTCTGTTTTGACTATGGCCTCAGGCGCATCGGTGTAGCCGTGGGTCAAGAACTCACCCGCACCGCCAGCGCCCTCACCACCATCACCGCGCGTGATGGCAAGCCGGACTGGTCGGCCATCACCCGCCTGTTCGAGGAATGGCAACCGGACGCCGTGGTGGTCGGCCTGCCGCTAAACATGGACGGCACGGATCACGAACTCAGCCGCCGCGCGCGGCGTTTTGGCAATCAACTGCACGGGCGGTACAATCTGCCTGCCCATTTTATCGACGAACGCCTCTCCTCGCTGGAGGCCGAATCGCTGCTCAAGGGTAGATTAGGGCAAAAAAAACACTACCCAAAAGACGACATCGACAAACTGGCCGCCAAGGTGATCCTCGAAACCTGGCTGGCCGAATCGCCACCACAGCCCCAGGATGCCTGAGCCCGTGACCGAACAGGACACCATTGAACAACTGATCCAGCAGATGGCCGACGACCTGCGCGCCAGACTGGAGGCCGCCCGCGTGCGCGATGCGCTGATGGTAGGCATTCACACCGGCGGCCTGTGGGTGGCCGAACGCCTGCACACACTGCTCGGTCTCGAACAGCCCCTGGGCGAGCTGGACATCTCCTTCTACCGCGACGACTTTTCGCGCATCGGCATGAACCCGCAGGTACGTCCCTCGCGCCTGCCGGTGTCGGTGGACGAACGTCATATCGTGCTGGTGGACGACATCCTGCACACCGGTCGCACCATCCGTGCGGCCATGAACGAGCTGTTCGACTACGGCCGCCCCGCCGCCATCACGTTGGCCGTTCTGGGCGAACGCAGCGGCCGCGAGCTACCTATCCAGGCCGACGTGGTGGGCCGTCACTTCGACCTCGGCGAGCACGAACACGTCAAGCTCAGCGGCCCCGAACCCCTGGAACTAAGCGTCGTGGAGGCGCCGTGAGACAACATAGCCTGCAACACGACAGCGAGGGCCGGCTGCACCACCTACTGACCATTGAGGGTCTCAAGCGCCAGCAGATCATCGACATCCTCGACACCGCCGAATCCTTCATAACCGTGGGTGACCGGCAAATGCGCAAGGTACCGCTGCTGCGCGGCAAGACGGTGGTCAATTTGTTCTTCGAGGCCAGCACCCGCACCCTCACCACCTTCGAACTGGCCGCCAAGCGCCTCTCCGCCGATGTACTGAAGATCAATATCAATACCTCGGCCACGGTGAAGGGCGAAAGCCTGCTGGACATGCTGCACAACCTTGAGGCCATGCAGTGCGACATGTTCGTGGTGCGCCACGCTGACAGTGGTGCTGCCCATCTCATTGCCCGGCACGTCGCACCCCATGTCAGCGTCATCAACGCCGGCGACGGCAGTCACGCCCACCCCACCCAGGCGTTGCTGGACATGTTCACCATTCGCCGCCACAAGGGTGAATTCGCGCCGCTGATAGTGGCCATCGTCGGCGACATCAAGCACTCACGCGTGGCGCGCTCACTAATCCACGCCCTCACCACCCTGGGTGTCTCCGAACTGCGCGTGGTGGCGCCCAAGACCCTGATCCCGGCGGCGGTGGAAAGCCTCGGCGTGCACGTCGTTCATGACCTTGACGCAGGCCTGCGCGGTGCCGACGTGGTGATCATACTGCGCCTGCAAAAAGAACGCATGCAGGGCGCTATGCTGCCCAGTGAGGCCGAATATTTCAGTACCTACGGTCTCACCGAGGAAAAGCTGGCGCTGGCCAAACCCGATGCCATCGTTATGCACCCCGGCCCCATCAACCGTGGCGTGGAAATCGCCTCCCCGGTGGCCGACGGAGCACAGTCGGTGATCCTCGAACAGGTCAGCAACGGCATCGCCGTGCGCATGGCGGTGATGTCCATGACTCTGGGCCGCGCGCCGGCGGAAGGAGAAGGTGCATGAACATCAGCATCCAGGATGGCCGTCTCATCGACCCTGCCAACGGCATCGACAGCCACGCCGACCTGCACATCGCCAATGGCATCATTGCCGGCGTGGGCAAGGCGCCCAACGGTTTCAGCGCCGATAGTCACATCAATGCCAAAGGTCATATCGTTTGCCCCGGCCTCATCGACCTGCGCGCACGTCTGCGCGAGCCCGGCGGTGAATCCCGTGCCACCATCGCCACGGAAACCGCAGCGGCCGCCAGCGCCGGCATCACCACCTTGGTGTGTCCACCGGATCCTTCGCAACCCATCGATACCCCGGCCCTGGTCGACCTCATCCGCCACCGCGCCAAACAATCCGGCCACGCCCGCGTGTTGCCTCTGGGGGCGCTGACCCAGGGTCTGGCCGGCCAGCAACTGGCCGAGATGGCAACACTGAAACAGGCCGGTTGCGTGGCCGTTAGCAATGGTCTTCAGGCTGTGGAAAGCACCCAGGTGATGCGCCGCGCTATGGAATACGCCGCCAGCCAGGGGCTGACCATCTTTCTCCACGCCGAGGATCCGTGGCTGGCCGCCGGCGGCTGCGCCCACGAAGGCGCGGTGAGTGTGCGCCTGGGCCTGACCGGCATCCCCGAGGCGGCAGAGACCATCGCCGTGGCGCGCGAGCTACAGCTCATCGAGCAAACCGGCGTACGTGCCCACTTCTGCCACCTGTCCAGCGCCCGTGCGGTGCGCATGATTGCCCGCGCCCAATACGATGGCTTGCCGGTGAGCGCCGATGTCGCCGCCCACCAGCTCTATCTCACGGACATGGACATCGGCTATTTTGATACCCAGTGCCATGTGCGCCCGCCGCTGCGCAGCCAGCGCGACCGCGAAGGACTGCGGGAGGGACTGAAACAGGGTACCATCGCTGCGGTATGTTCCGACCACCAGCCCCATGCGCCGAATGCCAAGCTGGCGCCCTTTCCGGCCTCCGAGCCGGGCATTAGCGGCCTTGAAACCCTGCTACCGCTGACCCTGCGGCTGGCCGACGAAGGTCTGCTGGGACTGTCTGAAGCCATCGCCAGCATCACCCAGCACCCAGCCGAGATCCTGGGCCTGCTGGGTCATGGCGAGGGCGGCAGCCTGGCCACTGGCGCACGCGCCGATGTTTGTGTTTTCGATCCCGAGCCCTACTGGGAACTGCGTGCCGACAAATTGCAAAGCGCCGGCCGCAACAGCCCCTTCCTGGGCTGGGAACTGAAAGGACGGGTCAGCTGCACCCTGCTGGCCGGTGAACTGACCTATCACAGCTGTGACTGAACCTGACTTGATCCACGAATGAACACCAATGGATGCCAATTTTCACAAGGACAGTCCTTCGATAGACACGGCACCAGTGCAAGGAGTCATTGTGCGCACGAAGAGCAACACCGAGTTTGCTGGCACTGGAAAGCCTAAAACCTAGGTTAAAACGCCCGCGAATGGACACCAACGATGATGTCGTATAATTCTTCCATTTGCGCCCATTCGCGTCCATTCGCGGATACCATTACCGGCCTGACAACCCTCTACCGACCCCGGTGACCAATACCATGCCCAACAAACGCCCCCACCGCGACACCATCCACGTTGAAAACGCTCGTATCCTCGAACGCCAGGGACACGAAGGCGACCAGGTCATCCTGCGCGTGCATGCGCCGCAGATGGCCGCCAGCGCCGGGCCGGGGCAGTTCGCCCATATCCAGTGTGACCCCGACCTGCCCCTGCGCCGCCCCATCTCCATCCTGCGTGTGGACGCTCGGGCCGGTTGGGTGGATTTCCTCTTCAAGGTGCTGGGTGTCGGCACCCGCCGCCTCGCCGCCCACCGCGTGGACGAGGTGCTCAGTATCCTCGGCCCCATCGGCAAGACCTTCGAGTCGCACATGACCCACCGCCGCCCACTGCTCATCGGTGGCGGTGTAGGCATGCCGCCGATGGTGTTTCTTGCCGACCACCTACGCGAGGTAAAGGGCGCCTACGAACCCTTTGTCATCATGGGTTCCGAGGTGCCATTTCCGTTCAAGGCACAGCCGTCACAGATCATGGTGCCCGGCATGCCCGAAGGGGTGATCGCCGCCATGCCGTTGCTCGATGACTGGGGCATCGCCTCGCGCCTGGCCAGCCAGCAAGGCTATCCCGGCACCTTCGAAGGCTACGTCACGGATCTGGCGCGCGCCTGGCTGGACGCCCTCGATGACGGACAACGCAAGGAAGTCGCTGTGTTCGCCTGTGGCCCGCATCCCATGCTGGAGGCCGTCGCCACCCTGGCGCGGGAATACCGGCTGCCCTGTCAGGTGTCGCTGGAAGAATTCATGGCCTGCGGCGTCGGCGGCTGCGCCGGCTGTGTGGTGGAAGTACGGACACCCGGCGGCCCGGCCATGAAGCGCGTCTGTGTGGATGGACCGGTGTTTGAGGCGAGTGCGGTGTTTCCGGCGGTTTGAGGTCGCCAACATCTGTGGAGCGGGCCATGCCCGCGATGAACATCACCTTGCAAGCGCATTGTGGGAGCGGCTTCAGCCGCAATAGCGCGCCAGGTCACTAAAAATTCGCGGCTGAAGACGCTCCCACAGTTGTTGCATGCCAACTAGGGGGCGCTCCAATGCCATTAAGTTAAGCCTGAGATCCTGCTTGTTGTAGGTTGGTGGTGAGCCTGCGAACCCCAACGAAGCCAACAATGTTGGGGTTCCTTCGTCACCGCCAACCTACAAAACAGTCGTAATTTTGTTAACTTAATGGCATTGTGGGGCGCTCCTAATCATTCTGGCAGCCCTGCTTGGGTGAGTCCATCGCGGGCATGGCCCGCTCCGGATAATCAGGGCCAATATTCAGTAGGGTGTCTTGTCAGCCAAGGCCATCCACTTGCGGAAGCTGCTATTGAAATCCTCGCAGGCGCAGTGCTCCACGGGCAGTGAGCGCTCGGCATAGGGCTGGCAGAGTTCCCGTGCAATCCAGCGGTCATCGAAGCCGGCGCGGCGGGCATCCTCACCACTGGCGGCGAACACCACTCGTTCTATACGTGCCCAATAAATCGCTGCCATACACATGGGACAAGGCTCGCAACTGGTGTAAAGCACACTGTCTCGCAAACTGAAGTTGTTTTCTTTTCGGCAGGCGTCACGGATGGCCTGCACCTCGGCGTGAGCAGTGGGGTCATTATCCAGGGTGACACGATTGTTGCCCTGGCCGATCACCGAGCCCTGACGCACGATCACCGCGCCAAAGGGGCCGCCGCCCTCGTCCACAGAGCGGTTGGCCAGGTTGATGGCCTGTTGCAAGAAGTCCCGGTCGCTCATCAAGGGATGTGGGTCACGTTGTCGGTCTTGCCGCCCGTTTCGCCTGGAGGGCCGTCTGCGCCATCCTCCCCGGCAGGGCAGCGGTAGGCCTCCATATCGATGCGGCTGACGTGGCTGCCGAAAATGTCGATTTGCCCGTGGTAGCGTCGCTCGCCATCACTGGCAAATTCAAAATCGTAACGGCGTTCGAGCTGTAGATGTCCCCGGGCATTACGGCGCAGGCGGATGCGGGTACGCACCACCGTATCATCGAGAAACTGCACCTGTCGCCGGTCGCAGGCAAGACGTCCGGCGGCACGGGCGATCTCTCGGGTGCGCAGGGTGTCCCACCAATACCAGAGAACGCCGCCAAGGGGGAAAAACCACAACCAGTCGTTCATTGCCGGCCCGGCATCAGTAATGGGGCGGCGGCGTTTCTTCCGCAGCCGAAGCCATTTCGCCACTATTCAAGCCACGCATCTGCTGCTTGATCCGCTCCAGCTCGGCACGCAGTGCTTCAATACTGCGCTGCTGCAACAGCAGGGTCTCATTGACGGCCTCCAGGGTTGCCTCTTGATGCGCGTAGCGGATTTCCAGATCAGTCAGTCGTGATTCCATATTTCAACTCGGCTTTTGGTAGAATGGCGCTTATCATTAATATTAACCCTGCGGGTCAAGACGTTGGCATCAATTGACAATAAAAACCGTGTTGCAACAGCCAGTGGCGCACTGGCTACCAAATGGGATGATCGCTACCGCACGACCGGGCAGCCCGGTGCGGCACGGGTATTGGCGGAAAACAGCCATCTGTTGCCGGCCTCAGGCGAGGCGCTGGATCTGGCCTGCGGCCTGGGCGGCAATGCCCTGTTGTTGGCGCAAGCCGGGTTGCGTACCCAGGCCTGGGATATCTCACCGCTGGCTCTCGAGCGGCTGAATGCTGCGGCCGCCGGCTTGCCGCTGCGTACCAAGGTGTGCGATGTGTTGGCCGCGCCGCCAGCGCCGTTGAGCTTCGATATCATCGTCGTCAGTCGCTTCCTCGCACGCGATCTGTGCCCTGCACTGATGATTGCGCTTCGCCCCGGCGGCTTGTTGTTCTACCAGACCTTCACTCGCGACAAGGGCGTCCCCGGCGGGCCGTCAAACCCGGATTTCCTGCTCGCAAAGAATGAGCTGTTGCAACTGTTCACGGGACTGCACCTACGAGTCTACCGCGAGGAGGGCTGCATCGGTGATACGCAACAAGGTCTGCGCAATGAGGCCCTGTTGGTGGCGCAGAAAACAGATTGACGTATTTCAAACGCCATTCAGGGCGTGTCCACGGCCCGATTCTCGCCTTTGGCGGATTCCCAGCGCAGGATGCCTTCCACGGCATCTTCGGTTAACTGCGGCGTGATGTAGGTGATGAAGGAATAGACATAACTGCGTAAGTGCCGTCCACGGTGCACGCAGATACAGCTGGTGCTGGGCTTGAACAGGTGCCCTGCTTCAAGCACTGCCAGGTCACCATCCTCTGT
>UOFU01000346.1_pt1 | contig 24958 bp, 19 predicted proteins | sample 1988841 | NCBI WGS metagenome assembly UOFU01 (sample SAMEA4712195, study PRJEB27164) | hydrothermal vent metagenome | biome: marine basaltic hydrothermal vent biome; feature: marine hydrothermal vent; material: mineral | place: Pacific Ocean | collected 2011-06-14/2011-07-23 | depth 1719 m
CATTGCTGACCGCCGGGGCCATGCTCGGCTATGGCGTCATCTATACCATGATCGTAAAACGGCGCAGCCACTGGGCGAATCAGTTCGGCGGTATCGCCGGGGCCATGCCCCCCGTGATCGGCTATGCGGCAATCAGCGGCGGAGTGGATCTTAATGCCCTGAGCCTCTTTCTGATCATGGTTATCTGGCAACACCCCCATGCCTTGAGTCTCGCCCTCAAGTACCGGGAAGAATATGCACGGGCGGGCATCCCCGTCGTACCGGTTGTAAAGGGTGTGCAGGCAACCAAAAGAAAGATCGCCATTTATTCAGCGGCCCTGCTGCTGGTGGCCCTCCTCCCCTATGTGCTTGGCATGGCCGGCACTATCTATCTTGTTACCGCCGTCGGTATCAGCAGTGCCTTCTTGTTTCAGGCATTGAAATTCCTCAGGTCAGACCGCGATTGCGATATGAAGCTGTTCTTTTATTCCATCGTCTACCTGGTCGTCCTGTTTACCAGCATGGTGTACGACTCCGTGTAGGGAAATGCCGTGCAAGGAAGTACCGCATAAAGAAAAAACATCGTCTGGCATGCCTTCGCCTGCCACCTATTATCCTGCACCTCAAATGCTCTGTCGGCATGTCCTGACAAGTGATATCCTTGCCGGATAACGGCAAGCAAGCGAGGGTGCACACGTCACCCGTTAGGCTTCTCAACATAGACGCGTAAAAGGCACAACAAGAGTAAAAATGACCACCAGAGACCCCAGGGGAAACAGTTTTCGATACCGCTGGCTAGTCGCTGCCGCAGTACTAATCAGCCTGCCACTCGTTGTATGGTCAATCAGCGAAATCCTGGATACCAACAAGAAGATCAGCATCCCCCTGCCCTTGCTGTCGACATTACGCCCCGAACCCCTCCCCCTGGAAAGGTTTTCACTCACTGACCAGCATGGCCAAGCCTTCACCCTCGACCGACTAAAAGACAAATGGTCTTTCGTCTTCTTTGGCTATACATCCTGCCCAGACATATGCCCAACCACCCTTACTGAAATGATCAATATTGCCGACATTCTCGCGGAGGAAAAGCAAAATGACAATATACAGTTTATTTTTGTCTCTGTGGATCCGGAAAGAGACACTGTTGAGCTACTGAAAAACTACATGGGCTACTTTAGCCCCACATTTATCGGCCTGACCGGCCGTCAATCAGACATTGATGCACTAACCCAACAGCTAAATATCCTGACCATCCGCAAGCCATCCGAGTCACCAGACAGCTATCAAATCAACCATGCATCATCGATTATGTTAATCGACCCGAAGAGCCGCTGGTTTGGTAGTTTTTCACCTCCCGCCAACGATGAACGAATCGTTAAACAATTTTATCTTCTGCGCGATTACTACAAAAAATAAGGAACGTACTGCAATACCATTAAGTTAAGCCTGACGTCCTGCTTGTTGTAGGTTGGCGGTGACGCAGGAACCCCAACATTGTTGGTTTCGTTGGGGTTCGCAGGCTCACCACCCACCTACAAAACAGTCATAATTTTGTTAACTTAATGGCATTGGAACGTACTGCATTTGCCGCCAACCCCCAAAACCCATACCAACAACCACAACTAAAATCAGCACTTTAGTAAAAATAGCCTTAGGGATGTCGTCAAAATTAATACATCATGTCGAACTGCACACGGCGGATAAATGTTTATAGGCTGGGCATAAAACAGGAATCGAATAATGGTGATAAGCGATAGATACTATTGACAAATCAGGCAAACCACCGGACAGCCGGTGGTTTGCTTGATAGGGCATTCAAAAAATCACGGGATTTTATTTCTCTATAGAAAGAGGCAAAGGCTTCACGCCTAAAGCTCCAACGTGACAAGTCGTCAGTTTCGCATAATGGAGATAGACCGCCCAATAAGGACGACTGTGGGCGGCATCGACATTAACAATAAAAGGAATATTCGGCCCGGCATTTCCCTGCAATCGAGACTTCACATCCCAACATTGCTCACGGGTTTCGTTATTACTTCCCCGGAGAATATCCAGGACTGTACTCCCAAACTGAACCACATCTAATTCAGGGGTGTATGCAGTGGCGCTGAAGAAATCAACATCTTTAAATTTAATGCATAATTTCGCGGATCGAAGGTTGTATCCAACAAAGTTTGGGTCAGCGAACGTACTATTAACATCTTCGTTGTACCAACGATAGTTCTTTTCGTCCAAATCCATATTTTGGGACGTACTAAACGCACAGCTTCTGGGCAAGGCTGACAAAGAGGACGCGCCTGCTATTCTTTGCTCAACACCCCCGCGCGTGACAGAAATCTTCCCAAGCTGAACTACGCTACTGCTTTTAGAGTCTTTAAAAACTGTCTCAGCATCACCTGCCGCATTCACTTTCCCCATGCTAATAACAACAAGCAATGAGGCACAAACAATACTTCCCGGTACAAAACGAAATGTCATCATTGGAATCTCCTTAGTCCTTAGTTTTTAAGTCCTTTAAGTATTAGTGCTTCTCACCATATCAGGGTGGCACTAACCGATAATGAATGTAACCATTCACTGATGATGAGTGTAATCACGACGGGCTGGATTGCAATAGAGATTGCCGAAATGGCAATATTGACAAAAGCCAAGCAGGGTGGGCAGGTTTTTGTGCCCACCCTGCTTGGCTTCAAATGATGACTACGAAAAATAAAAACCAGATCAAAATCGCCGAGCTAACCTGCTATCACTGTGCCCGCACGGATCCAATGACATCGACCCTGACAGGATAGCCTTCCAGCTGCCTGGACAGATCCAGGGCTTCCTCGCTGGCTTTGTCTTCCACCCCAATGACAATCACCGTGCGGCCATCGGAAGCCTGGCCGATGCCGACAGAGACCACGCCGGGCAGAGACAGGAGCCTGGACTCATGCCTGGATTTGACCTCAATAATCGATGCCGTCACGGCCAGTGCCTCGCTCGCTGCACAGAGGATTGCCATCATCAGCATCAGGCCCCGTAAGCCACGCATCATAGCGTCAGGTCGAGCGCTGAAAAGACATGCTCTATACGATTGATGATCGTACTCTGCTCACTGCCGGCAAACAACAGGCCCAGCAACTGGTTTTGCGTATCCAACACGGCGGAACCGCTGTCGCCTCCCTGACTCATGGCACCCGCCATGAGTTGATCCTTGAACAGCGCGGTTCGCCCACCACCAAATTGTACATTGACGGTAACATCCACCTGTTGGATCTCGCCCTCGGTCAGCCCCGTGGTACGACCCATTTTCTTTATCGCCATCCCCAGATCGCCACTGATTATTCCCTGGATGGCACCGATATTCATGATCTCCGCCCTGACATCTTCCTCCCGTAGCGGGCTGGCGATGGCGGCATCCACCCAATTTTCTCCGATGGCACGTGCACTCACGGCCCGCAGGCGACTATCGCTACCCAGGGCGCTGGCAATGGCATTCAGAAATGCGGCAATACCGCCAGCAATGGAACAACCGCTGGGATTATCAGGCAGACCCACAAGCTCGATGGGGACAAAATCCTTTAGTACTGCAATCTGGTCAGCCGGATCGGTGCCGCCATCGTGGGAGCCGGGCTGCAGGATGGCATCGCCGATGGCTGCCTCGTTACTGTTGGCCAGGACATGATTATTGGACAGAATCACCCACTCGCCATTGCGGCGCACCCAACAACCCAGGGTACCGGCGGTGATGTCCTTGTGGCCAACGCTAACCCCGCCGGGTGCGGGCCGGAAACGCCCGGTCGGCGCCTGCCAGGCACGGATGCGACCGGTCTCAATGACATCGGTAGGGATACCGCCCAACTGCGATGGCACCCGATCACCAGCAGACAGGGCATTGATGGGTAACTTCTTTTCCACGGAACAGATGATGCTCGGCGTCGTGGTGCGTTTGCCCTGCACTATTTTATAACCGATGCCGGTCGCGACGACATTATGCCGCGCCAGCAGCTCTTGGGTGTGTTGCTGTAACAGGCGACGTGCCGTACTGATGGCGTCATTCATTCCTCAACCTCTTTGCGAATATGTGGTACAACGGAAACACAGGCCCCCATCACCGACCACAAATAAGTCACTGTTATCTGTTTTAGGCTTGCGAATGTCCGCGCCCTCAAACCAAGCCATCACTCTTTCCAAGCTGGTAGTTTGGAAGGCAGAGTTCAGGGGATCAGAGTTTAACAACCTGCTGCTCGGGGTATTCGGGAAGAGGCTAACGCTCCATCTCCCCCAAAGTCCATACCCAACAACCACTATTCAACCACGACTTAAAACCAGAATTTTGAAAAAATATGAACAATAACAAAACCAATAAAGAGATTGAATCTTGCTGGTTATATCACTTACACCTTGCCAGCCTACGCAATAATTACGATCGAAAAATCTCCATAAACCCCTATCTTTAGCAGTCTTTTCCTGGCTATAAACAGGCACCTCTTGACCCTGTATAAAAGCATATTTATGCCTCATTTTAACTCTATTACTCATGTAAAACAGCGAGGAGCCACTCGTGTGGTGTAACGTATAAAGGGCACCTGTCAGCGGGGGGAGCGGGAAGCCGTTAGCTGCAAGGCGCGTCTCGCCGGGAATGGCGCGCCCTTTTCAAGAGACGCACCAACAGTAGGCGCAGTCCTTGTTAAGGGAAGGGCCATTAACGGTGGACTGCGCCTTGTCTTGCGACATTTGGGGGCCTCTGATAGGTGCCCTTTATACGTTACACCACACTAGAACCTATAGATTGTTCTCATGCGACTGAAAAATCTCTATAATGCAGAACACTGTTCCTCAAATTCACTATGAGTCCGGGCACGTATAAAACGAGTGGATAGACGCACATTTCTTCAATCAGTTGCCGCCATGTCGGTTGGACTGACCGGTTGTCAGTACATGCCATATGAGGGTTTTTTCAATGACTGCCCCGAGTCCAGGCTCCCTGAATCACTGGCAAACCATGAGCTGGTAAAAGCCACATGGGAGGGAATTGATACCCGGCAGGTGTGGGATTGCCACTGTCATCTCATCGGGGTGGGGGATTCCAACTCTGGGGTTTGGCTGAATCCCGACATGCAGTCGTTATTGCATCCGCTGCAACTGATCCAGTTTAAATTCTATCTCAACGCCTCTTGTGCCCTCTTGGCTAACACGGAAACCATTGATGAAGGCGCTGTGCAACGATTGCTGGACATCCATACGGATCTGCCTACAGGCTTTCGCTATATGTTGTTAGGATTTGATTACTACCGCAATCACAGTGGTCACATCCAACGTGAATACAGCGCTTTTCATACACCAAATGAATACGCGTTGAGAATGGCAAAAGCCCACCCCGACCAGTTTGAGTGGATTGCTTCAATTCACCCTTATCGGGAAGATGCGGTTCGTGCATTGCAGGACGCAGTGGATAATCATGCACGCGCTATAAAGTGGTTGCCCAGCGTGATGGGAATCAATGCCGATGATCCGAAATGTGATGCATTTTATGCCGCATTGGTGAAATACAATCTACCTTTATTAGCCCATGTGGGCGACGAACACGCGGTTAATTCACCGGCCGGACAAACCTACAACAACCCATTATTGTTCCGCCGCGCGCTGGATCATGGGGTGCGAGTAATCTTTGCCCACTGCGCCACATTAGGCGAGAGTAAAGATCTCGATAAGGGCAAGCACGGCCCCATGGTGGCGAATCTTGATTTGTTTGCGCGTCTGATGGCAGAGCCTCGATACGAAAATCTGGCCCTGGGTGATACTGCTGCCATTACCCAGGTGAATCGTGATCGCTGGAAAATAGAAAAAATTATTGAATCCGACGAGTGGCACGATCGTTTGCTCTATGGTTCGGACTATCCGTTACCTGGAGTAATGCCGGTATTTTCACCGCTGAACTTTGTTGATTGGGATATGCTGCCACGCAATGAAGCGAAAATTTTGTCAGATGTGAGGCGCTATAATCCTATATTGTTTGATCTAATGCTAAAAAGACGCATGAAGGTCAAAGGAAAACGCTTAAAAGCCAGTGTGTTTGAGTCGCGCCGGCATTTTGTGACCCTCCCCACAATCCTCCCGTAAAGACCCAACTCGGCAAAAGCTGGATTGAGCGGCCATGCGGCCGATTGACTCTGTCGGTGTACAAATCAGCTATAAGTGCAAACCACATTCTGCTTTAGCGGTATCGACCCAACGACCACAGCGATCGTCGCCAGGTTTGGTACAGTGAATACACCCTACGGATGAGTAACCTTGCGCCACCATTGGGTGGAAGGGCAGATTGTGGTCACGAATGTAGGCATCGCGCTCCTCCTTAGTCACATCAATCAGCGGATAGAATTTAATCATTCCACCGCGGTGCTCAAATACATCAAGAGAAGCACGGTGTTCGGTCTGCCAACGGATCAAGCCGGATACCCACACCTTATATTTTTTCTTGATCTCATCGAGAGGCTCAACTTTATTGATTGAGCAGCAGAAATCAGGATCACTCTTCCAGGTTTCATCCTTCAAGGTGTACTCGTGCTTCCACTCTTCAGGATGCACATCTACCACATCCAGATGATAAAGCTCCGTCAGCCTCTTTTTGTACGACAGGGTCTGCGGAAAATGGTAGCCGGTATCAATAAAATGAATTATCTGCTGCGGCGCCGTGGTTGAAAACAGATGCAGCAAAAAAGCAGAGTTGGTGGCAAATGACGAAGTCAACATCACCTCACTGGGCGAGAAGTCTTTGTAGAGTTGTTCAACACGCTGCTCAGGCGTTAAATTGTGATAGCGTTCATTAAGCTCTTTGACGCGCGCATCGATAGATGCCTCTGAAATGCAGGCGTCTTGAAAAGGTTCTGAAGTCGACTCTGGAGCAGAATCGGTGACAATGGAATTAACAACTGCTGAATTCATATCATTGAAACCATCAAAAAAAAGTTGATCAAGCGACCCCGCTGCCCCATCAAGCACTAGCGCCCATTCAGGATAATGACTAGTGTCATGTCATGGAGGCTATAACAACAACATATATCACGAGGCCATAAAAACAACATAATAGAATATAGCGGCGCACCATAAAGAGGGCATAAAAAACGGCTGGCGGAGGTGTGAAGCATAGCATAAATAGGTGCTAACCTGCTGAAATATCAATATGAGTTGGTTTTTTCATGCAGATTCTGTCTGTCAGCTCGCAGGCTTGCGCCCAAACTTCCTCCTGGCATCTCCTTTCCGGTAATATCGTGGATTTACAACACATCGGCCTGGTACAACCATGAAAGTCCTGCTTTATAACGAGATCAATCCCGCCAAAATCCCTGGATTCAAGAAAATGAAGGCCTACCTGGAAGCGGATGACTTCCGCTCGGCCGAGGTCAAAAAGGTGGGGGATAACCTCTATCGCGCACGCCTGGATCGGAGCAACCGCCTGCTGTTTGCGATTCACCGCTACCAGGGGAAGGCCTATGCCCTGGTATTGGAATGCATCGAGCAGCATGCCTATGAAAAATCCCGTTTTCTCCATCGTGGTGCCGTGGTGGATGAAGCCCGGATTACCGCCCTGGAGTCTCTGCATGCGGTAAAGCCAGAGCCGCTGATTTACCTGAACCCCGAAAACTCCACATTCAACATGCTGGATAAGGTCATCTCTTTTGACGAGGCGCAAAGTGACATCTACGCTCTCCAGCCCCCACTGATCATCATTGGCTCGGCAGGTAGCGGCAAGACGGCGCTGACCCTGGAGAAGATGAAAGAGGCCGTGGGGGATATTCTCTATGTCACCCGCTCTCCCTATCTGGTGCATAACTCAAGGGATCTCTACTACGCCGCCCGTTATGCCAATGAAGACCAGCAGATCGATTTCCTCTCTTTTCAGGAGTACCTGGAAAGCATCCATGTACCCGCAGGACGGGAGATGCATTTCAAGGAGTTCTCCGCCTGGTTTTCCCGCCGCCGTGCCGCCAGCGGCCTCAAGGATGCCCATCAGTTGTTTGAAGAGTTTAAAGGCGTCATTACCGGCCCGGCGACGGATTCCCCCTATCTCGGGCGGGAAGAATACCTTGGACTGGGGATAAAACAATCCATTTTCCCCCCAGACCAGCGAGAACAGGTCTATGACCTGTTTGGCAAGTATCTGCAGACAATGAATGAACAGGGATTCTACGACGCCAATATCCTCAGCCATGAGTATCTGAAAAAAGTAACACCGCGCTATGATTTCATCGTCGTGGATGAAGTACAGGATCTGACCAATATCCAGATGCGACTTATCCTGAAGTCATTGCGTGATCCGGCGGGGTTTGTTCTCTGTGGCGATTCAAACCAGATCGTACACCCCAATTTTTTCTCCTGGTCCAAGATCAAGAGTTTTTTCTACCAACAGGAGGGTTCGGCACCGCAAGCGGATTTGATCCGTATTCTCAATACCAACTATCGCAACTCCCCCCAAGTGACCGAGGTAGCCAACCGGGTTTTGAAGATTAAGGGCGCCCGCTTCGGCTCCATCGACAAAGAGAGTAACTACCTGGTGGAGAGTAACGCCCACAACACCGGGGAAGTGATTCTGCTCCAGGACGAAGAAGGCATGAAGGCTGAACTTGACCATAAGACCCGCCACTCGACCCGCTTTGCCGTCATTGTCATGCACCCGGACGATAAGGCACTGGCCAGCGCCTGCTTCAGTACACCACTGGTCTTTTCGGTGCAGGAGGCCAAGGGGCTGGAGTATGAGAATATCGTGCTCTACAACTTCACATCAAAAGAAGAACAACGGTTTCGAGAGATCACCCGGGGAGTGGAGCATGCAGACCTTCAGCAGGGGCTGAGCTACGCCAGGACAAAAGATAAGAGCGACAAATCCCTTGAGATCTACAAGTTTTATATCAATGCCCTCTATGTGGCCATTACCCGTGCAGTGCGCAATATTTACCTCATAGAGAGGACAACCAGACAGCGTCTGTTTGATCTGCTTGACCTGCACCCCGCCAAAGAGGGCTTGCAACTGGAGAAACAGGATTCCAGCCTGGATGAGTGGCGCATGGAGGCACAGCGGCTGGAACTTCAGGGCAAGCAGGAGCAGGCGGAGAATATCCGCAGCCAGATCCTGAAGCAGAAATTCGTGCCCTGGGAGGTGCTGCACGGTGAGCCTTTGGCGCAGCTCCAGCACAAGGCGATTGAAGAAAACAATAAAAAGGCGAAGATAAGCCTGTTTGAATATTCCCTGATCCATCGGGATCAATCCCGTTTGAATGCGCTGATCAAATCCGGATTCGCCCCGGCCGGGAACCCGGATAAAGGGCAGAAGCTGCTGAACAAAAAGCACTATATGCCCTACGACCTGAAACACCCGGGCGCCGTGTTACGGCAAACAGATCAGTACGGCATCGATTTTCGCAATATCTTCAATCAGACACCGCTGATGATTGCCAGCCGCCTGGGCAATGAAGTATTGATCAGGGAATTGAGAGAGCGGGGGGCAAATACCGAGTTGATCAATAATACCGGTTTCAATGCCTTCCAGATCGCCTTGGAGCAGGCGCTGGACAATCCGAAATACTGCAACAAAAAACTGGCTGCCGTTTATCGCCTGCTGGAGCCCGACTGCCTGGATATCCAGGTGGATGAACGCCTGATCAAGCTGGATAAACGTTCAATGGAATTCCTGATGCTCAACCTGATGATGGCGATGTTCTACGTCCGGCTTGGGGAAAAAATCGTTTACACCCGGGGGGCCTTTCAAAGCAGTGACTTTGCAGAGGCACTGGCGCACTTTCCTGACCACATCCTGCCCGCCCGACGAAAAAAACGCCCCTATATCTCCAGCATCCTGTCAAAGAATGAGGTCAGCCGCGACGACAAGTACAACCGTAAGCTCTTTCTGCGGGTGAAACACGGCCACTACATAATCAACCCGGGGTTAAGCCTGCGCATAGAAGGCGAGTGGCAAAATATTTTTGAACTGCTTTCATTCGAAATGATTGCCCATGTACATACGGACAATAATAATTCTTACTGGAGCGGTTATGACCACAACGCAATGAACCAGGAGCATATAGAACGATTTGCAAACAAGATCAAGACATACGCCGAGAAAGAAGGCTGGAATGAGTATTTTTGACTTAGTTTTCAGCGTTCCTGTGGTGTTTCGCGGCACCAAAAGTAGGCGATTTAGGCGAAGATAACGACTGCATGGAGGAGGTGAGGCCGGGAACCGGTCGAGAGGCTGGCCCGGGCCATGCAGGAGGTAGGGCGACTCAGGAGACAAAGCTGAGATGCAAGATCGAGAAGTTATTACGTGCACGTTTTTTACTATTTTTTGCATGGCGCAACTTTGTAACGCGGCTCATTTTCCCTCACCGCCCAGCGGATTCCCTTGGCCACGGATAATCCGATACCCTTTACCGCGCACAGCTCGTCTATCTCGGCAGTCAATATTCGATCCAAGGTGCCGAATCGCTCCAACAAGCGCGCCGCCCTCCGTGGCCCGATGCTGGGAAAACCCTGTAGAATATATATTTGTAAACGGCGTTTGCCTCGGGGCAAACGGCCATGCCGTTGAGGGCCATCTCCACTATAGGCACGTCCTTGGCGGGCTATATAAATCAACAGCCGGGCAGTCTCATCTGGCCCCATGGAACGCAGCAGCGGAATCCCCAGATACAGAGTCAGAGTAATCAACGCACCCTGAATCGCCTCGCGGCGCATGCCACTGCCAGCAAGATCACTCACCGTACCTTCCAACACGATAACGCACCAGGGCTCAGCTTCCACCAATCGCAATGCCTGGCGAAATAGACGTCCATCTTTGATGGAGGCAACCAGATCCGGGAGAGTTTTACGCTCAACCAATACCCGTTCATCAATCAGATAATCACCAACAGGCATACGTTGGACTTTGATATCGCAACGCCCGTCGGCTCGCAAAACAGAAAGCACTCCGCCATTGCGCTCACGGTCGTCGACAATGATTTTAATCATACGCTCATCCATGAAAATCTGCCTGCATGCATCCCAAAAACACTTCCAAAATCGCCGTTATTTGTAATGGGTGCCTCCGCTTAACACATCCAGGCACCCCTGATCTCCCCTTGCCTTTTATTCTCTGCGGCCTCCCATGTTCCTGTTCCGTATTCTTCAATTTTGGGGCATTCAGAAATTCGAGTTGCAGCAGCCTTATCATATTTTTGAAGCATACGCCATCTGTTTGCAATTCGCGACCTGACCCTTTTTTCATTCCTCCGCACGACGGCAAGGCCGAAAACATTCACAGACGGTAAATAAACATCCCCGCTCCAAGGGGTGGGGTATTTAGAAGCATTGACTCGCTTCGCATTGTCAACGTTCGTTCGCCGCAAGCGACGGGGAATAGAACCCCAAAGTTTTATAAAGGGTTCTCATATCATTATTTATCGGATAGTGAAAAAGGATTTCATTGAAACAGCGACGATCCTGCCACAGAGAATGGATGTACCCAACCATGTCTGACGTCTAATGTAATAGCACAAGAGGCTCTTGCAAAACTCGAAACGGAAACGAAGAATCGTTACTGTGCATCCTCTGTCGTAAGCCATTGATTCTTTGTTACTGTGAAATAGTTTTGCAAACGCCGCCAAGGTTTTTCACTTTATAGCGGGAAGGATAGCGGGTAGAAAGGCAAGGATTACCCGCCATCCCGCATAGACAATAGATGTATGGTGCCCGGGGCCGGAATCGAACCGGCATGGCCGTGAAGCCGAGGGATTTTAAGTCCCTTGTGTCTACCAGTTTCACCACCCGGGCGGCGAGCGGTTTCAACAGCGGTAACTATTGCAGAAAATCAGCGGCGCGGGAAGCGCGACAGGGCCATTACCGTGCTGGGAAAAATATCGAAGGGGCTGACCAGGAATGGTGGTCAATAAGTGGAGGCTGAGCCCGGAGTCGAACCGAGGTACACGGATTTGCAGTCCGCTGCATAGCCACTCTGCCACTCAGCCAGTCATCGATCATACAAAGGGTTTAAAACACCCCCCTAACTGAAAAAACCCCGACCCTTCGACCGAGGCATTTTTATACATCAAAGGATAAGCCAGAGGGATAAACCCAAAGGCTCAAACAAACGATTTGGAGCGGGAAACGAGATTCGAACTCGCGACCCCAACCTTGGCAAGGTTGTGCTCTACCAGCTGAGCTATTCCCGCGTCACGTCTTCAAGAGCGCTGTATTTTACAGCCCGAGGGAGGGCTGTCAAGCCCTTCACCCCACTAAAGAAGCAGGGCGCTTTCAATAAGCACCCGTCACTTCGAAGCGGCATCGGAGAGGCTGGGCCAGGCCGCGCGCAGGTAAATGAACATGGACCACAGGGTCAGTCCGGCGGCCACGTACAACAGCACGAAACCGATTTCAGCGGTGGGAAAATGGCCGACCGGTTCACGGTAAAGCAACAGCAACAAAGCCACCATCTGCGCACTGGTTTTAATCTTGCCGATGGTGGACACCGCCACCGAGGTGCGGTCACCCATCTCGGCCATCCACTCGCGCAGGGCGGAGATGACGATCTCGCGGCCGATAATGACCACCGCCGGCAAGGCCAGCAACAGATCCGCGAAGGGCGTGGGATTGACATCCACCAGCATCACCAGCGCCGCCGCTACCATCAGCTTGTCGGCCACCGGATCGAGGAAGGCGCCAAAGGCCGAGGTCTGCTGCCAGCGCCGCGCTAAATAGCCATCCAGCCAGTCGGTGATGGCGGCGATGGCAAACACCGCCGTCACCGCCACATGGGCCCAAGGCACCGGCAGATAGAACAGCACGGCGAACACCGGGATCAGGGCAATGCGCAGCAGGGTAAGGGTGTTGGGCAGGTTATAGATCATGAAAATCGTAAGCCAATACGTTCGTTCATTCGTCCGAATGGAACACATCATATACTTTTTGCGCCAAACTTTTACTGATTCCGGGCACACTGGCCAAATCCTTTACCCCGGCACGGGCCACTTCCTGCAAACCACCGAACTGCTTCAACAGCTGCTGGCGTCGTTTCGGTCCCAGCCCACCGATACCCTCCAGCACCGACGTGTTACGTGTCTTGGCACGGCGCTGACGATGAGCGGTAATGGCGAAGCGGTGCGCCTCATCGCGTATCTGCTGGATCACATGCAGGGCCGGCGAATCCGCCGGCAGGGTCATCTCCCGACCGGCGAACACCAGCACCTCTTGCCCCGGCTTGCGCGATGGCCCCTTGGCCACGCCGAGCAGGCTGACACCGCTGATCTGTAATTCCTCCAACACCGCCGCGGCCTGCGCCACCTGCCCCTTACCACCGTCGATAATCAGGATATCCGGCAGCTTGCCCTCGCCCTTTTTCAGCCGCGTATAGCGCCGCATCAGCGCCTGATGCATGGCGGCGTAGTCATCACCGGGGGTGATGTCCTCGATATTAAAACGACGATAGTCGGCCTTCAGCGGGCCGTTATCGTCCAGTACCACGCAGGAGGCCACGGTGGCCTCACCCAGGGTGTGGCTGATATCGAAACACTCCAGCCTCTGCGGCAGGCTGTCCAGCCCTAACGCATCTTGCAGAGCCTCCAGGCGTTTCAATACGCCGGCCTTGCCGGCCAGACGGCTGCGCAACGCGGTGCGGGCATTGGCCTCCGCCATCTGCTGCCAGCGGGCACGCTCGCCACGCAGACGCCAGCTCAGTTGTACCTTGTGACCACTCTGCTCCGAGAGCACAGACTGCAGCACCTCGACGCCCTCCGGCTCGGCGTTGAGCAGGATCTCCGGTGGGGTCTCACGCCCGCCCGCCCCCTGCCCACTCAAATAAAACTGCGGAATAAAGGCCGCCAGAATGGCCGCCGGCTCGGCGCCCTCGGTTTGGCGCGGAAAATAGGATTTGTTGCCCAAATTGCGCCCACCGCGAATGAAGAACACCTGCACGCAGGCCGTGCCGCCCTCGCTGACCACGGCAATCACGTCGCGGTCACCCCCCTCGCCGTTCACCGACTGGGTCTCCTGCATGCGCCGCAGGCTGGCGATCTGGTCGCGGAAGCGCGCCGCCTGCTCGAATTGCAGCGCCTTGGCGGCCGCTTCCATGCGCGTCACCAGTTCATCGATGAGGCGGGAATTGCGACCTTCGAGGAACATCACCGCATGGCGCACGTCCTCGGCGTAGTCTGCGGGCGAAATGAGTCTCACGCAGGGCGCGGTGCAGCGTTCGATCTGATATTGCAGACAGGGCCGCGAGCGATTGCCGTAGAAACTGTCCTCGCACTGGCGCACGCGAAACACCTTTTGCAATATATGCAGGCTTTCACGCACCGCACCCGCCGAGGGGTAAGGGCCGAAATAGCGCCCCTTGAGGCGCTTGGCGCCACGATGGTAGCCGAGACGTGGGTAATCATGATGACCGGAGAGAAACAGGAACGGGTAACTCTTGTCGTCGCGCATGAGAATGTTGTAGCGCGGCTTGAGCTGCTTGATGAGATTGTTCTCCAGCAGCAGGGCCTCGTTCTCGGTGTGGGTGACCGTCACCTCCACGTCGCAAATCTGCGCCACCAGGGCGCGGGTCTTGGGATTCTGCACGGTGCGCTGGAAATAGCTCGACACACGCTTTTTCAGATTGCGCGCCTTGCCCACGTACAGCACTCTGCCCTCGGCATCGAGCATGCGGTAGACGCCGGGCTTGCCGGTCAACGTATTAAGGAATGCCTTGGCGTCGAAGGCCGGGGCGTTGTTCGGTTCAGCCATGTCGCTCAATCATTCTGCGTTGCGTTGTGGGAGATTTGTCCCAATCGCTCCCCGGATTCCGCTGCGCTTCATCCAGGCTACCGGTTCATTCCCATCAAGTATTCCGTTCAGCCATCGGCATCGATCAGATCCCGCGCCTGCTGGAACACGGCGCGGAACATGGGTTCCGTGAGGCGCCGCGTCTGCGTGTTGTAGCGGCTACAGTGGTAGGAATCCAGCAGCCGGCGCTCGCCCGGCAAGTCGTGCAGCACATTGTGAGCGAAGCGGAAGTCCTTTTGCCGCAGGCCGAAGGCGCGCACCACCGACTGATGAGCAATGCTGCCCAGGGCCAGTACCACCGCGCCCTTTTTCAGCCCTTCCAGCTCTGCACGCAGGAAATCGTTGCAGGTCTTGATCTCCGCGCCCACCGGCTTGTTCTGCGGCGGCAGGCACTTTACCGCGTTGGTGATACGGCAACCACGCAGCTTCAGACCGTCGCGCGCCGACTCAGAGACCGGTGCGCTGCTGAAGCCGTAATCGAACAGGGTCTGGTAAAGCAGGATGCCGGCGTGGTCGCCGGTGAAGGGCCGGCCCGTGGCGTTGGCACCGTGCATGCCGGGGGCCAGACCGACGATCAGCAGCGACGGCCGCGCAGCGCCAAAGGGCGCTACCGGACGGGCGTGATAGTCCGGGTAATCCTGTTGTACCTCATCAAGAAACCGGCTGAGACGCGGGCAACGGCGGCAATCGAGGTCGAAGGCGGTGGAAACAACGGGGGGGGACGTGGAATGGCGGCTCATCAGTGGACTTTGCTCGTTGAGAAACAGCCGCTAGCATAGCATTGCCGTCAAGTCTTAACGGCCCTGGACTTTGCGCCGATACGAACAAAAGGGCATCCTATGGGTCAACACCTGTTGAACATCGAGATATACCGCCACACAAGTGGCCACCCGCAATCAATAGCCCCGACACAGGGCCGGATATCTATAACAACACATCACGTTGGCAAACGCCCGCATGACCAGCGAGCGGTAGAGCGACACAGGATACCAAAACCAAGGCCAAGACCCACAAGCAAACTGCTGGATTCCAGCATCCGCCGGAATGACTATACTTGTTGCAAACAGTGGGAAATCAAACCCACAGAGATTCAAGGAAAAAACCGATGACAAAGCACCCCCGAATGATTGCCGCCATCGCGCTCGTCACCCTGGCCGCCGTCGCCCTCACAGGCTGTCTGGTGGAGAAAAAAGACCCAGAGCCACCCAATTATCGCACGACCGACAACCTGCGCATCTACAAGCAGGGCGACTGGATTCGATACAACGTCTTTGCCACCACCACCATAGCCGGCCCCAGTCGCGGCGACTTCAGCAACGGGACGCTGGAGGTTCGCTGGGGCAATTACTCCCCCCTGCCTTCTCCGGATAACAATGCGAGCAATAACGGCGATATCTACGACGTGATCGAAAAGCGCTACCTGTTCTGCTTGAATGACACGGGTGGCACGCCCTGCACGCCCGAAGTCGTCGCCATTCAATACGTCCACCAGGATGATCTCACTACCGATACCGCTGGTACCGAACGCCTGGTGGCCATGGGTGGCCACCCGACTCCCGGCCAGTACTATTGGCTGAATACCACCGCCGGCAGCACCGCCGCCCCCGCCAACCCCGATAACAATATCGTGGGTGGCCAAGAAACGGTGATCACATTGAACTCGCCGTTATTCATCAACGACGACTACACGGTGAAATACCATCTCATGGATGGCTGCATCCTTGGTACTGCGAAGTGCCAGAGTGATGTCGGCCAATTCACACATACAATCACCGTCGTCGGTGACAGCACGCAGATCAACACCAACATCGGCAACTACGCCAACCCCTTCCGGGTCAGCTTTACTCGGGGAAAAGCCGTTCCGGATACCAGTGTCGGCAGCCAACTGCCTTTGACATTCGACATTTTCGACCTCTGCAGTGATGGGAACTCAACCCATTTCGGCCACATGTACATCGTTCCCGAGGTCGGGATCATCCAAATGAGCAATACCTGTACGGACAGTGACACGAGTGGCATCACCCGCTACGACATCACTATCGACGACATCAGCTCCAGCATCCCTTCCGGTAGCTAGTCGCCACCCGGCATGTGACAAAAAGGGCGCCCCGTGCAGGCCAGGCGCCCTTTTTTTATTCACTGCTCTTTTCGCGGCCCTGCCGCTGCCGATCATCGGCCCTACACAGCGCCGTCCCGTTAACAGCATCTTGCTATGGCGCAATCGGCCAACAAACGAGGCAAACAGCACGATTGATGCATTGGAGACATGAATCTAGATAATCTCTCCCTATATTCCGGATCTGTCGCGAGGTTCAGTGGTTTCAATAGCTTCCTGGATGCCGGAACAAGTCCGGCATGACGGTGTGAGGTTAACGGGACAGCACTGAGCCCTACAGGAAATTAAACAGGGACAGATTCTGTATCCGTGCAAAGCTCTGCTGTGAGGCCTCCAGGCCGGCCAATTGCAGATTCAGGCGGCTGATGGCCTCGGCGTAATCCAGATCCTGCACATCCGCAAGCCGCTTCTGCGCCTCCAGTTTGACGTCTTCATTGAAGTCGCGCTGACTGTCGATGGCATTCTGTCTCGCTCCCACCTTGGCGCGAAAACCGTCGAGATGACTGAGCGCACTTTGCAGCTCACCGACCGCCGCTATGTTTGGTGAATTGGATTCCAGCGAAAGCGCTAGTTGCTCCAGGGTCTCAAACACGCTCTGTGTGCCACCACCACTCGCCGGGATGTTGACAAAAACATCACTGCCGGGATCACCCACGGGGATCTGTCGTGTGGCGCCGATCTGTAGATTGCGCTGGCCATTGTCGCCGCTGTAGTTGAAATCGTAGAGCCCGCTGCCGACGGGGTTTTCCACCTCGGTAAAAGGCGCCGTGCCGACATTGTAGCCGGCGAAGACATAGTCGCCGTTGCCGTCCACGGTATTGGCGAGCGCCAGGAGCTCCGCCAGATTTTGACGGATTTCATTGGCCAGGGCCGTACGGTTGGCAGCGGACTGGCTGCCGTTGTTACCCTGGATGGCCAGTTCACGCGAACGCTGCAAGACATTGATGGTCTGCGTGAGGGCATTTTCCTCGCTGAGCAGACGGCTTTCGGCCATATCGGCATTTTCCTGATATTGCGTGGACGTGTCGATGTTCTGCCGCAAGGCAATGACCTGCGTGGAACCGATGACATCGTCGGAGGGCGACAGGATACGCTTGCCTGTGGCCACCTGCTGTTGTGTGTAGCTCAGTTCCACCTGCCGATCCATCATGCTGCGGACGGCCTGGGACTGCATTTGTGCGGTGGAAATACGCATACCACGATCCTTTCTTTATGTAACATCTCATCGCGGGCATGGCCCGCTGCTAAGGTTCAGACGGGTAGCCACGTTCCGCCATGTGTAGGTTGGCGGTGACGAAGGAACCCCAACATGGCCGGTTACGTTGGGGTTCGCAAGCTCACCGCCAACCTACATGCATCCATTGTGGTCTTTCGTCGCGGGCATGGCCCGCTCCTACACGTTACCTGCTGGCCACGTTGAGCAGGGTCTGAAACAGGGTATCGGCCACTTTGATCAACTGGGCTGCGGCCTGGTAGGCCTGCTGATATTTGATCAGATCGGCGGCCTCTTCATCGAGGTTAACGCCGGAGACGGCACTGTTCGCTTCGATGGCATTGTCCAGCAGCACCTGCTGCGCCTCGCTGTTGACCTTGGCTTCGCGGGTCTTGACCCCGACGTCGGCCAGCACCTTGCCGTAGGACGATTGATAGGTTTCGCTGCCGCTGCCCAGCAGTTTCTGTGTCTGCAGGCCCGCTAGGGCCAAGGCATTGCTGTTGTCACCACTGGCATTGCCGCTGGCGGCAGCGGCAAACTCGGCCCCCGAGGAAAGGGCAACATTCATGTCGCGAGCGCCGTAACGCACCGGGCGAATCAAGAAGCTGTCGCCAGCAGCAATCGTACCGCTCAGATCAAGGGTGATCCCCTCACCCGCCACCGTGCGCGGGAGCCCCGCCGTGCCAAAACCGCTGTCCACCAGCGTGTTGTCGGACAGACGCAGCAGGGAGAAATTGGCGCCGTCATAGCTCAGACGGTATTCCGAGGCCTTGAGCTGACCGGAATCATTGATGGTCACTGCCACCGCACCGCTGGCGGCATTATTGTTGACGTTGGCAAAAACGGCCGGACTGGTGGCATTGATGGCGGCGAAAAACAGACCACCGGGGTTGCCATTCAGATCATCACCCAACTGGTGCTGAACATTAAAGGTATCGGCCATGCCGATGGCAATACGGCCCAGGCCATCCTGCGCCGGATCCAACACGTTGCGACGAAAGTCCAGCAAGCCACCCAATTGCCCACCATTCAACTGACTGCCGATGGGAGTACTCGTGGTGCGACTGGTGAAGAGGATTTCCCGCTGAGCAGGATCGAAACTGCCACGGGTCGTGCTCAGGGTAGCGGCTTCAGTACCCAGCACCAGCGCCTGGCCACTGCCGATAAAAATATTGGTCGAGCCATCACCCGCCTCGACCCGGTTGACGGATACCAGTTCGGCGAGGCGGTTGATCTGCCGGTCACGCTGATCCAGCAGGTCATTCGGTGGCTGCCCGGAGGCGCTGGCACGGGCAATGGCAATATCTTGATTCAGTTCCGCAATCGAGCCGGCAATGCTGTTGACCTCCGAGGTAAACACCTCCATCTGCGTGTTAACCTGATCACGCAGGCTATCGAATTCCCGATTCAGCGACTGAAAACGAACGGCCAGCGTGGAGGCCTCCGAGACCATGACTTCACGGCTGGGAATGGACGTCGGGTTGTTGGAAACATCCTGCACTGCATTGAAAAAGGCCTGAATCGATGGGCTCAGACTGGAAGACTCGCCAGCCAGTGAATTATCGACCCGCGCCGCCAGGTTATACAGGGTGTCCATCTGCTCAAAGGAAGACGTGCGATTGGTCACCTGATTGCCCAGAAACTGGTCATAGATGCGGCGCACGGTGCTGACTTCGACACCATTGCCGACAAATCCCGAACCGTGGGGGCTAGGTGTGCGCGACACCAGCTCGGCACTCTGCCGACTATAGCCTGGGGTGTTGACGTTGGTGATATTATTGCCCACCACTGCCAGGTTACGCTGGGAGGCCGTGAGGCCGGAAATTGCTGTACCGAGTAAATCTGCCATAGTTACACTCCGCGCCCCACCCGGCCGCTGTGGTCAGCACTGGGAGTACGCTGCCAGACGACCCCGTAAAAGGATTGCCCTACCCTTTAGCGACCACCGTCACAAATTCTTTAAAAATCGTTAAAGGAATCCCGCTCCGCAGCGACGGCCGACAGAGAGCGCGCCATGGGCTCGCCATCGATGATGCCGATGATCTTTTTGGCATAGTCCGGATCCGTCGCATAGCCGGCTCGCGCCAGCTCGCTGACAAAGCGATGACTATCCGTGGCCGAGTCCAGCGCCGGACGATAGCGCGTACTGTTTTGCAGGAAATTCACGTAATCGGTAAAACTCTCGGCGAAGGAATCATAGGCACGAAATTGCGCCCGCTCACGGCCAAAAGCGCCATGACGAAATTCCTCTGTATCAACGCTGACCTGCTCACCGTCCCAGCGGGCATCCGCCTTGATGTTAAACAGGTTATAACTACTGCGGCCATCCGGGTGGCGGGACACAAAACGCCCCCAGCCGGTTTCCAGCGCCGCCTGCGCCAGCAGCACGGCGGGATCCACACCCAGTTTATCGGCCGCTTGGCGGGCCTGCGGCCAGAGTGTTTTAACAAAGTCTTCCGGCGTACCCAACACGGCTTTCTGCACCACCGGCTCAGGGGCTACCATCGGTGATACAGCCGCCATCTGAGGCATCGATGGCAGGCGGGCATCCAGATAGTCACGCAGTGTGCGAACACGATCCACCGCCGCAGCCTGTGCAGAAGTCCCCTCCTCATCCTTGCCCGGCCCCTGGTCACGGCGCAGCTGCTGCACCAGCAATTCGGCGATACCAAGGCCTTGCCCCTGAGCCAGATTAATGGCCATCTGCTTGTCATGCAGATCCTGATAAAAATCCGTCTGCTCACTGTCGAACAGGCCGTCATCCAGCTTGGCATCGCGCGCGCTTTTCAGCATCATCTGCAAAAACAGGGCTTCAAACTGCTGCGCGGCAAAGCGCAGGGTTTCCTCTGGATGAATGTCTGCTTGATGGCGCACGCTCTCCAGGCTCTGTAGGTCGGTATACAGTGAGGCCGATGAAAGTGATGAGGTCATGGCAGTTTTTCCGGATGTTTCATGAAATATCCAGGTTAAATCACGATCAGCCTGGCGCTCAGTGCACCCGCAGCCTTGAGTGCCTCCAGTATCGCCACCAGATCCCCCGGGGCGGCGCCCACTTCATTGACGGCGCGAACGATTTCATCCAGCGAGACGCCCGGTGAAAATTTGAACATACGGCTGTCTGCCTGCTGCACATCGATTTCCGTACGCGGCACGACAACGGTTTGCCCGGCGCCACCAGCAAGCACACCACCGGGTGGCGGCTGACTCACTTGCGGGCGGGCGCTGATGGTCACCACCAGGCCGCCATGCGTCACCGCAGCCGGAGAAACCCGCACGTTCTTGCCGATAATGACGGTACCGGTGCGTGAGTTGACGACAATTTTCGCCGCCGCCTCGCCCGGCGAGACTTCGATATTTTCCAGCAGCGACATAAAGGCCACTCGCTGCCCCATGTCACGAGGCGCGGCAACCCGAATAGAAGTACCATCCAGGGCCTCAGCCGTCTCGGGCCCGACATGTTGATTAATGGCCATAGAAATACGATTTGCGGTGGTAAAATCAGGTGTATTCAGATTGAAGATCAGTGAATTCCCGTTAGCGAATGACGACACCACGCCACGCTCAACGGTCGCGCCGTTGGGAATACGCCCAACATTGGGCACGTTCATGGTAATGCTGGAGCCATCGGCCTCGACGCCAAAACCACCGACCACCAGGTTACCCTGCGCCAACGCATAGACCTTGCCATCCGCACCTTTTAGAGGCGCCATCAACAAACTGCCACCGCGCAGGCTCTTGGCATTACCAATAGAGGATACAGTGACATCGATCGTCTGCCCCGGTTTGGCAAACGCAGGCAGATCCGCATGCAGGGTCACCGCAGCGACATTCTTCAACTGCGGATTAACGTTTGCAGGGACATTGATGCCAAACTGGTTGAGCATGTTTTTCATGCTTTGCAGGGTGAATGGCGTCTGTGTGGTCTGATCACCGGTGCCACTCAAACCCACCACCAGGCCATAACCCACCAATTGGTTGCTGCGTACGCCGGCAATCTGCGCCAGATCCTTGATACGTTCGGCCTGTACCATTCCGGGCAGCCATATCAGAGTCATTATCAGACAGGCAATCAGTGCTCGACACATATTCAGATGATTTCTCATAGGACTATCTCCCGTTAGAACGGCCACCAGGGACCATCGAATACACGCTGCATCCAGCCCTTGCCGTTGGCTTCGGCGAGCATGCCCTGGCCACCATAGACAATGCGTGCATCGGCCACCTGCGATGACTTGACGGTATTGTCTGGGCGAATATCGACCTGGCGGATAATGCCGGAAATCCGCACATGCTCCGAGCCCTGGTTCAGGGTCAGCAGTTTTTCACCCCTCACCAGCAGGTTACCGTTAGCAAACACTTCAGCCACGGTCACGGTGATGCTACCGGTCAAGCTATTGCTCTGAGTGCTGTCGCCTTCTCCGCCAAAATCACGCTTGGCGGCAACCGAGGCACTGAGAATATCCTTGCCGGCATAGCGTACCGGTGCACCAAAAACTGTGGGAACCGAAAGATCGATAGCAGCATCCTTTTTTGTAGAAGTGCTGGCCTTTTTACTGGCGTTGGTCTTTTCTTGCAAAACAATCGTCAACACATCACCGACACGATGGGCCGTGGAGTCCTCAAACAGGGCACGCTCGAAGCCGGCCTTGTAAATGGCGCCATCGTTGATGGGAATCGGCATCGACATCACTGGGCGCACGGCCGAAAAACGTGGGTCGCTGACCGGCTCGTGAACCGGCGTGGCGCAACCGGTCAACAACAGAATCCCCAGTAGCGGAGTAACGAAGACAGGATGTTTTTTCATATCAATCTCGGCCGGCTTGTCATTTCACATGTCGTTATAGAAAGTGGTTATAAATTGTTGTTCAGGTACTGCAACATCTGATCCGCCGTGGAGATGGCCTTGGAGTTCATCTCGTAAGCCCGCTGGGTTTCGATCAACTCCACCATCTCTTTCACCGAATTGACATTGGAGGACTCCAGTGCCCCCTGCACCACACTGCCCAGACCGTTGAGGCCCGGTGTACCATTTTGGGGTGAGCCGCTGGCGGCCGTTTCGTTATAGAGATTCTCGCCCATAGGCTGTAAACCAGTGGGATTCTGGAAGTCGGCCAGCTGGATACTGCCAATCTGCGTCGGCGCCGCACTGCCCTGCACCGTAACGGACACCACACCATCCGAACCAATGGCAATACTCTGTGCATTGTTGGGAATCGTCATGGCCGGCTGCACCTGATAGCCGCCGGCGGTGACCAGTTCCCCGACATCATTGACCTGGAACGAGCCGTCGCGGGTATAGGCCAGTGAGCCATCCGGTTGCAGGATCTGAAAATAACCCCGCCCCTGAATCGCGACATCGAGATTATTTTCCGTCTGAATCATATTGCCCTGGCTGTGGTTTTTTTCCGTTGCTACGGTACGCACACCGGTACCCAGCATCAGGCCGGAAGGCAGTTTGGTATTCTCCGTGGACTGTGAACCAACCTGGCGCACATTTTGATACAGCAGGTCTTCAAACACGGCCCGGCTGCGTTTATAGGCCGTGGTGTTGGCATTGGCCAAATTATTGGAAATCACCGACAGGCGCGTCTGTTGCGCATCCAGTCCGGTTTTTGCGATCCATAGTGCCGAATTCATGGTGTCTACCTCTCTCAGAGTCTGTCAGGTTATGCGTTAGGCCGTGAATCAGCTCAGGCTGAGTAATTCATTGGACTTGGAGGCCATCTCACCCGCCGCCTTCATCATTTTTACCTGCGCCTCATATTGGCGGGCCAGGGCAATCATATTGACCATGGCGTCCACCGTATTGACATTACTGGTTTCCAGCGCCCCGGAGACCAGTCGCACCGAAGCATCGGCATCGGCTTCATAGCCATCCTTCAAGCGCATCAGTCCATCCTTGCCTTTTATCAGTTCTGCTTCCTCCGGCTTGACCAGTTTGATGCGATCAACCACCGTGAGTGAGTTGGCAAATTCGCCAATGCCGCGGATGGTGATGGTGCCATCGACACCAATTTCCAGTGATTCCGCCTGCGGAATCGCGATCGGTCCGCGGTTTCCCATCACCGGGTGACCACTTCCCGTGACCAAAAGCCCCCCGGACTCGATATGCAGATTGCCAGCGCGGGTATAGGCCTCCTGTCCATCGGGTGCCTGCACGGCGAGCCATCCATTGCCCTGAATCGCCATGTCAAGATCACGTCCGGTGGCTTGAATGGCGCCACTTTCGAGATTGACACCCGGGTTCTCGGTCATGGCGTATACCCGGGTCGGAGAGCCCGGCCCGAAGACGGGCATACTGCGAAAGGTCGCCAGGTCTTCACGAAACCCGGTGGTATTGGCATTGGCCAGATTATTACTGTTAACCGCCTGAGCCAGAGCCGTTTGCTTGGCGCCTGACATGGCAACATAAAGCATGCGATCCATGAGTCGTATCCCGATTTTTGTCTAATTGCAATCAAACATCAGATATTGATGATGGTCTGGGTAATCGTGTCTGCCGCGCTGATCACCTGTGCATTTGCCTGATAGTTACGTTGTGCGGTAATCAGGTTCACCAGACTTTCGGCAATATCCACGTTGGAAGCCTCCAATGCACCGGACTGAAGCAGGCCAAAACTGGCTGTGTTCGCCTCGCCTAACAATAAGTCTCCGGACTCGAATGTCTGTGCCCAATTGGTGTTACCCAGTTGCCGCAGCCCCTGCATATTAGGGAAATTCGCCAAGGCAATTTTGCCCAGCGGTGTTGCCTGACCATTGGTGAAACGGGCGAACACGACACCTTCACCATCGATATCGATACCGCTCATCCGACCGGTGGTAAAGCCGTCCTGCGACAAGCCATTAACAGCAAATGGGCTGCCATACTGGGTGGCATTGGT
>UOFU01000384.1_pt1 | contig 24830 bp, 13 predicted proteins | sample 1988841 | NCBI WGS metagenome assembly UOFU01 (sample SAMEA4712195, study PRJEB27164) | hydrothermal vent metagenome | biome: marine basaltic hydrothermal vent biome; feature: marine hydrothermal vent; material: mineral | place: Pacific Ocean | collected 2011-06-14/2011-07-23 | depth 1719 m
GCGCCAGCACCGCCAGGCCATAGGTGCCGATCTTGTTGACCACATCACCGTTGGCAGCGATGCGGTCGGAACCGACGATCACCCAGCCCACCCTGCCCTGCTTCATCAGATGTGCCGCCGCGCCCTCGGCCTGCAGGGTGACGGGAATGCCCTCCTGCACCATCTCCCAGGCGGTGAGCCGCGCGCCCTGCATCCACGGGCGGGTCTCGTCGGCGTAGACCGAGGTGATCTTGCCGCTCGCAAAGCCCGCGCGCACCACACCCAGGGCCGTGCCGTATCCGCCGGTGGCCAGGGCACCAGCGTTGCAGTGGGTGAGTATCGCGCAGGGGGTCTCGATGAGGGCCGCACCCAGTTCGCCCATGCACCGGTTGGCGACGATGTCTTCTGTGTGAATACGCCGGGCCGCCGCCAGCAACGTAGACTCGGGATTACCATCGATGTCCACCATCAGTTCACGCATGCGCGCGATGGCCCAGAACAGGTTCACCGCCGTGGGGCGCGACGCGGCCAAGGTTTGCAGATCTGCCTCGATGGCCGACTTCCACTCAGCCGCCGATTGCGCAAAGCGCGTCCGCGCCGCCAGCACGATGCCATAGGCCGCCGTGATACCAATCGCCGGCGCACCGCGCACTACCATGTCACGGATGGCATCGGCCACAGCATCGACATCGCCATAGCTCAGGTAGGTGGCCTCGTGAGGCAACAGGCGCTGATCCAGCAACTGCAATTTATTCCCCTGCCAGCATATCGCTTCCACCGTGTCGGCCCGATCAGTCATGCTGAAATCCTCGTCGCAATGAAAAATGAAATCCATAAAAGCTACGCATGATAACGAAAGCGCGCAGGGACTACACCGCCGGCCGACTTGCCCCACACACACCGCAAACGCTATCTTCCTCTCATGCAAACGACACCTGAAACCATCGACACCCTGATCCACGCCCGCTGGGTCATTCCGGTCGAACCTCACAATACGGTACTGAAGCACCACGCCGTCGCCATCCACGAAGGGCGCATCGTCGAACTGTTGCCCAGCGTTAAGGCCAATGAAAAATATCGGGCCGAGGTCGAACACCACCTCGACGGCCACGCCCTGATCCCCGGCCTGATCAACGCCCACACTCACGCCGCCATGTCATTGTTCCGCGGCCTCGCGGATGACCTGCCTCTGATGGACTGGCTGCAGAATCACATCTGGCCCGCCGAGGGAAAATGGATTAGCCCGGAATTCGTCGCCGACGGCACCCGCCTGGCCATCGCCGAGATGCTGCGCGGCGGCACCACCTGCTTCAACGACATGTATTTCTTCCCGGATGAGACCGCACGCGTTGCCGACAACGCCGGTATGCGCGCCATGATCGGCCTGATCCTCATCGATTTCCCCACCGTGTGGGCAGCCAATGCCGACGACTATCTGCACAAGGGCATCGAGGTGCACGACCACTACCGTCACCATCCGCTGATCCACACCGCCTTCGCACCACATGCGCCCTACACCGTTTCCGATGAACCCCTGCAACGCGTGGTCACCTTCGCCGAGGAAATGGATCTGCCCATTCACATGCACGTACATGAAACCGCGCACGAGGTCGGCGAGGCCAGTACCCAGAACGGTCTGCGTCCCTTAGCGCGCCTAACCCAAATAGGCGTGGTATCACCACGACTGGCCGCCGTGCATATGACCCAGCTCAGCGACGGTGAAATCGCCCACCTCGCCAGCAGCGGCGCCAGCGTCGTGCACTGCCCAGAATCCAATCTCAAGCTAGCCAGTGGCTTCTGCCCGGTGCAGAAACTACTCGATGCCGGCGTCAACGTGGCCCTGGGCACCGACGGTGCCGCCAGCAACAATGACCTCGACATGTTCAGCGAAATGCGCAGCGCTGCCCTGCTGGCCAAGGCCGTCGCCAGTGACGCCAGCGCCGTGACCGCCGCCCAGACCCTGCACATGGCCACCCTCGGCGGCGCACGTGCACTAGGCCTCGACGACACCATCGGCTCCCTCACACCCGGCAAGTCCGCCGACATCACCGCCATCAACCTCAGCGCACTGGAGACGCAGCCCGTCTACCACCCTATCTCACAATTGGTCTACGCCGCCGGGCGTGAACAGGTCAGCGACGTATGGGTGGCCGGCCGGCATTTGCTCAAGGCGCGCGAACTCACCACGCTCAATCAGGTATCGATTACTGAAAAGACCCTTGCCTGGGCGGAGAAAATTCAGGCCGCCGATGAACATCCGGAAGCATGAGGTGCGGACTTTGGTAATTTGGCTTCTGCGGGTGACCGTGGTGACGGGGATACCGCTAGAGGCGGCAAAGTCGCGGTGGCGGCATTAATATTTGTGAATCCACCGGCCCTGTTGCGGAAAAGCTAGTGGTAGTGTCCTGAAAGAGAGACGAGTCCGGGCAGAAACCTGCCTGTCAGACGGTTTCATCGACGTAACTCCCCAGGGAGGGTGTCGATGACGATGCAGAATGATCATCCCGTTCACCACCACTACTGGAGCGGGCGTCATTATTTTCCGGCTCGGTAGCCTGGGTTTCACGCACGGCAGTGGATACTTCGGCATCACGCGGTGGCTCACGCCTCGCATCGGGCAATGCCGGCATGGGTATATTCAAGTTGCTGATTTCCATCATTACCTCCTGGCTCAAGCCACGCAGCGGGGCCAAAAACCTTTCCAGCCCCTTCAATCCCGGTTGTCGTCCGACAACCGGGAAACTTAAATAGGCCTGCACCCTATCCCCCAGAATCCAGTACGGCATTGAAATAATCCCGGTTTCGGGACAGGATGACGCATGCCTGACACCACACCCCTGCTGATTGTTGCCGGCACCCTTGCGATCCTGTTGCTGATCCAGCAGTGGCTGGCACAGGTCAGCAAACGGGCTAAAGCTGCCAGGGTCGTTGCAAAAACAGAGCCGACCCAAGGAAAACCACTGCTCAAGGGTCTTTCCGTCATGGGCCTGGATGAGCGCGGCATCAGCAGCCTGCGCACATTGATGAAAGACACCGACAGTATCGCACTGGCGACCTTCCTCGCCTTCAATCGACCCACCGTACAAGAGCTGGACAATTACCTGCAGCACCTGTTCGAACAGTTCCGCAACGCCCCCGACGCGGTGACCGCCGCCAGCCTCTCGGCACCACCAGCCGGCATGCAGATCGACGCCCTCAGCACCACCGAACGCAATCTGCTGCTCAACCGCAATCCACGTCAGCCACGTCACATCGACCGTGCACTCATGGCCCGCTTTGGTGGCCATGCCTTCCTGTCTCATTTCAGCCTGTACAATTCCCGTGACAGCGCTGTCACCCTGCATGTGCCACCTTTCGATACCCACCGCAAACTGTTCGAGACACTGGCGAAATCCGGCATCGCCTCAAGGGGCCGGCAAATCCCCCTGCAGCAGCGCCTCAGCGTGCTGAAAATGCAGGAACTCCGGCAAATGGGCAAGGATCTCAAGCTGGCGCAGAAATTCACCCGCAAGGCCGACGCCACGGAGGCCCTGTCACAGATCCCCGGTGCCGCCGTTCTGCTGTCGATGCATTACGTCATCGACGACCTGTTCATGCTTAATCCACTGGATGTCGACCCGCACGCTGTCGAGCAAGAATGGGCCTGGTTGATGGCCTGCGCCAAACTGCTTGGCAGCATCCCGCCCCGGCGCACCTCGTTGTCATAGGCCCCCGCGACAATGGAGAAGACTGTGGCGAAACAGAAATCACGGTAGAATACCGCCATTCGCCTTTTTCCAGATGTCCATCCCAAACGCATGTCCAAAATGAGAAACCACACCGCATGACCAGCCCAAAGCATCACCCCGCATTCCAACATCTGCGCAGCCAGCCTATCGATTCCCTCAACCTCACGGTGGAAGAATACGAACACCGTGAAACCGGCGCCAGGCACTACCACCTATCTTCGGACAACAGCGAAAACGTCTTTCTCGTCGCCCTGCGCACGGTACCCACAGATTCCACCGGCGTCGCCCATATCCTCGAACACACCGCCTTGTGTGGCAGTGAACACTATCCGGTGCGCGATCCTTTCTTCATGATGATCCGCCGTTCACTGAACACCTTCATGAACGCCTTCACCAGCAGCGACTGGACCGCTTACCCCTTCGCCAGCCAGAACCGCAAGGATTTTTTCAACCTGATGGACGTGTACCTGGACGCGGTGTTTTTCTCCACCCTGCACGAACTGGATTTTGCCCAGGAAGGCCACCGGCTGGAATTCACCGAGGCCGACAATCCCGACACGGAACTGCAATTCAAGGGCGTGGTGTTCAATGAAATGAAGGGTGCCATGAGTTCACCGGTCAGCACCCTGTGGCAGACCCTGACCAAATACCTGTTCCCCACCACCACCTACCACCACAACAGTGGTGGCGAACCCCAGGAGATCCCCGACCTCAGTTATGCGGCACTGAAGGCCTTCTACCGTACCCACTACCATCCGTCGAATGCGATCTTGATGACTTCGGGCAATATTCCCGCCATCGAGCATCAGCAGCACTTCGAAGAGCGGGCCTTGAGCCGCTTTCAGCGCGCCGACAAGCGCATCACCGTCAATGACGAAAAGCGCTACTACGCCCCCATCGCCATTGAAGAATCCTATGCCCTGGAAGAAGCCGAGGTGGATGGTGACAAAACCCACATCGTGCTCGGCTGGTTATTGGGCCGCAGTACCGACCTGCAGGCCGAGCTGCGTGCCGAACTATTGTCCGGCGTCTTGCTGGATGACGGCGCCGCGCCCCTGCGTCGCGTCCTGGAAACCACCGATCTGGGTACTGCCCCCTCCCCTCTGTGCGGACTGGAAAACAGCAACCGCGAAATGAGTTTCATGGCCGGGCTGGAAGGCAGCCACCCCGAACACGCGGCCGCCGTGGAACAACTGATCCTGGATACCTTGCGTGAGGTGGCCGAAAAGGGTGTGCCACAGGAACGTGTCGAGTCCGCCCTGCACCAGCTCGAACTGGCCCAGCGTGAGGTCGGTGGCGGCCACTACCCCTACGGCCTGCAGCTGATCCTCGATGCCCTGCCCTCCGCCATTCACTACGGTGACCCGGTGGCGGCGCTGGATCTGGACGAAGCCATCGAACAACTGCGTGAAGACATCCTCGACACAGATTTCATCCCGGCCCTGATCCGCGAGTGGTTCCTCGACAACCCGCACCGGGTACGTCTGACCCTAAAGCCGGACACCGAGCTGGCCGCGCGCCGCGACGCCGACGAACACGCCCGCCTGGCGCGCATCAAGGCCAACCTGAGCGCGGAAGAAAAACAGCATATCGTCACCCAGGCCCAACAACTTGCCGAGCGACAGATGCAGGAAGACGACGCCGACATCTTGCCCAAAGTCGGCCTGGAAGATGTACCCGCCGAGATGCCCATTGCCAAGGGCAGGACCGATATCATCAACGATATCCCCTGCAGTCTCTACGCACAGGGCACCAACGGTCTGATCTATCAACAGGTGGTTATCAGTCTGCCGCAGCTCGATGATGAGCTGCTGGCGGTGCTGCCCTACTACACCCACTGCCTCACCGAGCTGGGCTGTGGCCAGCGCGATTACCTCGAAACCCAGGCCTGGCAGACTCAGGTCAGCGGTGGCCTGTCCGCCTACAGCAGCGTACGTGGAAAAATCGACGACGTGCAGAGCGTGTCCGGCTATCTGATTTTCTCGGGCAAGGCCCTGTCGCGCAATCACCGTGAATTTGCCGAGCTGCTGCACACCTCTTTCAGTGATGTTCGCTTCGATGAACTACCACGCATCCGTGAACTCATGGCACAGCTGCGCGCCGGCCGCGAACAGAGCGTCACCGGACACGGCCACAGCCTCGCTATGCAGGCTGCCTGTAGCGGCATGAGTCCCACCGCCGCACTGAGTCATCGGCAGTCCGGGCTACTCGGCATACAGATGCTGAAATCCGTGGATGATGGCCTCGATGAGACAAAAAACCTCACCGCACTGGCGGAAAAGCTGCAACGACTACACCAGAAAATTCTGGCCTCTGAGCGGCAATTTCTGCTGATTGGTGAGTCACAAAACCTGACCCAGATGACGCAAGATACCGCCACGTTGTGGCCAGCAACCCCCACACAAGACACCGCACCCTTCGGCCTGCCCAAGGTACAGGAGACGGTGCGTGCCCTGTGGACCACCAGTACCTCCGTCAACTTTTGCGCCAAGGCCTATCCCACGGTGCCGGTGGAACACCCGGATGCCGCGCCACTGACAGTACTGGCAGGCTTCCTGCGCAACGGCTTCCTGCATCGCACCATCCGCGAACAGGGGGGCGCCTATGGTGGTGGTGCCAGCCAGGATTGCAGCACTGCCAGCTTCCGTTTCTATTCCTACCGCGATCCACGCCTGGAGGAAACACTGCAAGACTTCGACCACGCCATCGACTGGCTGCTCAACGAGGAACACGAACCCCGCCAACTGGAAGAGGCCATCCTCGGCATCATCGGCCAACTGGACAAACCCAGCTCACCAGCCGGCGAAGCCAAGGACGCCTTCCACAGTCAGTTGCACGGCCGCACACCGGAACAGCGTCAGCGTTATCGCCAACACCTGCTGATAGTCACCCTGGAGGATCTGAAACGTGTCGGAAAAACCTACTTGCGTGCAGAAAACGCCAGCATTGCGGTCATCGGCAATCCAGGCGCAGCAGAGACCGCCCGCTCGTTAGGGCTCGACATCCATACCCTGTAAATCCATCGGGCGCGAACGCGCTCAATGCCGCAAATTCTGCGAATGGTCAGTTGGGCATTTCGTTCGTGATTATTTCAACAGCCTGTTGAGGTGCTCTAAAGTCCTGTTCGGATTCGCCGATATCCATGGCGAATATCCCCTTGGATCCTTACCTGAATGGAACTCGCCGTGAAACCACTCAACAACCTTTCGATCCGCGCAAAGATCATTGCCGGCCTGGGCCTGATGCAGCTGATTATTGCCATTATCGCAGGCAGTGCACTGGTCAGCCTTGCCAACACTCAAAAGAGTGTCGCCACCATTGCCGGTGATATCGAGCCGGCGGTGCTGAAGGCGAGCGAGCTGGAGAACCGGTTAGATAAGGCCAACAGTGCCCTGGGTTTTTATTTGCTGAGTCATGAGGCCGCTCAGCGGCAGGCCTACGAGACAAATTTACAGCGTGTTGACTCGCTTCTGGGTGAGCTTCAGGCGCTGCCACTGGTGTCGGCCAGCACGGATATCTCTTCTTCTGTCAAGGATATTGCCAGAGATATCGCACGTTATGAATCCTACCAGGCGCGCATGATTGAGCTGGCGGAACAGCCCGCCAAAAATATTCCTGCACTCGCCTATGCCGCTGAGCACATCAATCCACTCAGCCAGCAGCTGTTGCAATTGCTCAGCGGCATGATTCAGACCGAAGGGGAAGAAGAGGCCTCGGTCGAGCGTCGCCAGTTGCTGATGGATATTGAAGGCGTTCGTTATGCCTGGGCCAACGTGATGAATGGCCTGCGCGCTTACCTGGCCTTTCGGCAGGGGGCTGCGTTACAGGAAATCAATCTCTACCAAAGCAGCGTGGATGCCGGGTTGGTGCGTCTGCAGGCTGCGGAAGATTTACTGACGCTGGATCAGCTCGATGCCCTGGAGCAGTTTCTGCCACTGAAAGAGCAGTTTGCCACTCACCTGGACAGGTTGATCGCCATTCATGGCAGTGATGCCTGGCGTGTCGATGCTCACTTGATTCGCACGGAAGTCGGACCCCTGCTTGAGGCCGTCAGTGCCAAGGTTGAGGTGCTGGCGCTTGAGCTGAATGAAATGGCGCAGGTGATGTTTCACGGCCTAGTGGATCAGGTTGATGCCACTCGTACCCTGGTAGCAACACTGCTGCTGATTGGCCTGTTATTGGGTGGACTGATCACGTGGCTGATCGTCTCCACGGTGGTAAAGCCATTGAACCGGACCCTGCATGCATTACAGGATATCGTCGATGGCGAAGGTGACCTGACCCGCCGACTGGATGCGAGCGGCGGCGATGAAATCAGTCAGTTGGCCCAGGGTTTCAATAAATTCGCCGGTCTGGTGCACGGTATTATTCGCGAAATGGCGGGTTATACCGAAAGATTGAATGCGTCGGCGGAACGACTGACAGCGGTGACCGAGGAAACCGGCCGGGGTGTCGAACAACAACAGCAGCGCACCGATGATGTGGTGACGGCCGTAAACGAAATGGCCGCCAACGGTCACGAAGTTGCCAGCAATGCAGGGGCTGCTGCAGAGGCGGCACGGAATGCCGATGCTGCGGCCAACGATGGACGACAGGTGGTGGGCAAGACCATGGATGTGATCGGCAGCCTGGCACAGTCTGTGCGCCAGGCCGGCGAGGTGATCAATCGCCTGGAGAGCGATAGTGAGTCGATTGGTGGTGTGCTGGATGTGATTCGTGGTATTGCCGAACAGACCAACCTGTTGGCTCTCAACGCCGCCATCGAGGCGGCCCGCGCGGGTGAACAGGGGCGCGGTTTTGCCGTCGTAGCCGATGAAGTGCGCACCCTGGCCTCGCGGACCCAGGAGTCTACCGCGGAAATTCAGTCCATGATCGAGCGTCTGCAAGGCGGTGCCCGCGAGGCCGTGCAGGTCATGGCGGATGGCAGTGCGCGTGCCGATGAGAGCGTGCAGCAGGCGGCCACGGCAGGCGAGGCGCTGGATGCCATTTCCGAGGCGGTGGCCGTCATCAACCAGATGAACGTGCAGATAGCCAGTGCTGCCAAGGAGCAAAATGCCGTGGCCGAGGAGATCAATAAGTCCGTCGTGGCTATTAGCGGAATCACCGAGCAGACCGCCGCTGGCGCGCAACAGACGGCCTCGGCCGGCAATGAACTCACCCAGCTGTCAGAGCAGCTGTCCGGCATGGTGCGGCAGTTCAAGGTCTGATCCCGTGTCATCCGCTGAATTTACAGGGCGTTCACCGGGCGGTGCCTACCCATAATTTTGTGCGCATGGCGCACACTGCGTAGCGTGTGCCATGCGCACGATGCCTCCTGAACACGACATATATAGTCACCAGGTAAGAATAATCGGTTGATCATCTCCGCAGGAGAATTATCCCCTCATCGCTTCACGGGATGAGGGGATTTGTATGTTGGGTCAGGCAAAAACGCTGTGGATACAGTATCATTGCCCCTTTTTTCGGGCACCTCGGCAGACACTGGTTGTTTCTCCTTGAGCCGTCCCGAACCACACTGGAAAGACCTATGCTTCAGCTTCGCGGCGGCGCCGCCCTCTCCCCGTTTCGGGTCGATAAATTACTGGCTAATGCGCGACAGAAGGTTGCCTGTCTGGCGACGATTACTGCCGAATTTATTCACTTCACCGATCTGGAATGCAACCTCGACGCCGATGGTCGGCGTGTGCTAGAGCAGTTATTGTGCTACGGCTCGACGAGAGAGAGGCTGAGCGATACGGCCGGCGACGGGCAGGGGCAAATGCTACTGGTGGTGCCGCGCCTCGGCACCCTTTCCCCCTGGTCCTCCAAGGCCACGGACATCGCCCACAACTGTGGCCTCAGTGAGGTGCGGCGCATCGAGCGTGGCGTGATCTACCGTTTTCAGACCGCCGACGGCACACCCCTGACAGACAGCGAGTTGGCCAACCTGCGCCCGCTGATCCACGATCGCATGACCGAGCGCGTGCTGGACAGCCTCGACGAAGCGGAAGACCTGTTCCTGCAAGCCGAGCCCGCGCCATTGCACACCGTGGACGTGCTTTGCGCAGGGAGCGGCAAGGGCCGTATGGCGCTGGAACAGGCCAACCGCGAGCTGGGCCTGGCCCTGGCCGAGGACGAGATCGACTACCTGCTGGAGAATTTCACCGATCTGGGCCGCAACCCCACCGACGTTGAGCTGATGATGTTCGCACAGGCCAACTCCGAGCACTGCCGCCATAAAATATTCAATGCCGACTGGATCATCGACGGCCAGGCGCAGGACAAGTCCCTGTTCGCCATGATCCGCAACACCGAGCAACAGCACCCCGAAGGCACCCTGTCCGCCTACAAGGACAATGCCGCAGTGATGGAAGGCCATGCCGGCCAGCGTTTTCTGCCCGATCCCCAGACCGGCGAATACCGCCATCACGCCGAGGATGTGCACATCCTGATGAAGGTCGAAACACACAACCATCCCACCGCTATCTCGCCTTTTCCCGGTGCCGCCACCGGCTCCGGCGGTGAGATCCGCGACGAGGGTGCCACCGGACGTGGTTCCAAACCTAAGGCCGGACTGTGCGGTTTTTCCGTATCTAACCTGAATTTGCCGGATGCGGCACGGCCCTGGGAAACGGATCACGGTCGTCCCGGACGTATCGTCTCCGCGCTGGATATTATGCTCGAAGGCCCTATCGGCGCCGCCGCCTTCAATAATGAGTTCGGACGACCCAACATTTGTGGTTATTTCCGCAGTTTTGAAGAGAAAGTCGCAGGGCCGAATGGCGAAGAAGTACGCGGCTATCACAAGCCCATCATGCTCGCCGGCGGTCTGGGCAACATCCGCGCCGGACACGTCGAAAAGGACGTCATCCCGCCCGGCTCGCCGCTTATCGTGCTGGGCGGCCCGGCCATGCTCATCGGCCTCGGTGGCGGCGCCGCCTCCAGCATGGCCACCGGTAATAGCCACGAAGACCTCGACTATGCCTCGGTGCAGCGCGGCAACCCGGAAATGGAACGCCGCGCGCAGGAGGTCATCGACCGCTGCTGCGCGCTGGGCGAAAACAGCCCGGTCATTTCCATTCACGATGTGGGCGCAGGCGGACTGTCCAACGCCATGCCCGAGATCGTCCACGACTGCGGCCGTGGTGCCCGCTTCGAACTGCGCGCCATCCCCTGTGATGACCCCGGCATGTCGCCTATGGAAATCTGGTGCAACGAGTCGCAGGAACGCTACGTGCTGGCCGTGGCCCCCGAGCGCCTGGCCGAGTTCGAGGCCATCTGCGCGCGCGAGCGCTGCCCTTTTGCGGTGATCGGCGAGGCCACCGAAGAAGAGCAATTGATCCTCGGCGACGGCCTGTCTGACGGTTCGCCCAATGACACCCCCATCGACATGTCCATGGAGGTACTGCTCGGCAAGCCACCGAAGATGCTGCGTGACGTGCACCACAAGAGTTTTCACAAGCCCGATTTCGACACCGCCGGCATCGACTTGATGGACGCCGCCCTGCGCGTGCTACACCTGCCCACGGTAGCCGACAAGGGATTCCTCATTACTATCGGCGACCGCAGCGTCACCGGCCTGGTGGCGCGCGACCAGATGGTCGGCCCATGGCAGGTGCCGGTGGCCGATGTGGCGGTAACCAATACCGACTACTGTGGCTATACCGGCGAGGCCATGGCCATGGGCGAGCGCACCCCCATTGCCCTAGTGCACCACGCCGCCTCGGCGCGCATGGCGGTGGCCGAGGCCATCACCAACATCGCCGCAGCGCGCATCGACAAGCTCAGTAACCTCAAGCTGTCCGCCAACTGGATGGCCCCCGCCGGCCACCCGGGCGAGGACGCCGGCCTGTTCGACGCCGTGCGTACGGTGGGGATGGAACTGTGTCCGGCGCTGGGTATCGGCATCCCGGTGGGCAAGGATTCCATGTCCATGAAAACCGTGTGGCAGGAGGAAGACAGTGGTGAAGAAAGGTCAGTCACGGCGCCGCTGTCGCTGGTGATCACGGCCTTCGCCCCGGTCAGCGACGTGCGCGATACCCTGACCCCGCAGTTGCGCAACGACCTCGGCGACGACCTCATCCTCATTGATCTCGGCAAGGGCGCCAACCGTCTCGCCGGCTCGGCGCTGGCGCAGGTCTACAAACAGATGGGGCACCATCCGGCGGATCTCGATGATCCACCGGCATTGAAGGCCTTTTTTGGGGTAATCCAGCAGCTCAACGCGCAGGGTCTGATCCAGGCCTACCACGACCGTTCCGACGGCGGCCTGTTCGCCACCCTGTGTGAAATGGCCTTCGCCGGTGGCTGTGGCCTCAGCGTATTACTCGACGACCTCGGCGACGACCCCGTCGCCAGTCTCTTCAGCGAAGAACTGGGCGCCGTGATCCAGGTGCGCCACCGCGATGTGGACGAGGTGCTGGGCTGGCTGCGCGAGGCCGGGCTGGGGTGTCACAGCCACGTCATCGGCACCCCCAGTGACGACGACCGCATCCGTTTCCACTTCGATGGCCGCGAGGTGCTGGCCGCCGACCGCGCCACCTTCCGCGAGGCCTGGTCCGAGACCACCTTCCACCTGCAGCGCCTGCGTGACAACCCCGACTGTGCCGGGCAGGAACGGGCCGCGCGCCTCGACAAGAGCGACCCTGGCCTCAATGCCCGCCTGAGCTTCGACCCGCAGGAAGACGTTGCCGCCCCCTTCGTTAACCGTGGCGCGCGGCCGCGCATGGCCATCCTGCGCGAGCAGGGCGTCAACGGCCAGCTGGAAATGGCGGCCGCCTTCGACCGCGCCGGTTTCGCGGCGCTGGACGTGCACATGAGCGATATCATCGCCGGGCGCGTCTCGCTGGCTGACTTCAAGGGCCTGGTGGCCTGTGGCGGATTTTCCTACGGCGACGTATTAGGTGCTGGCGAGGGATGGGCCAAATCCATCCTCTTCAACCCCCGCGCCCGCGAAGAGTTCGAGACCTTCTTCCGGCGTGGAGATAGCTTTGGCCTTGGTGTCTGCAACGGCTGCCAGATGATGTCCAACTTACATCAACTGATCCCCGGCGCCGAGTCGTGGCCACACTTCGAGCGCAACCTGTCCGAACAGTTCGAGGCCCGCCTGTCGCTGGTGGAAGTGCTGGAGTCTCCGTCGCTTTTCCTGCAGGGCATGGCCGGTTCACGGCTGCCTATTGCCGTCGCCCACGGCGAGGGCCGTGCCAGTTTCACCCACAGTGGTGGCGAACAAGCGGCGCGCGACGCCGGGTTACTGGCGCTGCGTTACGTGGACAATCACGGTCAGACCACCGAAAACTACCCCGCCAACCCCAACGGTTCGCCTGAAGGCATCACCGGCCTGTGCAATACAGACGGCCGCTTTACCATCATGATGCCGCACCCGGAGCGCGTATTCCGCCGCGTGCAATATTCCTGGGCGCCGCAGGATTGGGGCGAAGATGGCCCCTGGCTGCGTCTGTTCCGCAACGCGCGGGTGGCGGTGGGCTAAGTGGCAGCCTTTATACGTTACACCACACTAGGTGGCAGCCCACCCTATTAGCTTAAGGCACATTTCTTGCAGACACATTTCTTGCAATTAGTTTGCCCAACAACCCGTAGGAGCAACCCCTCAGGCTGCGATGACACTGTCTGGTAATCCATCGTGGCCTGAGGAATCGTCCCTACGGCAGTCTGTTTTTGTGTCGAGCCGATAACTGCACGCTCGTGGATAATGATCAGCCAAAGGAGGCCGTGACAGGCCCATGGTCAAGTTCTTCAAAAAGATATTCAGCACGGGCAAGGGGGCGCCCACGGGTGGCCGGCCGGCCTCGGGTTCGGTGGTGGATGAGCCGCTGGAGCTACCGCGGATCAACGAACTGATCCAGCACTATCCCATCGGGGAAAAGGTTCGCTATTACCCGGAATTCCAAAAAGACGGCGCCCTGGACACCCTCATCCTTGGCTACAGTATCAACGACTACTTCGTCTATTCGCCGATGGAAATCCGCAGCACAGCGGCTGTGCTGCGTTTGTTCGCCGGCGAGAAACGCACCCTGATCACCGAACTGGAAAGCTTCAGTCTGCTCATCCCCTTCAATCCCGACGACGACAACAAGCGCGACTATGTACGCCGTGCCGAGCTGGGCCCACGTGGCCCGTTCCGCCGCCACAACACCATTACCCTCACGGCCAATTCCGACGACGGTATCCTCTGCCATCTCGATACTCTGGTGCGCAAAATCATGCCCGTGAGCAGCGGTATCTACGCCGGCCATCAAGTGGTGTTGCTGGATGTCATACCGAGCACCCTAGCGCTCACCGATCAGCGCCAACACTATCGTGTCAACACCTGCCTGCCCGCCACCCTCAGCCTGCGCGATGGCGGCACCTATGCCTGCACCCTGCGGGATTTCGCCGAACAGTCCGTACAGCTCAACCTTGAGGAAACCGCCGAGGAGCTGGAGGGACTGAGCGAATTCCGGCGCCTCACCCTGTGTTTCGATCTCGGCAGCGAGCACCAGCCCAAGTGCTTTGAGCTGGACGGCAGTATGTACCGCAAGTCGGATGGCCGTCTGGTAATGAAGCTGCAGGGTATCTATAAAAATGGCAAGTTGGAAAACCTGGGCCTGGTGGACATTCTCGATATCAAGGCCAGCCTGCTGAGACATCCTGCCACCCAGGCCGCTGTGCAGGGAAATGCAGACGGCATGTAGTTTTATTATCCGGCGAAAATTAACATTACCCGCCAAGCACCATAAATAACGTCCCCAACAGCAGTGGATACAACCATTGTATCAATGGTGGATTACTGGGCCTCGGCACCTCGATGGCCACCGTCGGCGCCGCTTCCGCCTGCTCGATCACCGCCGTCACCAGTCGCTGCGCCGTGGCGCCGATACGCTGCAGGCGTGCCTTCAAGCTTGCAGGGCGAGTGTTTCCTGAAGGCTCTCCAGCGTGCCCATCGTCACGCGGCCGATGGCGATAGATCACCTGCACGCTGTCGACGGCGTCCAGGGTCAGGGCGATACGCACCGCCAAGCGTTCACGCGGCAGTCCCACCCAGGCCAGTGGCGTCAAGCACCACAGGATGGCCGAGATCAGCGCCGGGTGCAGCGTGGTGCGCAATAGCAGGTTGACCGCAAATACGATCAATACCAGCGAGATAATACGCAGCCCCCCTCCGCTCAGCCCCTCCAGAGTCGGCCCCCAGGGCCAGGCAGAAAACAGCAGGCGCCCCGGCGTGAACAGCAGATACACCAGCGCGATAGAGAGAAAAAACCAGCGCATACGCCGAAGCATGCGGAATGCCAGCAACAATTGCTCCCTCGACCCCGGCAGATACAGGGCCAGCATCAACACAGCACCCGCAAGCAGGGTCATTACATCGCCAAAGGCAATCGCTGTCGCATAGATCAAGAACAAAATGATTTTGATGACAGGGTGCATAGACGTCCGGGATACTTGGCCGGGAACGGGCAGCCCACAGCCCAGGCAAAAAAAAGCGCGGCCCTGCGGGGCCACGCCGTTGATTCTACCAGTTAGCCGTTTGCAGGCTAGCTAATCTGCTCCAACAGATCCTTAGCCTGTTGTTTCTGAGTATCGTCACCTTCCTCCAGCACTTCGTCGAGAATACTGCGTGCCCCGTCGCCATCACCCATGTCGACATAGGCCTTGGCCAAATCCAGTTTGGTGCCGATTTCATCGACTTCACCAAACATATCATCGCTGAGCAGCTCGTCTTCAAGACTCTCACCAAGAAGCGGTTCGTCTCCAGTCGCCTTGTCTTTACCGGTATCCGGCTGTTTAGCCTCAGTGCTTTCCACACCGTCCTCGACAATCAATGCATCATTTTCAATCACTTCGTCCAGAGCAATATCAAATTCGCTGCTATCCACCGCTTCGGCCGGACTATCGAACTTGATGACCTCGTTGTTATCCAACGCCAGTTCTTCGGCACTCAGATCCACGGTGAAATCGGACTTTTCACTCTCCATCGATCCTGACTGTTTCGAAGGCTCCATTTCATCGCTGCTGAATGCCAATACAGAATCATCGACATCTGTCGTCGACTTATCGAAACCCAGATCATCTGTTGCCTTGCGGGCTTCTTCAGACGCCACTTCGGTTTCGGCTTCCGGCGCGGCAACGGCCTTGTCCAGCGCCTTCATATCGAAGTCCAGTGCATTATCATCGCTCGAGGCAACACCTTCCTCCTTCATCTCATCGTCGCGCTGATCCAGGTTGAAATCCAGGGTGGACACATCAAAATCCAGGCCAGTATCCAGTGTGGTCGAGGTCGTAGCTTCCGTTCTTTCTCTCCGTTCGGCATCATCAAGGGCAAAATCGTCGGCGTCGGCCTTGACCTTGGTGTCCTCCATCGTCGGAGTATCAAGATCGAAATCGAAGTCCAGCAAGTCTTCATCCGCAGCAGGCGCACCGCCTTCCAACTCCTCCTGTAAGGCGTGCACAGCACCGCCGAACAGAGGATTGGCAGGACACAGCTGGCTACCCATGGTCACTGCCTTGACCCACAGAGGATCGGTTTCGTCACCCAGAGCATCGTGCAACTCCTGCGCCTGTAGTTCGAATGCCTCACTGTTCTTGGCGGCAAAAAATACTTCCAGCAGCTTTAGCTTCAGCTCATTGCGCTCTGGTGCGTCTTCCAATGCGGCGCGAATAATCTCTTCTGCCTGCTGGTGACGACCGTAGGCCAGATAGACATCGGCTTCTGAAACGGGATCCACGTCCGAGGCGTTTGTCTGGGCACCGTTCATTTCGCTGATTTCGCTCATGGCGAAATCACTCACCATGGAGCTTTCACCACCCGCGCTCTGCGCCATTCCACTGTTTGTCGTACCCGCAGCACCTTCATCCCCCACATTGAGGATGCTTTCCTGGAAGCCTTCCTGCATCTTGCGACGACGCGCCATGATCCAGCCCACAATAGCCAGCACCAGCACACCGATACCGCCGTACATTAACAGGGGGCTCTCCAACAGGCCCGGTTCAGGGGCGGGAGCCTCTGCAACCGGTGCCGGAACGAGAGGCTTGAGTTCTTCTTGGGGCTCTTGAGTTTCTTCCGTCGATGCAATCTCCAGAGCGGAGGGTTCAGCATCACCTTCAACAGCAAGCTCTGTACCCTCAACGACTTCAGCTTCCAGCATCTCCTGTTCGCTGACCGCTTCTGGAACTGCCGGCTCTTCAACCTCGCCGCCCAGCTGCTTCTGCAAGCTCAGCATCTCATCATCCTTGAGCATGATGAGGCGCTGCATAGCAGCAAGCTGTTCTTCCATCTGTGACAGACGGGTCTTGAGTTCATCGGTCTCCTGCCGATTGGCATCCAACGCCTCGGCGGCCAGCACCAGATCCTGACGCAGACGATCGACATCGCCATCACCGGTACCGGAACCCGCGCCTTCACTGCCTGGGGCAACCAGCTTGAGACGCGCCTGTCCGCCGGCGTCACCGCCTTCACCTGCATCCGGCCCAACAGCCTCAGTCTCGCTGGCCGCGACTTGGCGCAGGGGGCGACCGCTCTTGCGTGCCTGCCATTCAGCGCGTTGATGCTCGACCTCTGCATTGGCCTGGGCGACAGACAGTGCAGTCACCGCAGCCGGATCTTCGATACGCAGCACGTAACCTGCCTTGAGCTGGTTGACGTTGCCGTTATAGAAGGCCTGCGGATTGTCGCGTACCAGGGCAAGCATCATCTGATTGACGGAAACCGACTCATCGGGACGCATCCTGCTGGCAATGACCCACAGTGTTTCGTTAGGCTGGACAGGGCCATAACTCAACACGCCATCATGTGACGTCACCGACGACGGCATGGCACGCTCACGAATCGGAGCCTGGCGAGTGATTCGGGTAGTTGTTGTCGCAGCAGCGGGAGTCGTCTGCACCGCTGCCTGCCGAATCGGCGCCGGGGCCTCATCAGAAAGCACGGGGGGGTCGACCAGCACAGTAAACTCACGCAGGATACGGCCGCGCGGCCAGCGGGCCTCAACCACAAAATCGAGGAAGGGTTCAGTGACCCGTTCGCTACTACTCAGCCTGACATAGGATGTGCCATCAGGCTTTTGCGCAAGGCTGAACTTTATTTGGGTCAGAAAGTAAGCACGATCCGCGCCAACGCGGGCGAAATCCTCAAGCGATCCCAGACGAATCTTCAGGTTTTCCAAGTCGCCTTTCTGCACCGACAGCAATTCGATTTCAGCGTCTAACGGCTGATTCAATGCCGATTTCATGGTGATATTGCCAAATCCCAGGGCGAAGGCCGCCACAGGTAGCAGCATCGCCAACACAGCAATTATCGGTGCCAATCTCTTACCTATATCCACTCCATCCACTCCCATTTGAAGTTATCGCGCCCGCCTTCGCGTATCCATATCCCAGGAATTCCAGTTACAGCATCGGCACCCTGCAGGAAAAATTTAATAGGGAATCTCTAATTTTAGTCTGAAGTGAGCTGTATTGAGATTCAATCGCTTCAAATTCCAAGTATAAAACCGCGAGTAAATCACCGCTAAAGGGTGTTATGAGCGGGATTTTCGCCAACAGTTAAGCACTATCAGGCAACGCGGAAGCTGAAGATTTTAGGCTCAAGACAGCCGACCATGACTTAAATCAGGGTTCCTAATATGAGTAAGCAGGGCAAAATAATAGTGGGAACTATAGCTTACAAGTAATCTTTTACCAAGATTTCAGCTATTTGCACACTATTTAGCGCCGCGCCTTTACGCACATTATCTGCCACGACCCACATATCCAGTCCCTGTGGATGACTGATATCTTCTCTCACCCGGCCCACAAAAACGGCATCATCACCAGCGGCCTCGCTAACGGCAGAAGGATACTCAACCTCATCCAGCAATTCCACACCCGCTGCCCGTTTGAGCAGCTTACGCGCCTGTTCCGCGGTCACTTTCTGCTTTGTCTCGATGTGCAGAGCGAGGGAATTGCCAAAAAATACCGGCACGCGCACCGCCGTTGGATTGATAACTATAGCCCTATCGCCCAACACCTTTTGTGACTCCCATACCATTTCCATCTCTTCGCGAGTGTAACCGTTGTCCAGCACGCCGCCAATCTGCGCCAGCACATTGAAGGCGATCTGTTTGTCATGCGGCGCGGTTTCCACGGCGCGCATGTTGAGTAGACTGACGGTCTGCCCCGCCAACGTCTTCATCGCCGCCTGGCCGCTACCGGACACGGCCTGATAGGTGGCGACATTGATGCGCTCGATGCCCACAGCATCGATGATGGGTTTCAGCGCCACCAACATGGAGATGGTGACAGCGTTAGGGCTGGCGATGATACGGCGATCAGAAAAATATCCCACATCGGTGGCATTGACTTCCGGCACCACCAGCGGCACATCGTCATCGGCGCGGAAACAGGCACTGCTGTCGATGACCACACAACCGGCCTCCACCGCCAGCGGTGCATACTGCGCGGCGACCTCCGCACCCGCAGCCAACAGCACGATCTGCACCTGCGAAAAATCGAACGATGCCGTATCACCCACGCTCAGATATTTGCCGCTGAACAGCACTCTATTACCGACAGAGCGATCACTGGCCAGCGGATAGAGCTTGAGCAGCGGAAAACTGCGTTCTTCCAGGAGGGAAATGATCACCTCGCCGACGGCGCCGGTGGCACCGACGACAGCGACATCAAAGGTCTGTGTATCGTCCATTTACCGCTCCAACAGGATACGCAGCATACGGCGCAACGGCTCGGCGGCGCCCCACAGCAACTGATCGCCGACGGTAAAAGCGGCAAGGTAATCATCACCCATGGTCAGCTTACGAAGGCGACCGACGGGCACGCCAAGGGTACCGGTCACCGCCGCCGGGCTCAGTTCGCGCACGGTCACATCGCGGTCATTGGGCACCACCTTCACCCAGTCGTTGGCCTCGGCCAACATGTCATGGATTTCGTCCAGTGGCACGGGGCGCGTCATCTTGATGGTCAGCGCCTGACTGTGACAGCGCATGGCACCGATACGCACGCAGATGCCATCGATGGGGATAGGGCTGTCGCTGCGGCCGAGGATCTTGTTGGTCTCCACCTGCGCCTTCCATTCCTCGCGGGTCTGCCCGGAGTCCAACGGCGAATCGAGCCACGGGATAAGGCTACCGGCCAGTGGCACACCCCACTGATCTTTCGGATACTCATCGGAACGCAGGTAATCGGCCAGCCTGCGGTCGATATCGAGAATGGCGCTGGCCGGATCATCCAACAGGCTCTCCACCTCGGCATGGACAGCACCCATTTGCCGGATTAGCTCACGCATATTCTGCGCTCCGGCGCCGGAGGCCGCCTGATAGGTCATGGGCGAAATCCACTCCACCAACCCCTGCTGGAACAGACCGCCGATGGCCATCAGCATCAGGCTCACGGTGCAGTTGCCGCCGACGAAGGTCTTGGTGCCGTTGGCCAGGCCGTCCTTGATGACATCGAGATTGACCGGATCCAGCACGATGATGCTGTCGTCCTCCATGCGCAGAGTAGAGGCGGCATCGAGCCAGTAGCCGTCCCAGCCCGCATCGCGTAAGCGTGGATAGATTTCCCCGGTATAGCCACCACCCTGACAGGTGACAATGACATCCATGGCCTTCAGGGCATCGATATCCTTGGCGTCCTGCAACGGCGGCACGTCCTTGCCCACATCCGGGCCAGGCCGGCCCGTCTGCGAGGTGCTGAAGAACACCGGGGCGATGTCATTGAAATCATTTTCCTCGCGCAGGCGCTGCATCAGCACCGAACCCACCATGCCGCGCCAACCGACAAAGCCTACCTGTTTCATTTCCACCACCTGTTTGTTCGAGTTTTCAATCTAACGCGAAGGATGCAGAGAACGCTGAGATTTTCATGTTGTTTCTTCATCTGCGTCCTCTGCATCCTTCGTGTTTTATATCCCTGTACTACAGCGCTGCAACGACGGCATCGCCCATTTTGGAGGTCGAGACCTTCTGCATACCGTCGCTGTAGATGTCCACCGTGCGCAGACCCTGATCCAGCACCTTCTCCACCGCCTGTTCAATACGCTCGGCCATGACCGGCTCATCGAGAGAGTAGCGCAGCATCATCGCCACGGAGAGAATCGTCGCCAGCGGGTTGGCGACATTCTGCCCGGCGATATCCGGCGCGGAGCCGTGGATGGGCTCATACATGCCCTTGCCCCCAGCGTTCAGCGAGGCGGATGGCAGCATGCCGATAGAGCCGGTCAGCATGGCCGCGCAGTCGGAAAGGATATCACCGAACATATTGGTGGTAACCATCACGTCAAACTGCTTGGGCGCGCGCACCAGCTGCATGGCGGCGTTGTCCACGTACATGTGCGACAGTGCCACCTCGGGATAATCCTTAGCCACGTCCTCCATCACCTCGCGCCACAGTTCGGTGCACTCCAGCACGTTGGCCTTGTCCACGGAACAGACGCGTCTGTCACGCTTCATGGCAATATCGAAGGCGGAGCGACCGATGCGCTCGATCTCGGACTCACTGTAGACCAACGTATTGAAGCCTTGGCGCTCGCCGTTATCGAGGGTACGCACACCGCGAGGCTGGCCGAAGTAGATACCGCCGGTGAGTTCACGCACGATCATAATATCCAGCCCGGACACCACTTCCGGTTTAAGCGTGGAGGCATCGGCTAACTGTTCATAGAGGATCGCCGGACGCAGATTGGAAAACAATTCCAACTCCGCACGCAGACCCAGCAGGCCCTTCTCCGGACGCACACTGATATCCAGCGACTCCCACTGGTAGCCACCCACAGCGCCCAGCAGGATGGCGTCGGACGCCTTGGCCAGATCCAGCGTCTCCGCCGGCAGCGGCGTGCCGTGCACATCATAGGCGGCACCACCGACCAGGCCATCTTGCAGTTCCACTGCCAAGCCATCCTTGCTCAGGCATTTCAGGACCTTTACCGCCTCGGCGACGATCTCGGAACCGATGCCGTCACCGGCCAGCACTGCAATCTTTTTTGTCATGTTTTATTCCTCATAAATTCCAATGTCTTGCTTTGCGCCCTTTTACGTTGAAAACATTATCCTGAAGCCGTGGCTTCAAGGCGGATGCTGAGTGCAAGATATTGGTTTCATAGTGGAATCAAGGGCTCGCCTAAGAGCGCCTACTTTTGGTGTGCTATACGCCGTCATGAAACCACGGATTCAGGATTATGCAAACAACCAGGGCGTTTCCTGCCTGCGGCGTTCTTCGTAGGCGCGAACATCATCCACATGCTGCAAGGTCAGGCCAATGTCGTCGAGACCGTTGAGCAGGCAGTATTTGCGGAATTCGTCCACCTCGAAGGCAATAACCTCGCCACCCGGGGTGGTGATGGTCTGCGCCAGCAAATCCACACTCAAGCGGTAACCTTCGTTGGCCTCCACGTCCTTGAACAGGCGATCCACCGTGTCTTCATCAAGGACAATGGGCAGAATACTATTCTTGAAACAGTTGTTGAAAAAGATATCGGCAAAGCTCGGCGCGATGATGACGCGAAAGCCATCGTCGAGCAATGCCCACGGCGCATGCTCGCGCGAGGAACCACAACCAAAATTCTCCCGTGCCAGCAAAATACTCGCACCCTGATAACGCAGCTGGTTGAGCACGAAGTCCGGGTTCAGCGGCCGGTTGCTGTTGTCCTTGCCTGGCTCACCCTGGTCGAGATAACGCCACTCATCGAACAGGTTGGGGCCGAATCCACTGCGCTTGATGGACTTCAGAAACTGCTTAGGGATGATCGCATCCGTGTCCACGTTGGCGCGATCCATGGGCGCCACAATACCCGTTATCTTGTCAAATTTTTCCATTTTCTCTACCTGCTTTATATGTAACGCAAAGGCGCTGAGTTTGGCAGGGTGGGCATTGCCCACCATTTCCGGTGATAGAAAACGCTCTTTGGTGGGCAATGCCCACCCTACATCGGAAGGTGTTGACAATCATTTTGACAACCCCTGACTTTCGTTGCTATTTAAAGTTCACGCACATCCACAAACCGCCCCATCACCGCCGCCGCCGCGGCCATCGCCGGGCTCACCAGATGGGTACGTCCACCCTGCCCCTGACGGCCTTCGAAGTTGCGGTTGGAGGTGGAGGCGCAACGCTCGCCGGGTTCCAGTTTGTCAGCATTCATGGCCAGGCACATAGAACAGCCGGGCTCGCGCCATTCGAAGCCGGCCTCGACAAAGACCTTATCCAAACCCTCGTCTTCGGCCTGCTGCTTGACCAGCCCGGAGCCGGGCACCACCAACGCCTGCTTGATATTGTCCGCCACCTTGCGGCCCCTGGCCACCATAGCGGCAGCGCGCAGATCTTCGATGCGCGAGTTGGTACAGGAGCCAATGAAGACTTTGTCCACAGCGATCTCGCTGATGGGCGTGCCGGCCTCAAGACCCATGTATTCCAATGCACGGGTCATGCCCTCAACCTTTACCGGATCACTCTCTGCTGCCGGATCGGGCACACGTTCGCCGATGGAAACCACCATTTCAGGTGAAGTACCCCAAGTGACCTGCGGCTGGATGCTGGCGGCATCAATGACCACCTCATGATCGAACACCGCATCGTCATCGGACCTCAACTTGCGCCACGCGGCCACGGCCTGCTGCCACTGCCCGGCCGTGGGGGCAAGAGGGCGACCCTTCACGTAGTCGATGGTCTTGTCATCCACCGCCACCATACCGGCGCGGGCACCCGCCTCGATGGCCATGTTGCATACGGTCATGCGGCCTTCGATGGAGAGATCGGCAATGGCCTGACCCGCAAACTCGATGGCATAACCCGTGCCGCCGGCAGTGCCGATCTCACCGATAATGGCGAGCACGATATCCTTGGCCGTCACGCCGGGGGCAACACGGCCATCGATCACCACCCGCATGTTCTTCGACTTGCTCTGCAACAGACACTGGGTGGCGAGCACATGCTCCACCTCAGAGGTGCCGATGCCGTGCGCCAATGCACCAAGTGCACCATGGGTGGAGGTGTGGGAATCACCGCAGACCACGGTCATGCCCGGCAGGGTCGCCCCCTCCTCCGGCCCCACCACGTGCACGATGCCCTGGCGTGGGTCATCCATACGAAATTCGGGAATGGCGAATTCCGCGCAGTTCTTGTCCAGCGTCTCCACCTGCAGGCGCGACACGGGGTCACTGATACCGGCAACACCACCACTGCGATCGGTGGTGGGTACATTGTGATCCGGCGTAGCCAGATTGGCCGTCGGCCGCCACGGCTTGCGCCCGGCCAGGCGCAGCCCCTCGAAGGCCTGCGGTGAAGTCACTTCGTGGATCAACTGCCGGTCAATATAGAGAAGGCAGGTGCCGTCATCCTGGGTACGCACTACGTGCTGTTCCCACAATTTGTCATACAGAGTCGCCATCGTGCCGTCCTCGATTCAGATATCACTCGGTTGCTTGTCCGTCATGTCATGTGGATCACGAAAAAGCGTTCTCGACGCCATGACGATGGGCCGATAATAGACCAAGATACGGATTACAACAATTCATCTTTATTATGTTTTGGATTCCTTTCTGGAATGTTTTGGGCAATTGTTCTAGGCTCACGGCATGGATACCTCCCACCTCAAGACCTTCATCAGCGCCGCCGAGCTGGCATCCTTTTCCCTCGCTGCCGAGCGTCTCTATCTCACCCAACCAGCGGTGAGCAAGCGCATCTCAGTGCTGGAGAGCGAACTGGGCACCCGCCTGTTCGACCGCATCGGCCGCCGTGTCAGTCTCACCGAGGCCGGGCACATGCTGCTGCCGCGCGCCCGCGACATCCTGCGAGAGATCGACGACAGCCTGCGTCTGATCGCCAATCTCAGCGGCGAGGTGGGTGGCCGACTGAGCATCGGCACCAGCCATCACATCGGCCTGCATCGCCTGCCACCGATCCTGCGCACCTACACCAAGGCCTGGCCCGCAGTAGAACTGGATCTACGTTTCATGGATTCCGAGGCCGCCTGTCGCGCGGTACAAACGGGGCAGTTGGAACTGGGCATTGTCACCCTGCCCCTGACACCGCTGGCCGATCTCGACAGCCAACGTATCTGGACCGACCCCCTGCGGATCGTAGTGGGCAGGGAGCATCCCCTGGCCGCTCAGGGGCGTATCCCGCCATCGCAGCTGTCGGCTCATGCCGCCATCCTTC
>UOFU01000002.1_pt1 | contig 24790 bp, 21 predicted proteins | sample 1988841 | NCBI WGS metagenome assembly UOFU01 (sample SAMEA4712195, study PRJEB27164) | hydrothermal vent metagenome | biome: marine basaltic hydrothermal vent biome; feature: marine hydrothermal vent; material: mineral | place: Pacific Ocean | collected 2011-06-14/2011-07-23 | depth 1719 m
ATTTTTTGCGCAACCTCCTTCAGTGCCTTGGCGGAATTAAACGTGACGATACCGGAAAAGGAAATGTCGAAATTGAGGTCGAGGGCGCGCTTGGCCACGGCCCAGTCTTCGACGAAGCAGTGCATTACGCCACCGACGTCATCGGCACCCTCTTCGCGCAGGATTCGCAGGGTATCTTCGGTGGCGTCGCGCATGTGAATAATGAGCGGCTTGCCGGTGCTTTTTGCCGCTGCAATGTGTTGGCGGAAGCGTTCGCGCTGCCATTCGAGGCTGCCCTCTTCGCCTTCGTTGCAGCGGAAATAATCCAGTCCCGTTTCACCGATGGCCACGACTTGTGGTTCAGCAGCCAGGGCGATGAGTTCGTCGGCGTTGGGATCCTGCCCTGCCTGCTCGTTGGGGTGCACGCCGACGGAGACGGCGATGCGCGGATTTTTTTGGGCCATGGCCAGCAGGTTCGGGTAGTGCTCCAGGTCGATGGAGACACAGAGGAAATAGCCCACGCCCTGTTCTGCAGCCGCGTCCAGGGCGCCTTCAAGGCGACCATCCCAGGGCGTGAGATCGAGGCGATCGAGGTGGCAGTGGGAATCGACAAGATAGGTCACAGCAAATACCTGCACAAGGCTGAATCAATACAGAAAAAGGAAAAGACACGCTGCCCGGCCGGGCAGTGGTGCTACATGGTATGGGTCTGGCGTTCCGACTTCAAGGCGCCGCCAAGGTAGCCTTCGATCTTGTTACGTACGGCACCGTTGTCCTGGTTGCTGAACTGTACACCGATGCCGGCTACGCGTGCACCCTGCGCGCCAGGGGGGGTGATCCAAACAATCTTTCCAGCCACAGGAAGCTTTTCCGTCTCATCCATCAGGGTAAGCAGCATAAAGACTTCGTCGCCGAGCTTGTATTTTTTGTTGGTGGGGATAAACAGGCCGCCATTTTTCACGAAAGGCATATAGGCCGCGTACAAGGAACTCTTGTCCTTGATGGCCAGGGAGAGAATGCCGCCTTGTCGAAAACCGGTCATGCCTGTCTGATTTCCTTGCGAGTGATTATCTGCGCGCCGCGCTGCGTTGCCAGGCGATCATCAGATCTTCCAGCGCCAGCTGTTCGTTGAGGTTGTTGGCCGTGAGACGACCGTACTCCGTCAACTGATCCAGAAATGCGTAGAGAGCCTTTAAGTCTAACCGCTCTGCAATCTTTTGCAATTGCGCGCCCAGATCCTTGTTACTGATAGCGGCATCGGAACCGACGGACTTGAGACGGATCAGATCCGTTACCCAGCTGCTCAACCATCGCAAACTGCGTGCCAGCCCCCAGGGTTTCCACTGCGCGGCCACCGCGAGGGGGTCTTCACGTCCCACCAGCAACCCGGCCCACTGGTGGACGAGGCTTTGACGTGCGGCCAGCCCTCCCTCCGAGTTAAGGCGCAAGGCCGCCAGCGGCGCGCCCTCGGCCAGTGCCAGCAGGGCCTCAGCATCGCCATCGCTCGGCAGCCGTTCACGTAGCCAGGTCACGGCCTGCGTGGGCTCCGGCAGAGCGAAGGCCACCTGCTGACAGCGCGAACGAATAGTGGGCAACAGTTGCGAAGGACGGCTGCAAACGAGAATCAGCAGTGCACCCGGAGTTGGTTCCTCCAGCGTCTTCAGCAGGCTGTTGGCGGCTGAGGGGCTCATGGCCTCGGCGGGATGCACGATGATCACCTGCCGACCGTTGTACTGGCTGGTGAGGGCGAAAAATTCACCCACCGCGCGGATGGTGTCGATGGGGATGACCAACTTGCCCTCCGGCGGCCCCACGTGGCGGAAATCAGGGTGGCTGCCGCCCGCCAGCAGGCCGCAGGCGTGACACTGGCCACAGGCGCTACCATCATCGTGCGGGCTCTGGCACAGCAGACCTTCGGCCAAACGGGTGGCAAAATCAAGCTTGCCGACGCCCTCCGCACCTGTCAGCAATAGCGCATGCGGCAGACGTTTGTCCCGCACACGGGCCCTCAGCCCAGCCCATAGATCGGTCTGCCAGGGTAGCCGTTTGCTCATGCCGATTCTCCCGTGGCTTGCGCCAGCAGCGGCGTCAAGACAGCGTCGATCTGCCGCTGCACGCTGGCAATGTCCTGTGCCGCATCGATGACGCAGAAGCGACCTGGTTCCTGTTCAGCGCGCGCCAGATAGGCGGTACGCACGTGCTCAAAGAAGCCACGCTGCTCGCGCTCGAAACGATCCAGGCCGCCACGCTGCACGGCACGCGCCATGCCCACCTCGACAGGTAGATCGAGCAACAGGGTCAGATCGGGCCGTAGTTCGCCCTGCACCCAGTCTTCCAGCACCTTGATGCGGTCAAAATCAATACCGCGTCCGCCGCCCTGGTAGGCGTAGGTGGCGTCAGTGAAACGGTCGCAAAGCACCCATTCGCCGCGCACCAGGGCCGGGTGGATCAGTTGCGCCAAGTGCTGGGCGCGGGCGGCGAACATCAACAGCAACTCGGCATCTGAGGCCATGGTCTCGTCGCGGTGCCCCAGCAACAGGGCGCGGATCTCCTCCGCCAGCGGCGTGCCACCGGGTTCGCGAGTGACGTGCAAAGGGATGCCAGCATCTTCGATACGCTGGCGGATGTAGGCCAGCTGGGTGCTCTTGCCGGCGCCTTCACCACCTTCGAGGGTGATGAAGAGCCCCTGGTTCATTGATCGAAACCGATGGAAAGGCTTTTTGCCACAGAGACACAGAGAGCACGGAATTTTTCAGAATAAAAAATGATCCTGTGGGGCAAACACTGCCCGTCGGCAATTTTGCCCTGTGTACTGGAGGGCAGTGCCCACCCTACAGAAACGAACCCATCGCGGGCATGGCCCATTCCTATAGGGAAAAAATGCGTGGCAATAGCAGGCTTTTCTCCGTGCACTCTGTGTCTCTGTGGCCAATAAATCATTTGCCTAATTTCCCCGAGGGCAGCGACGAAAACGGCTTGGCCCGCCCGCCCAGTTGGTATTCCACCACGGCCTTGTTGTGTTCCTTCAAGGTGGCGGAAAACTGGTGGCTACCATCACCACGGGAGACGAAATACAGCTCATCCCCTTCTGCCGGATGCAGGGCGGCAATCACCGCGTCGCGCCCGGGCATGGCGATAGGGGTAGGCGGCAGGCCTTTGTGCAGATAGGTGTTGTAGGGGGTGTCACGGCGCAAATCACGGCGGCGGATGTTGCCATCGAAACTACGGCCAAGGCCGTAGATCACCGTAGGGTCGGTCTGCAAACGCATGCGTTTCTTCAGGCGACGGTTAAAAACCCCGGCGATCTGCTTGCGCTCGCTGGGCAGGGCGGTTTCCTTTTCGACAATGGAGGCAAGAATCAGTGCCTTGTAGGACGTATCGAAGGCCAGATCCGGCGAACGCGCCGGCCATTCCTCGCCCAGCAGGGTCTGCATGGCTGCGTAGGCACGCTGCAGGAACACCACGTCGGTGGTCATGCGCGGGAAGTGGTAGGTGTCGGGCAGAAAACGGCCCTCGGGGTGCTCACCGGAATAGCCAAGCTGTTGCATGATTTCGGCATCGCTGTAATCAGACAGGGTGTGTAACAGGTATTCATTGCTATGCACGGCGTCCATCAACTGACGGAAGTTCCAGCCCTCGACGATGGTGATTGCATATTGCAAGGTCTCACCGTTGACCAGTTGCTGCAGCAAACGGTGTGGGGTAATGCCGGTATCAAAACGGTATTCACCAGCCTTGATCTGCTTGGCCTTGCCCTCCAGCCGACCCAACCAAACCAGATAGCGTGGGTGATCGATAATGCCTCGGGTCTGCAGGTCGTGGGCGATGCCGGTGAGCGTCATGCCAGACTTGAGTTCGTAGCGCAGACCGCTTTCGCCAAAGTCCAGTGTTTCATCGGTGAAGCTCTGGTAGTCCATCCATACCCAGGCAGTGGTAAGACTGGCGAGGAGGACAAGTCCACCGAACAACTTAAAAAACCGTGACTTAGTCATTGCACATATCCACGGCAGCGGCCAGACGGGTGGTGAGCGGCCCCGGCGCATAGTCGCGGCCTACCCACTGACGCACGGGCCAAATACCGATGATGCTGTTGGTAAGAAACACTTCGTCGGCAACGGCCAGATCACGCAGGCCCAAACGCCCCTCGTCCACCGGGATGCCCAGCACCTCGGCCTCGGCCATCACTCGGGCACGCATCACCCCGGCCACGCCACAGCGCGATAGCTCAGGCGTACGCAGGATACCTGCCTGTACCACGAACAGATTGCTCATTGTTCCTTCGATGATATTCCCCTCGATGTCTTGCATCAGCCCTTCGGCGATGTCTATGTCGCTCCACTCGGCGCGCGCCAGCACCTGCTCCAACCGGTTGAGGTGTTTGAGCCCGGCCAGCGCCGGGTTCAGACCCAGGCGGGTGTCGCAAATACGCACGACAACACCCTGTGTGCGGTTTTCCGGCGGATAATCTGCGGCCGGAAAACGCGCCAGCAGGCGCGTAGGTGCGGGATTTTCCGGCGGACGATAACCACGCCCACCGCTGCCTCGGGTCAGTACGATCTTCAGCACTCCATCGACCTCGCCACGGCAGAGCCGGTCAGCCTCATTGCGCAACAGGGCCTCGTCCGGCATCGGTAGACCCAGACGCTTACAACCCTGGGCCAGTCTCGCCAGGTGCTGTGGCCAGAGACAGGCCTGGCCGGCGCAAATACGTAAAGTCTCGAACAGGCCGTCGCCGTACTGAAAACCGCGATCTTGCGCGTCAATGTCGTGTGTTTCGATGCCGTTGATGAGTGTCGAAACCAAGTGCCGCGCGTCCGTGATTGAAAGCCGGAAAGGATACCACAACCGCCTCGTTTGTTGCCGGGTGAGAACGCCGTATCGGGCAGAGAAATTGTGATTCGGTTGAGGTGGTGCAGAGCACTACGGAATGTGCACCACCGCAGAGGAGCGGCGCCACAAGTTCAACAAGCCATCCGGAGCGGGCCATGTCCGCGATCATCGTATTCTCTGTGCCTCTGCGGCAAAAAGTCTTTATCGCGGGCATGGCCCGTCCCTACGCTGCCCCGCTTTGCTCATCCCCCAACGCCAGCAACAACCCACGCGCCTTGGCGCGGGTCTCTTCCAGTTCGCGCTCGGGTATCGAATCGGCAACGATACCGCCCCCCGCACGCAGACTAAGGGTCTGACCGTGCTGCACGATGGTGCGGATGAGGATATTGAGGTCGAGACTGCCGTCGTGGTTGAGATAACCCATGGAGCCGGTGTAAGCACCACGCCCCTCCCCTTCCAGTTCACTCAAAATTTCCATGCAGCGCACCTTGGGACAACCGGTGATAGTGCCACCGGGAAACACGGCGCGAATCACCTCGCCCGGGGTGGTACCGGGACGCAGACGACCGCAGACATTGGAAACAATATGGTGCACGTGGGCATAACTCTCCAACACCATCAGTTCATCCACCTCCACCGTACCAGGGATGCAGATGCGACCGAGGTCGTTACGCTCCAAGTCAATGAGCATAATATGTTCAGCACGCTCCTTGGGGTGGGTCAGCAGCTCGTCCTGCAGGGCACGATCCTCTTGCGCCTCGATATTGCGTGGCCGGGTACCGGCGATGGGACGGGTGTCGACGCGGTCACCGCGCACCCGCACCAGCCGCTCGGGGGAAGAACTGATAATGGCACTATCACCGTGTAAGGCCAGCCCGGCAAAGGGTGCGGGGTTATGGCGGCGCAGGCGGCGATAGATGTCGGCCGGGCGTATATCGGCGCCCAGGGCGCCGTGCCAGGAGCGCGACAGATTTACCTGAAACACGTCACCCTCGACGATGTAGTCCTTGCAACGTTGCACACCGGACAGATAATGTTCCGGCGGCGTTTCGTGCAGGCTCAGCGGTAACGGCGCCGCCGCTTCGCCAGCGCTGCGGGCTGGCAACGACGTCAGATCGGCCTTTAGCTGCACCAGCTGTTCGGGCTGTTCGGCCACCAACACCAAACCATCACGCCAGTGATCACGAATCACCGCCGCCGGGACGCGGGTGGCAAAAGCCACAGGCAAGCCGTCATTGGCCGCCGGCAACCGTAGCCGGGGCTCCACCTGCGCGGCAAGTTCGTAGCCAAGATAGAGAAACCAACCACCGTGGAAGGGGATCTCTGCGTCGGGCAGATCAGTCGCCGAGGCTTGCCGCCAGGCGGCATCCAGCAGGGTGAGGAAATCATCGCCATCGGCACTGCTCAGGGTCTCGCCAGGCAAGGCGAAGAGGATGTCGTAGCGGGCAGTACCACCATGGGCGACACTTTCCAGCAGAAAGGGATAGCGTGCGGGATGGGCCTCGTGCAGAGCCAACAGGTCGGGGGCTGCAACAGCATCGAGGAAACAGGTGTGCGGCATAATGGCGTGGCTGCCCTCGGTCGGCGACGGCGGATACCGCCCGCACGACTTAGTCCAGCTTGCGAAACACCAGGGTACCGTTGGTACCGCCGAAACCAAAGGAATTGGATATGGCCACGTCAATTTTCATCTCGCGCGCCGTGTGTGACACGTAATCGAGATCACAACCCTCGTCGGGGTTATCCAGATTGATCGTGGGCGGGGCCACTTGGTCGCGGATGGCCAAGACGGTGAACACGGCCTCGATACCACCGGCGGCGCCCAGCAGGTGGCCGGTCATGGACTTGGTGGAGCTCATGGCCAGCTTGTTGGCATGTGAGCCAAAGGCGGCCTTCACGGCGTCGGTCTCACCCTTGTCACCGGCAGGCGTCGAAGTGCCATGGGCATTGATGTAATCCACCTCGGCCGGATCGATGCCGGCATTCTTCAATGCCGTTGCCATGCAACGTGCCGCACCCTCGCCGCCCGGAGACGGTAAGGTCATATGGAAGGCATCGCCACTCATGCCAAAACCCGCCACTTCGGCGTAGATGCGTGCACCACGGGCCTTGGCATGCTCGTAGTCTTCCAACACCACCACGCCGGCACCGTCACTGAGCACGAAACCATCGCGATCTTTATCCCAGGGACGGCTGGCCGCCTGCGGATCGTCGTTGCGCGTGGATAACGCGCGCGCGGCGGCAAAGCCACCCAGGCCGGTGGGGCTGGTGGCCATCTCGGCACCGCCGGCGATCATCACGTCGGCATCGCCGTATTCGATCAGACGCGCCGCATCACCAATGGAATGGGTGGCGGTGGCACAGGCGGTGGTAATGGCATAGTTCGGCCCCTTCATACCATACAGAACGGACAGATTACCGGAGATCATGTTGATGATATTGCTGGGCACGAAGAAGGGTGAAATCTTACGTGGGCCACCCTTGAGAAAGGCCGCATAGCCTTCTTCGATGCCGCCAAGGCCGCCGATGCCAGAGCCGATGGCAACACCGATACGCTCGGCATTTTCATCGCTGATTTCCAACCCGGAGTCCTTGAGGGCCTGTATTCCGGCGGCCACACCGTAATGAATAAAGGGCGCCATCTTGCGGGCATCCTTGGGCTTCATGTAGTCGGTGATATCAAAGCCTTTTACCGAGCCACCAAAGCGCACAGAGAAATCACTGACATCGAAATGGGTGATCGGGGCGATGCCGCTCTTGCCTGCCAGGATACTGGCCCAGGAATCCACCACGTTTCCACCTACGGGGGAAACCATGCCCAGACCGGTGATAACGACGCGTCGTTTCGTCACGGAGATAACCTCACTTCAACTTCGAGTCCTGCCCAATGGCCAACAGCAGTCAGCACATTCAGCCCCGCCCTTGCGGCGCCGCGGTAAGGCCTGAACGCAACATAAAAACAAAAGGCCGCTGCCACCAAATCGGGCTAGCGGCCTTGCAGCTGAACCAGGAAAAATCAGCTGTGTTTATGTGTGTTGATATAATCCGTCGCCTGCTGAACCGTGGTGATCTTTTCGGCGTCCTCGTCAGGAATTTCGGTCTCGAACTCTTCCTCAAGGGCCATCACCAGTTCCACGGTATCCAGTGAATCGGCACCAAGATCGTCAACGAAAGAGGACTCGGCGGTAACTTCTTCCTCTTTCACGCCAAGCTGCTCTACGACGATTTTCTTGACTCGTTCTTCAATGGTGCTCATTTTGGATAAATCCTCCCAATGGTTTGCTTTGACAGCCCGTAGGCTGCGGTCGGTATTCTAGTGAAAAGCCAGTCCGGTTACAAGCACAAAAAAGCCTGTGAAAAAACCCACAACCCACTGATAAATATATAAATTCAAAAAATACGGCCATAATCAGCGTGGTTTAGCCCATATACAAGCCACCATTTACATGCAGCGTGTCGCCCGTGATGTAAGCGGCCTTCGGTGAGGCTAGAAAGGCCACGGCGGCGGCGATCTCCTCGGGCAGACCCAGACGCCCCAGGGGGATATCCTTGAGCAGCACCTCTTTCCGCGCATCCGCCAGGGCCCGGGTCATGTCCGTATCGATGAAACCCGGCGCCACCGCATTGACGGTAATACCGCGCGCGCCCACTTCGCGGGCCAGCGACTTGGTAAAACCGAGCAGACCGGCCTTGGCGGCGGCGTAGTTGGTCTGGCCGGCGTTGCCGGCGGCACCCACCACCGAGCTGATGCTGATGATACGACCCTTGCGCGCCTTCATCATGCCACGCAGCACGGCCCTGGACAAACGGAAAACGGAGGTCAAATTGGTGTCGACAATGTCGTTCCACTCGTCGTCTTTCATGCGCATCAGCAGATTATCACGGGTGATGCCGGCATTATTAACGAGGATAGAGGGGACACCGAACTGTTTCTGAATGTCGGCCATCAAGGCTTCGATGGAGGCCTGTTCAGTGACGTTGAGCACCATGCCGGCACCGTTTATGCCATTCTCCGTCAGCGTGTCGCCGATAGCGGCGGCGCCCTTCTCCGAGGTTGCAGTACCGATAACCGTGGCGCCCTGGGCGCCCAGCTCCAGTGTAATGGCCTGGCCGATGCCACGGCTGGCGCCGGTGACGAGGGCGATCTCGCCCTGCAATGTTTTATTGTCAGACATTAGTTGTTCTCTCCCATTACACTCAAAGCCTTGGCCAGGCTGTCAGGATCCAGGGTTGCCTGCGCTCCCATGCCCTTGCTGATGCGTTTATTGAGACCGCTCAGCACCTTGCCTGGGCCACACTCCACGACCGTATCGATGCCCGCATCGGCCAACGCCTGAATCGTCGCCACCCAGCGCACCGGGCTGAACAACTGACGTTTAAGCGCCGCGCGGATGGCATCGGCATCGTTCTCGGCGGCTACATCCACATTATTGTAAACGGGAACCCATGGTGCATTGAATTCGATGCCGGCCATGCGCTCAGCCAGTTTTTCCGCCGCTGGCATCATCAGGCTGCAGTGTGATGGCACGCTCACCGGTAACACCAGTGCACGCTTGGCGCCGGCGGCCTTGGCCAGTTCCACAGCGCGCTCGACAGCGGCCTTATGGCCAGCCACCACCACCTGTCCAGGAGAATTAAAGTTCACCGCCGAGACCACCTCACCCTGCGCCGCCTGCTCGCAAACCCCGATGACCTGGGCATCGTCCAGACCGAGGATCGCCGCCATGGCACCCATACCGGCAGGCACCGCCTCCTGCATGTAACGGCCGCGATCGGCCACCAAGCTCACGGCATCGACCAACGACAGACTGCCGGCAGCTACCAGCGCGGTGTATTCGCCCAGGCTATGGCCGGCCATGGCCGCTGGCCGCACGCCACCCTGGGCCTGCCAAACGCGGTACACAGCGAGGCCGGCGGCGAGCATCGCGGGCTGGGTGATGTGGGTCTGATTCAGCGCCTCGGTGGGCCCCTCTTGCACGATCTTCCACAGATCGTAGCCCAGCGCCCCGGAGGCTTCGGCGAAAGTCTCCACCACCTGTACATGCCGCGCGGCGAGACCAGAGAGCATGCCGACGGACTGGGAACCCTGGCCGGGGAAGGTGAAGGCAAACGACATAGATGAACTCCTGATAAAACCAGAACTTAAGAACCGAGTACCCCGTACAGTCCAAAGTCCTGCGCTTAGTAGCGAAGCAAGGCTGAACCCCAGGTAAAACCGCCACCAAAGGCCTCCAGCAGCAGGGTATCGCCGCGCTGGATGCGGCCATCACGCACCGCCACGTCCAACGCCAGGGGCACGGAGGCGGCGGAGGTATTGCCATGTTCCTGCACCGTGGTCACGACGTGATCCATGGACATTTTCAGCTTGCGTGCCGTCGCCTTGATAATGCGGATATTGGCCTGATGCGGTACCAGCCAGTCGACATCGGACTTCTGCATGTTATTGGCAGCGAGGGTTTCATCGACGATGCGCTCGAGGGTATTGACGGCTACCTTGAAGACTTCATTACCCTGCATGGTAATGTACACCTCGCCGCTCAGGCCCTCGGACACGCCGCCACTGGTCGACAATAGCTCTTTATACCGGCCGTCGGCATGCAGGTGGGTAGAGAGAATACCGGGCTCGTCACTGGCGGACAGCACCACCGCCCCGGCGCCGTCACCGAACAGTACACAGGTATCGCGGTCGGTCCAGTCGACGATGCGAGACAGGGTCTCGGCACCGACCACCAGGGCACTTTTGTGCGTGCCACTGCGAATGAACTTATCCGCCACGCTGAGGGCATAGATGAAACCGGTGCACACGGCCTGAATATCGAAGGCGGTGCAACCATGGATATCCAGTCGTTCCTGCAACAGGCAGGCGGTGCTGGGAAAGACCCGGTCCGGGGTCGTGGTGGCGACAATGATCAGATCGAGCTCATCGCAGCCAATACCAGCCGCATCCAATGCCGCACGCGCGGCCTTTTCGGCCAGGTCACAGGTCGTTTCTTCTTCGGCAGCGAGATGACGTTTTTTGATGCCGGTGCGATCGGTGATCCATTGATCCGAGGTCTCGACCATCTCTTCGAGATCGTGATTGGTCAGTACTTTTTCCGGCAGGTAGCCACCGGTACCACTGATTCGTGAATGGATCACGCCGTCTGCCTCTCACTGAGCAGCGCTTCCAGGTGTCTGCTGATGCGCTGAGGTATATTTTTTTCGACTTCTTTCACCGCTTCACGAATGGCGTAGGTGAAGGCCAGAACATCGGCGCCACCGTGACTCTTGACCACGATGCCCTGCAGACCCAACAGACTGGCGCCATTATAGCGTCGTGGATCGATGCGTCGACGCAGGGACGTCAACACCGGCAATGCCACCAACGCGGCTATTCGGGTCAACAAATTATGGCCGAACTCCTCCTTCATCGCATGACTGATCATCTTCGCCACGCCTTCGGAGGTCTTCAGCGCCACGTTGCCGACGAAGCCATCACAGACCACCACATCCACACTGCCCTTGTAGATGTCGTCACCTTCGACGAAACCCACGTAATTCAGACTGCTGCCTGTCAGCAGGCGCGCAGCCTCTTTGACGCGCTCATTGCCCTTCACTTCCTCTTCACCAATGTTCAACAGGCCCACGGTCGGTGACTCCAGGTTCTCGACCGCACTGGTCAACACCGAACCCATGACGGCAAATTCGAGCAGATTCTCGGCGCTGGTATCCACATTGGCACCCAGATCCAGCATATGCGTCGGCCCATTTATCGCCGGCAAGGCACTGCAAATGGCCGGCCTGTCGATGCCCGGCAACATCTTTAGTACGAAACGCGCCGTGGCCATCAGGGCTCCCGTATTGCCCGCGCTGACGCAGGCCTGGGCCTCACCGGACTTGACCAGATTAATGGCCACACGCATGGATGAATCCTTCTTGCCACGCAGGGCCAGGGAAGGCTTGTCATCCATTTCCACTTTTTGCGAGGCGTGTTGCAGGCGCAGATTCGGGCCGGTGCTGGTATTGTGAGAGGCCAGTTCCTGCACCAGCACTTTCTCATCACCCACCAGTACAATCTCAAGGTGGGATACCTCAGCCAACACTTGCAGGGCCGCAGGCACAACGACGGCGGGACCAACGTCCCCCCCCATGGCATCCAAAGCGATGGTTACATTTTTACTCATAGAATCAGAATTCTTACAGCGATAAGCACTACGAAAAAGGGGGCTGTCGCAACCAGCTGACCCACTGTCGGCGGAAGATGGGGTGACACTCGGATCGGAGCAGATTATCGGAGAGTAGCAACAGGGGTGAAACACCCCCATCGCCAGATGACCGGTTTATTCGTCATCCTTCGTGTTGACAACCTTGCGGCCACGATAGTAGCCATCGGCGCTGACGTGGTGACGGCGATGCGTCTCGCCAGTGGTCGGCTCTACGGACAGGGTTGGACCGGTCAGGGCATCGTGCGAACGACGCATACCGCGGCGTGAAGGGGTTACTTTATTCTGTTGAACGGCCATCGTTTAATTCCTCGTCTAATCAGTATCTATCAGTCGTTACGTTTTTTCTTCAATTCGGCCAGCACCGCGAAGGGATTCTCCCGCCGCGCTGCAACCTCGTCCTGCTCGTCCCGCCCCGCCTGCGCATTCACCGCCGGACAGTCCTTCATTTCATGCAGCGCCACCAGAGGCAACGCCAGAATCAGTTCATCTTCAACAATATCTGCGGCCGTCATCGACTCATCCGAAACCAACAGCGGATCGTAGTTGTCGGGTAGGGACTCCGCCTGCTTCTGCGTACGTACGATACCCAGATGAACATCGACGCTCACCGGCAAACCCATCGCCTGCATACAACGTTGGCATTGCAGTTGCAGTATCGCCGTAAGACGACCCATCACCCTGGGCTGACCCACCTCGTCCTTGTCAAAATTGAGGCTGACATCCACCTCCCCCTTCCCGTTCTGGAGAGACTGACATAGTCTATCCATACACGACAAAGGCAACCGGCCCGTGAGGGCACGCCCCTTCTCGGCCAGGGAGAGCGGTTCTATTAATTCGCCAAGGTGATCCGACATAAACGCGCCATGTTATAAGCAATATCGATTGCTGTCAAAGTGAAAAACAATAATTCCAATGCAACCAGTGGCTTAGATGGCTATACTAGCGTCATGTCACGGGGCTAGCCGTAAAATGAAAGCATGACCGAACCGTTTCTGCTGTCGGATACCGGGTAAGCACTCGTCCTCAATCCTTTTTCTCTAGGTTCGTTACAGCAAGGCAACTGCATGATAAAGAAGATACTCATAGCCAACCGCGGAGAAATTGCCGTGCGCATTGTTCGCGCCTGCGCCGAGGCCGGCATCAAATCCGTGGCGGTCTATACCGAAGCCGACCGCTATGCCCTGCACGTCAAAAAAGCCGACGAATCATACAGCCTCGGACCGGACTCTGTCGCCGGTTATCTGAACGCCCATCATATCGTCAATATTGCCGTCGCCGCCGGCTGCGATGCCCTGCACCCCGGCTACGGCTTTCTCTCCGAAAATCCACAACTGGCGAAGATCTGTGCCCGACGCAATATCCGCTTCATCGGCCCCAACGAAGAAGTCATCCGTCGCCTGGGTGACAAGGTAGAGGCCCGTGCGGCGATGATTGCGGCCGGCGTACCGGTCACACCCGGCAGCGATGGCAATCTGCGCAATGCGGAAGAGGCTCTGGCCTGTGCCGAAAAGATCGGCTATCCCGTGATGCTGAAGGCAACTTCCGGCGGCGGCGGGCGCGGCATTCGTCGTTGCGCCAATGCCGGGGAATTACGCCCAAACTATGACCGCGTGGTCTCTGAAGCCAGCAAGGCCTTCGGCAGCACCGACGTGTTTCTGGAAAAATGTATCGACAACCCCCGCCATATCGAAGTACAAATCCTCGCTGACAGTCACGGCAATGTCATCCATCTGTTCGAGCGCGACTGCTCCATCCAGCGCCGTCACCAGAAACTGGTCGAGATCGCCCCCTCCCCGCAACTGACGGACGAGCAACGCCGCTTTATCGGTGAGCAGGCCGTCAAGGCGGCACAGATCGTCGGCTACGAAAACGCCGGTACGGTGGAATTTTTGCTCGACGAAAACGATAACTTCTATTTCATGGAAATGAATACCCGCCTACAGGTGGAGCACACCATCACTGAACAAATTACCGGCGTAGACATCGTGCAGGAACAGATTCGCATCGCCGCTGGTCTGAAACTGCGCTACCAGCAATCCGACATCCAACGCCGCGGCTATGCCATGGAATTCCGCATCAACGCTGAAGACCCGCAAAATGATTTTCTGCCCAGCTTTGGCCGCGTCACGCGTTATTTTGCCCCCGGCGGCCCCGGCGTGCGCACCGATGCCGCTATTTATACGGGTTATGAAATCCCTCCCCATTACGACTCCATGTGCGCCAAGCTTATCGTCTGGGCGCTGGACTGGGATTCACTACTGGATCGTGCCGAACGCGCCCTGCAAGATATTGGCGTCTACGGCGTAAAGACCACCATTCCCTATCACCTGGAAATCATTCGATCCGCACAGTTCCAAAGTGGGCATTTCAACACCTCCTTTGTCGAACAACATCCAGAGCTGGCGCACTATTCGGTACACCGCTCATCGCGTGATATCGCCGCTGCGATCGGCGCTGCGGTTGCCGCACACCTCGGCTTATAAATCGGCCTCATTTAGCCTCAACTATTTCAGCCCCAACTATTCAGCCCCAACACAGAACGACAGGAACACTGACTATGGTAAAGCCACAAGTTCACATCACCGATACTGTGCTACGTGACGCACACCAGTCCCTACTCGCCACCCGCATGCGCACCGACGACATGCTGGCCGTCTGTGACAGACTGGATAAAATCGGCTACTGGTCGTTAGAGATGTGGGGCGGCGCCACCTTCGATGCCTGCATCCGCTTTCTCAAGGAAGACCCGTGGGAGCGTCTGCGCAAACTGCGCAGCGCATTGCCTAACACCCGCCTACAAATGCTGCTGCGTGGACAAAACCTGCTCGGCTATCGTCACTACGCCGACGATGTGGTGCGCGCCTTTGTCAAAAAGACCGCGGAAAACGGCATCGATGTATTCCGCGTCTTCGATGCGCTCAACGATGTACGCAACCTGCGTGTTTCCATTGAAGCGATAAAAGAAAGCGGCAAGCATGCGCAAGGCGCCATCTGCTACACCACCAGCCCGGTGCACACTATCGAACAATTCGTCAAACAAGCCAGCGAACTACAAGCCATGGGCTGCGACAGTGTCGCCATCAAAGACATGGCCGGCCTTCTGACACCTGCCACGACCGCCGAGCTGACTCGCGCGCTGGTCGACGCACTGGATATCCCCGTGCATCTGCATTCACATGCTACCGCCGGACTGGCCAGCATGTGCCAACTCAAAGCCATCGAAAATGGCTGTCGGCACATCGATACGGCTATCTCCGCCCTCTCCGGCGGCACCAGCCACCCGCCAACGGAAAGCATGGTTGCCGCACTGCGCGACACCGAATACGACACTGGCCTCGACCTGCCGGCACTACAGGAAATCGGCTTTTTCTTTTACGAGGTACGCAAAAAATACCACCAGTTTGAAAGTGAATTCACCGGCCTCGACACCCGCGTGCAGGTCAATCAAGTGCCCGGCGGAATGATTTCCAACCTGTCGAACCAGTTGCGCGAACAGGGCGCACTGGAGCACATGAATGCCGTGCTGGAAGAAATTCCCCGCGTGCGCAAGGATCTCGGCTACCCGCCGCTGGTTACACCTGCCTCACAAATCGTCGGTACCCAGGCGGTGCTGAATGTGATGACCGGCAGCCGCTACAAGAGCATCACCAATGAGGTCAAACTGTATCTGCAGGGCCGCTATGGCAAACCCGCCGCCCCCGTCAATCGTACAATTCGGCAGCAGGCCATTGGCAATGCCGACATTATCTCCTGCCGGCCGGCAGATCTCCTGCCAGCGGAAATGGACAAACTGCGCAGCGAAATCGGCGAGCTGGCCGAATCAGAGGAAGACGTGCTGACCTACGCCATGTTTCCTGATGTGGGCCGCGAATTCATCGAGCAACGCCGCGCAGGCACCCTGCAACCGGAACCTCTGGAACCCCTACCATCGGCAGGTGCCTCACAGACGAAGGCTTCCAGCGAATTCAACGTCTCCATTCACGGCGAGAATTATCATATCAAGGTCGCCGGCACCGGACACAAGATGCAGGATAAGCGAGCTTTTTTCATTAACGTCGATGGTATCCCCGAAGAAATCATCGTCGAATCCCTCAATGAACTGGACACGGATGAATCGAGTGGCCAAGCACCATCAAGCAAGGGGAGCAGCCGACCCAAGGCAAGCTCACCCGGCCATGTCACCACATCCATGCCCGGCATCATCGTTGACGTACTGGTGAAAGTTGACGATGAAGTTGAAGCAGGTATCGCCCTTATTGTCACCGAGGCCATGAAAATGGAAACGGAAATCCAGGCGCCCGTGGCAGGAAAGATTACCGCCATTTATGTGCAAAAGGGAGACAGCGTCAATCCGGACGAAGTACTAATTGAAATAGACTAGCGTCTTTCTTGGCAACGTGCTCAATGAGCATATCCTGAAGGCATAAAAAAACACCGGCCATTGGCCGGTGTTTTTTGCAGTGCCGGTACAACCTAGACTGCGGCTTTTTTCTTACTCGTAGCGCGGCGACCCTTTTTTCCGGGTTTGGTCTTTTTCGCCGCCTTACGGTCATACTCACGTTCCCATTTCGCCGTAAAAGCTGCAACGGCCTTGGCCTTAGTCTCTTCCTTATTGCGCTCAGTTTCTGCAGATCTCACCGCATTCTTAACGGTTTTTTCAGCTTCAGAGGCATTGGCTCGTGCCGCAGCTAATGCAGCCCGCGCCTTTTGAGCCGCTGTCTTGGCGGTCAACAGCGCACGACTGGAGGCAGTCGACTTTTTCTGTGCTGCATTTTTTACAGCCATCGCAACCTTACTCTTGGCTGCAACCGATTTCTTTTCAGCAGCGGCCACTTTAGAAGCCGCTGTTTCAGCAACATTTAATGCGCGAGCAACAACTTTCAGGGCTGCCTCGTGCGCCTTGCTCACGGGGCTAGCGGCTGCAACACTCGCTGGAGAAGGAGCCGGGCGGCGTCCTCGAGCCTTCGCCTTTACCTTCACTTTTGACTTAACCTTGGTCTTAGCTATTTTAGCCTTTACCCGGGCTACCTTCTTTTTAATCATTTCTTCTCGCTCCTCGGACATACACAATTCGAACAGTAACGAAGTGTATCGGATTTTTTTTAAATAACAAGTGTTTAGTAAAAAAATTCAACAAATATTGGCCATTTTCTAACAAAAACATCTGTATTCAGGAAAAATAACACCTGCATCAATGAATATAAAATCGACAAATACAAAAACACATACCATCACTATTGTAATAACGCATTCATCAGACAACGAATATTTTAAGTAATCTGTGGCCGATTAACGCTTGAATTAACTCTCAGACCAACCATCGAAAAAATCTCAAACTAACGCAGCCAGCAAATTGGAGTCATTACTCTTTAATATCATCTGTAACTCTATCAAAGAGGGATAATCATATATTTCACTCTTTCTAATGACCGACAGAGGCCGGGGGCTATTCCTGGATATTTAACACTACCTGCCGGTATGTCAAAAGTGCTTTAAGAATGCCGCGCTGTTGCTCAGTAGTATCCACTGACGCCAGCAATTCGTTAATCCTTGTCACATATTCCCGCTCTATAATGCTGGCGTTAAACGACGGATCTGTCAGCCGCTGCAGGCGATATTCATTCCAACACATCATTTCATCGACAGAGAGTGTTTGCGGATAGTTTCTGGCTCGATATCGAAACAACATTTCCGGGATCCGTTGATCCTGGAAAGGCACATCAAGCGCCTTTAGCTGCTCAGGAGAAGCATGGCGAATCTTTTCCATCTTCTGTCTATCGATATCACTGAAGAAGCCTCCACTGTAAATCATCAGATCCGGGTCGCTTTCCGGCGCGAATTCATGTTGCTTATAGGCGGATAAAAGAAGAGATATAAAATGAGGGTTGCCACGAATGATTTCTAAGTGCTGCTGGCAGGCGCTCGTATCAATCAGCCATTTTTCAGCCATCCCTGCTGTCAGTGTGTTTTCCGGCACAACAATCGGGCATTTATTGATATGAATGGTTTTTACCGGCAGTCGTTCAATATCTTTGGGCAACTCGCTCCGGCGGGTAAACAAACGCTGGCGGAGATCATCAATGGAAAGATTGATATACGCAGATGGGTCATGTCGCAGATCATACACCACTATTTCATTACGATTTGATGGATGATTTGCGAGCGGAGCTACCAGAGCGATGCAACCCAGTTCGGCAGGGTACATGGATGAGACATGCAGAACAGGGAGCATTTTCGCCACATTCAGCAAGCGCCCGACCTGCTGTTTCGAACGATGCCGGAAAATGTAGTCGTACAGACGGGGCTGTTTGTCGCGAACCAGTCTGGCAATGGCAATGGTGGCATGCACATCGGACAATGCATCATGTGCCGACTGATGATTCAGCTCATTGGCTTTTGTCAGGTCTTCGAGGCGAAAACTGGGTTTGCCATCCACATGGCGTGGCCATTCAATGCCTTCCGGCCTCAGGGCATGGGTCACCCGTACCAAGTCGATGATATCCCAGCGTGAATTGCCGTTCTGCCATTCACGCGCATAAGGATCAAAAAAGTTTCGATACAGCACATTACGCGTCACTTCATCATCGAAACGGATACTGTTGTAACCCGCTACGCACGTATGGGAGCGGGAAAATTCTGCGTGGATTCGTGCAATAAACTCTGCTTCGGGGAGGCCTTCCTGCAATGCGTGTTGCGGTGTTATTCCGGTGACCAGACAGGCATCGGGTTGCGGTAGAAAATCGTTTGCCGGGCGACAGTACAGCACCAGCGGCTCATCGATAATATTCAGATCAAGATCCGTGCGAATACCGGCAAACTGGGCAGGACGATCTCGTCGCGGATCGACACCAAAGGTTTCGTAATCGTGCCAATATATACTGTCCGCGCTCATGCTCTGCCCCTTTGTTCACTCGTTAGTACGCACGATTATACCTGTAGACGGGAGATAACCCGCTGCGAGTTAGCAGCCGTAGTGACAAACTGCCAAATGAAAGAGGGTAAACAGTGGGGGCCAGTGGCACGAATATGCCACCGCTCAGGCACAACCAATCGAGCCTGGACTGAGACAACAACTTGGTAGGGTGGGTAGGTTTTTTATGCCCACGCGGAATGTGGATTAACTGCAAATGTTTTTTAAGGAACCTGCTTTTGGTACTCGCAGAAAGGGAGGCCCTTTTTCAACGTCAGCGCACAGCAAATGTAGTCTTCAGGCCACGCCCTGCGGGGAGGAAACCAGCAGCACAGTGACATTGTCACTGCCGCCGTTGTCCAGCGCCGTCTGAATCAATTGATCGACCGTTGCTTGCTCATCGGCTTGCCGTGACAGGATACGGATAATTTCATCCACGCTCAGCTCACCACTCAGCCCGTCGCTGCACAACAGGATCTGCTGACCGGGATACAAATGCCCCCGCACCAACCCCACTTCGAGTCTGCTCAGACTCTCCATGCCGATAGCCTGGGTAATGAAATTCCGCTGTGGGTGAAACTCTGCCTCTTCCGCGCTAATGTCACCCTGATCCACCATCAGTTGCACCAGGGAATGATCGCGGGTGATCTGCGTCAGCGTGCCATGACGCCAAAGATAGGCTCGGCTGTCCCCCACCCACACCACTTCGAAACTGTCACCATCGATTTTCACCGCTAGGGCTGTGGAGCCCATGCCGGAGCGCCCCTTACCATCACGCACGGCAGCGAGCACCGCGTGATGCGCCCTGACCAGTGCCTCGGCCATCGGCGTACCGGAACGGACTTCGCTCTGTATCTGCTCAACGACAATCTGACTGGCCACCTCACCACACTCATGCCCTCCCATACCATCGGCAAGCACACATAGCCTCAACTCTGCGTCGATGAGGTAACAATCCTCGTTACAAGGCCGAATATGGCCGATATGGGTGTCATGCCCGCAAGTAAAAATAGTCATCGTTAAGGCGTGATTCCTGTCTGCAGCGTTGCAGATAAAATGAGCAGAACTAACAAAAAGGGGGGAACCATAGCGAAACGCAATATAGGGTGCAATAAAATCCGCAAAATAATTGCAGATAAGTCAGTCCCGGAAAAGACCGTCAACGTTCGGGCAGCAGGCGGTATGCATTACTATCGATAAAAATATCCACCAGATCCGCTTCGATTTTACCCCGTGCCGCCTCATCACGGAGGATGTCCAACGCCAGCTCTTCCGGCAGGCTCTGTTTATAGGGCCGGTCTCCCGCTGTCAATGCATCGTAAATATCCGTCACCGTCATGATACGAGCCTGCAGAGGGATCTGTTTGCGTCTGAGTCCACGCGGATAACCGGAACCATCAAGTTTCTCGTGATGGCTGTAGGCAATATCAGGGACAGACGCCAACCCCTTGGTCCATGGAATGTGTTGCAAAAAGGCGTAAGTATGCGACACATGGTATTCGATTTCCTGGCGCTCATCCGGCGTCAGACTGCCACGCGCCAAAGTCAGCGCCTCCATTTCAAACGCCGACAGGAGTGGGATAGGCTCCCCACCTTCGCCCGGAAAACAATAATCCACCACTTGCTGCAATGCCGGGGGAATCGTCTGGTGAAAGACAGCAGGCTCATTGGCCTTGACAATAAGCGCCATAAACTGGCGAATACGCTGTGTCTCCTGTGCCAAATTCCGCTCCATACGACGACGCCGGATTCGAAACTCTTCCGTACTCAGCTGCTCAAGCTCCTGTTGATCCAGTAATTCACGATAGGCGTGCCGCTCCAGGCTGGCACAGGCGTACTGAAAGCGTGCCTGCATCAATTCAAACTGGCGCGGGTACAGCTTGTGGGACTTTGTCAGCACATGCTCACGCACACCGACCTTACCAAAGTCATGCAGCAAGGCGGCGTAACGCAATTCATTCATCTGTTCGCGGGTAAAATTGACCTCACGCAGTTCCGGCACATTGGAACACCCCACAGCTTCGGCCAGACGCTGACTGTATTCAGCGACACGAAACGAATGACCCGCAGTACTGGGGTCTCGTGCTTCGATGGCATGTACCGAAGCGGTGACGAAGCCTTCGAAGAGCTGCCGGATATCCTCGACCAGGCCCAGATTTTTCAGTGCAATGGCGGCCTGCACACCAATTCCGGAGAGAATCTGCAGATCTTCACTATCAAAGGCATGTGTACTGCGAGTATCCACCTGAATCAGTCCCAGCACCTCGTCATCGAGCAACAGCGGCACACACATCACACTGCGAATACCCAGGCCGATGATGGATTCGTGGCTATCGAAGCGCTTGTCACTGCTGGCATCGCTGGAAAGGATTGCCCGGTGCCGGCTGATGACCTCATTGACAATCGCACGAGACAGGACGGCCTCCACTGACCGCTCCTTGCGGCTCATCGCCACCACGGGTTTGAGCGATTCACCGCATTGACCCGCATCAATGCACAGCAAACCATAGGCATGCTCGGCGGCGGGGAAGATATCAAAAATGAAACCCATCACCTTGGCCAACAGGTCTTCGTGGTTATTCTGACCACCCAGACCGATACTGACCTGCGCCAGTGCGCGCAAGCGGCGCTGTACGTCTGTGGCCGCAACACGATCTTCATCCAGGTTGGCCTTAAGCAGCCGCAGGGCTTCCTGGGCATCGATGGCCATGCTCAGATCGGGTTTCGAGGTTTTCGAACCGACCAAAACCAGGGAGGCACTGCTGGCCTGCCGCTCTGCCATCACTTCACCGGCAATCAAGGCCAGATCAAAGGCCTCTTCATTATGGCCGATTTCAGACTCCCATGAACGACCGGCCGACACATCATCCTTGCCACTGGTCGGTGGGCGAAAACGTAGATGTACCCCACCTAATTGGAGATTACTCCCTTCACGCAAGGCATAAAATTCCTTCGGCGTCAGCGGACGTGCGTTGAGCAAAGTACCATTGGTGGAATCGAGATCCTGGATTACATAACCACCGTTGCGCCGTACGATCCGTACATGCTGGCGGCTGACACGGCTGTCCGGCAGACGAATATGGCTATCACAGTCAGCCGACTCTTCTTCACTGCGCCCAACCAGTGTTTCATCGTGAAGGGGAAAACTCTTGCCCGCCAAGGTGCCATTAAGCACCTCCAGGGAGGCCGTATGGAGAGTGAGAGTGTCAGTCTTTGTCATGAAATATCAGCTATTAAGTCTAAGTCGGACATTCAGCCCAGAATACGGAAATCACTTCAGTGAGCGTCACTTCGTTACCTGCACGCGGCCTATTCATTCCCGTCTTCTGCCCAATATTTTTATGGTCGACATTCAAAATAGGCGTTTTTAGGCGAAAGGCGACAGCGCGACGGTATGGAGGCAGGGGCCAGGGCACCACCAAAAGTAGACGCCCTGGGGCGACAATAGACGCTTTAAGCGGTGCAGAAGCCGTTGCCGACAACACAGTACTTCGCCTCAACCGATCAAAAAGTGGACTCAAAATAGCGTTTCCCCGTTACAATCAGCCACTGGCCAGGGAGACACCTTTCAACGCCCAACTCACTAAATGAAAGATGACGCTAAACAGGCATCAAACCACCGGCAGGGTTTTATTACCTCGAATCAACGCGGTATCCGCGTATAATGCCCCAAAACAGTGCCACCAGGATGAAATTTTTTAGAGACTTACCCCATTGCAGGCTTTAATAGTGACCAACAAAATACTGAAAGTCCCCAAAAAATTAAAATCCGTCACCCTGTGGGTACATCCCGAAGGCCGTGTCCGGGGTTCGCTGTACCTGCGAGAGCAAAGTCCCGACCATGCCGGCCCGGAACAGCCGCTGGAGGTTCTCAACCAATGCACCCCGTTCGTTGTTATCAAGCGCGAAAAACCGGATGAATTGCGATTTTATAACATGCGTTCCATCATTCGTGTGGAATATGAAGCGGAACACGAGCCTTCCACGGACATCCCCCGGCAGCGCTGCCAGATACAGATGATGGATGGCTCATTCATCACAGGCTCCATCTGTGAACAGTTGCCGCCAGCACGCGCGCGACTACTGGATTATCTCAACCGAACCGATGAATGCTTTATCAAGATACACATGGACGAAGGTGCCATTTACCTCATCAACAAGGCCTACATCATCCATGCCCATGTGAATGATGATGCCGACGACGTAAGCTAGTGTAGTGTCCTGAACTGTATGCATATTAAGACGAGACGAAAGAGGCCCGCCGTATGAGCCTGCTGTCCGGTTTTCAGGCAAATCGCGCCATTGCCGCGCTGTTGACGGAAAACGCTGCCGCAACACCCGAGGGCAAACGGGCTGCGGTCAAACTCAAGAAAATCGGCGAATCCGCTATTCCCAAGCTCATCGAAGCCCTGGGCAATACCGAGCATCCCGCCGTGATTGAACAGCTGTTGCTAAGTTTCGTGCGCAACACCACCCTGTCCTACTACCTGACCGCTCTGGCCTGGGAAGACGATAACATCGTCGCCGGCGTCAAGCGTATCCTGTGCCGTTCGGGCGACTTCGAACCCAATCAGCTGTTCGAACACCTCGACCACCCAGACATTTCCAAGTCGGCCCTGGGTGAAATCCTCATGGCCCATTCGGCTCGCGTCAAACCCAATATCCTGCTGGGCATGCTGGATCGCGTTTCCAGCAAGGTGCGTCCCATACTCTACCGGTTACTGGACAAGGTGGCCGACGAAGCACTGCTGCCGGACATCATCCGCCGACTGGACAGCAAACAACCCATGGTACGCACGCATTTGGTGCAAGTGTTGGCCCGCTTTGACAACCCGCACAGCCTGAATGCCCTGATTGGCGCCCTCGAGGATCCCAACAAGGCGGTGCGCCAGTCCGCTCTGCAGGGCCTGGCAAAAATGCAGGCGTCGCAGGCAGTGGAAGCCATCTGTCGGCTGCTCGGTGACCCCGATCTCACCGTGCAGGCCAGCGCCATCGAGACCCTGGTCAAAATCCGTGCCCCGAATACCGTAAAACACTTGGTTGATGTCCTGCAGGACGAATCTGAATATGTGCGCCGCGCCGCCGTGGAAGTCCTCAACGAGATCGGTGACCAGAATGCCATCAAGGATCTTCTCAACGCCCTGCGCGACGTGGACTGGTGGGTCAAGGTGCGCGCCGCTGACGCCCTTGGCGCCATTGGCGGCCCCAAGGTATTCGACGCCATCCTCGCGTTGATCCGCGACGAAGACGAATTTTTGCGCCGCACCGCCGTGGAAATCCTCAACACCAGCAAGGATCCACGCTCCTTTGATCGTCTTATCGAGGCCCTGCGCGATGACGACTGGTGGGTGCGCGAACGCGCCGTGGACGCCCTCGCCGGCATCGGCGACGAACGCGCGGTACCCTACCTCATCACCATGCTGGAAGAAAATCCCGAGGCCGGTCAGGTCGTGATCCGTGCATTACACAATCTGGGCGACAAACGGGCCATCAATCCGTTACTAAAACAGCTTGAGCACACCGATAATACAGTGCGCAAAGAAGCCCTGCGCGCCCTGCAGACCCTCACCGATGAATCCAATGCCGGCAGGGTGCAAGAAGCCGCTACCGAGCTTATGAATGTGAGTCAGGATGAATTGGGCAGTGTCGCCAGTGAGACAGTGAAAACCCTCGTCACGCGTTACGGCGACCGCAGCACCCCCATCACTGACTCCAGGGATGGGGGCACGTTGGAAGACAAACCGACACAGATGACATCAATCTCAGACTCGCAGAAGACTCATGCTCTCGAAAGCAATCCCAACATCATCGACAGCAGCGGCGGCATCATCAATCCCGCCAAGTTGGTGCCCAACAGCATCCTCAC
>UOFU01000317.1_pt1 | contig 22446 bp, 16 predicted proteins | sample 1988841 | NCBI WGS metagenome assembly UOFU01 (sample SAMEA4712195, study PRJEB27164) | hydrothermal vent metagenome | biome: marine basaltic hydrothermal vent biome; feature: marine hydrothermal vent; material: mineral | place: Pacific Ocean | collected 2011-06-14/2011-07-23 | depth 1719 m
ATTAAACCCAGAAAAACACCCCTTCAAGACCGTGCACGCTTTACCATGAATACTATTTTGGACGCTACTGCTCATATTCTACGAGAGGAAGGATATAGCCAATTAAACACTAACTATGTTGCCACAAAAGCAGGCATCAGCATCGGATCTCTTTATCAATACTTCCCTAATAAAGAAACCATAATCGCTGAGCTACACCGACAACACTTTAAAAAGGCGCGGGATGAAATGAACAAGGCTTATCAGCAGATAGAGGGCTTATCCTTTGAAGCAGCAAGTCGTTTATTATTAGAGTCTACAATCAGGGTGCACCAAATTGACCCCGAATTACACCGCGTTATTAGCACTCAAGCCCCCAATTTGAATTTAAGTGAGGATGATAATAGCTCCCATTCAGTGCGTAAAATGCTCGAACAATTTTTTTATGCCTATAAAGATAGCCTTCGACCTAATCTCGATATTCCACTCGCCGCACACATTAGCTATCAACTTGTAATTAGTGTTACTCATGCTGCAGTAAATGATGAACCTGAACTGCTAAAACATCCTAAGTTTGTAGATGAGTTATTGCGTATGCTGTTGGCATATGTGAATTAAGGGCGCTTTACAAACATCAAATGTACACCCCCACTTTTACATTCTTTTGTACGAGGATATTTATTTCTCTATGCTGGGACTTTATTATGCTTTTGCGTCGCAGACATCTAATGCCCGATGTTGACAGGCCAATTTGCCCGGCATAATGGATGGAGCGTAGCGGAATCCGATTATGCCGGGCAAATCGGCCTGCCGAACTTATTAGTATCAAGCACAATCGCCCTGTTTCCCCGCAGTATTCAACCAGCAATCAGGCAAGAACACTCGATAACCACCTAAAAACAAGCTGATTCGCCTTGATATCCTGATAATGCCATGCAATTCAGGCATGGGTGCCTGATGTCTTGGATCGACCCTATTTGTAATCCATTATTGTGTCAATCTGGATACGGAACAAAAAACTGCCGGTGAAAATGAGCGATCCCCTCGGAATCCAGTGGTTTCAATGACTTCCTGGATGCCGGGTCAAGCCCGGTATGACGATGTGTTGTTAGCGGGACAGCACTGATTTTGTGCTGATGGGGCGGGGTGACAAGGAAACAAAAAAGGCGGCACATCGCTGCGCCGCCTTTTGCTGTTGATTACCGCCGGTAAAGTCGTGTGTTAGCGGGCTGAAAACTCCTCTTTGACAATCTTTGGTGTGACAAAGATGAGCAATTCTTTTTTGGTGTTTTGCTCGAGCGTGGTACGGAACAGTACGCCGACGAAGGGTAGGTCGCCCAGAAAGGGTATGCCGTCGCGTTGTTCTTTATTGGTGGTTTCATAAACGCCACCCAGCACCACGGTTTCACCGTTGTTCATCAATACCTGGGTTTCCACCTGCTTGGTGTCGATGCTGGGTACGCCGGCGAAGATCTGACCGACACTGTCTTTAGTGACCTTGAGGTCGAGGATGATACGGTCGTCCGGGGTGATCTGCGGCGTGGCGCGCAGGCTCAGCACGGCCTTTTTGAAGGAAATATTGGTGGCGCCGCTGGAAGAGGCCTGCTGGTAGGGAATTTCCGTACCCTGTTCGATCACGGCCTCCTGCCGATTCGCGGTGATCACGCGCGGATTGGAGACTACTTCACCGCGGCCTTCCTGTTGCAGTGCTGACAGCTCCAGATCCAACAGGGTGTTGGCGCCGAGCAGCGAGAAGGCGATGCGGCCGGCATTGGTGGCTGTGATAGGGAAGTTGACGTTCATCCGCTGGTCGATGCCTGCCACACCGGTCGGCACCTCGATGGGGTAAGCGCTGCCTGTGTCCGCCCGGTTTGACATCGCCGAGGCGACCATGACGTCGGTGGCATTCGCCGTGCCCGAGGTCATCAGCAGGTTGTCGCCCGCCTTGCTGACATCTGTCACTCCAAAGCGTACGCCGAGATTTTTGGCGAAATCGTCAGAGGCAATGACGATACGGGACTCGATTAGCACCTGGCGTATGGGGATATCCAGAGAGGTAATCAGGTTGCGGACGGCCTCCAGTCGATCGACGGTATCGGAGATCAGCAGCACATTGGTGCGCTGGTCGATAGCGACTTCGCCACGTTCGGAGAGCAGGCCACCTTTGCTTTTCAGCAGGTCTGCGATCTCTGTCGCTTTGGCGTAGTTGATCTGGATAATGTCAGTTTTCAGCGGAGCCAGTTCCTCCACCTGTTTTTGCGCTTCCAGTTCAAGGCGTTCCTGGGCGGCGATCTCCTGGCTGGGGGCGACGAGAATGACGTTGCCGGCCTTGCGCATGGCAAGGCCCTTGGTCTTCAGGATAATGTCCAGCGCCTGATCCCAGGGCACGTTTTTCAGACGCAGGGTCAGGTTACCGCGTACGGAGTCGCTGGTGACCATGTTCAGGCCGGTGAAGTCGGCGATGAGCTGCAGGACGGCGCGTACTTCGATGTCCTGGAAGTTCAGCGACAGTTTTTCACCAGTGTAGCCGAATTCATCTTTTTTCTTGGCGGCGGCTTTTTCCTTGGGAACCTCTTTCACTTCGATGGTGTAGGTGTTGCCGGCGTGATAAGCCAGGTATTCGTAGTCACCGGACGCCGAAATAGCGAGGCGGACACGGCCATCGATCTGGTTGGCGTCGATGTACTGCACCGGGGTGGCGAAATCGATAACGTCGAGGCGTTGCTGGAGGTTTTTGGCCAGACTGCTGTCGGCGAATTCGACGAAGATCTGACGACCGGATTCGCCGGTACTGACGGGGATGTTTTGATCGGAAAGGCTGACAATGATACGTCCCTCTCCCTGGGTGCCACGGCGGAAGTCAATGTTTTTGATGTGATGCAGGCTTGCTGCGGGGCTTGCTTTTGGCCTGGACTCTCTACTGGACGTTGCGCTCGCGGCGGCGCGGCTGCCGGCGATGGTCAGGATGATATCGTTCCCGGAGACCTCGCTTTCAAAGGGAATCAGCTGAACGAGATTGAGGATGACGCGGGTGCGATTGCCGGCCTCGACAGCGGTGACACTTTTGGCGAAGCCGATACCGATGTTTTTATTTTTCCAGTTCAGGCTGCTGGCGGTCTGTGGGAAATCGAGTACCACCCGGGCTGGGTGATCGATAGTGAAGCTGCCGGGTTTGACGGCGGGGCCATTGAATGTCAGACGCACCTGTACACTGTCGCCGGGCAGGGAGGTGAAGGTGATGTCATTCAGACTGAGCAGGTTGCTGTTTGCCGGTTTTCTTTTTGCCGCAGGTACCGGTACGGGTTCGGTGGCCGGTGCGGGCGTGGCGACTGCGGTTGCACTGTCTGTAGAGTCCGCAGCCAGTGTGATGTAAAGATTCTTTCCTTCTGTGCGAATGTCATAGTCGACAAGCTTGTCGACATTGATCGTCACGCGGGTGCGGCCGCTGGCCTGCACGGCCTTGATGTCCTTTGCGGCCCCGGTCTCAACGGGTAGCGGCAGGTTCCAGGGGAGGTTGTTACTCACACCGGGTAAATCCAGCGAAATACGGGCGGGATTTTCGCTGGTGAAGTCCTCCGTTTGTGGTGCGTCGCCGGAAAGCGCCAAGCGTATTTCGACGCGATTATCGCCGAGCTTCTTGAAATCAATGAAATCCAGGGTGGTTTCGGCAAGCGCTTGTGCTTGGGTAAAAACGATCAGGCCTGCCAGTGCAATCCCAGTAAGTAGTTTTTTCATCCATTTTTCCCGCGTCTTGTGAGGCTTGTCACTTGTTGTGCTGATTTTTTTCATGCCGGTGATAATGCCCATATCCAGTGTCCTTATTGGCATCATTCGCTGACGGCCAGGGTTGTGCGTCTTTCGATCCAGCCGCCGAGCCCATCCGGTACGATTTCTTTCAATTCTACCTGGGTCTCAGTGATGTTGATGACTTCGCCATTGTCCTGACCCATGTGCTGGCCCGTGGTGGTGCGATGCAGGGTGCCATCCGGCGCAATGATCAATGCCCAGCGCCGGCCTTTTTTCTCGATGGAACCGACCATGCCAAGGCTGCCCAGGGAAAAGTGTTCCAGAACTTCGCGCTCCCGGTTCAGGTCGGGTTGCAGGCCGGTGTCGGGAGACTGCGCATTTGCCTTGGCTTTTTCTGGTGCCTCAAAGGGGTCGCGCAACGACGATTCGTCATACGTAAATGTTTCGTATTCCAGTAACTCGGGGAGCGGTGGAATATTGCTTTTTTGCCGCTGTTCGATCTCCTGGATATAGGTCTTCAGGTCGTCCGTGTTTTTCCCCCCGCAGCCGCTCAGGCCGACGACTGACAAAAGGGCGAGTATACACCATCTCCCGGCCGGGGTTGCCCGGCGGCTAGCCGGATATTGTGCGCGAGTTGGGGCATTGTGGTTCATTATTTGCCCTTCCTTTTGCGCGTGTTGCTGGCGGACTTCTCGTCTTCATCGAGATAACGATAGGTTTTTGCGGTGGCCGACATGGTCAGCTGACCGCTCTTGTTGTCTTCGCTTTTGGCTTTGTGTGTGACGGTGAGGTCATGCAGTGTGACGATGCGTGGCAGTGCGGCGATACCACTGACGAAATTGCCAAACTCGTGGGCCGTACCGATGACGCGCAGCTGAATGGGGAGTTCGGCATAAAATTCCTTGGGAATCTCGGCGGCGGGTTTGAAGAGTTCAAATTCAAGTCCAGTCTGAATGCCGACATGGGAGACATCGACAAGAACCTCGGCGACTTCCGTCTTGCCGGGTAATTGAAGCAGCAGGGTGCCGAAGGTGTGTTCCATTTCCTCCATCTGCTCTTGATAGGCCGCCAGGTTGGCGGCCTTGGCCTGTTTCTTTTCAAATTCGGCCTTGAGGGTGATTTCCTTGGCCTCCGCTTGTTCCAGGGTCAACAGCTGGTCGCTGATATCCAGGTAATAACCGAGGAACAACAGGGTTCCGCAGAGCAGGGCGACGACAACGGCGCGCGCCGCAGCGGGCCAACTGCCAATATTGTTGAAGTCGAGATTATTGAGGTCGAGGTCGAGATTCATTTTTCTGCCTCCTCCTCTTCCGGCTTGCCGTTGGTCAGGTTCACCGTGAGCTTGAACCAACTGTCATCTACATAGGGTGTCTTGCCGGTCTCGATAACGGTCAGTCTGGGATTGGTAAACCAGAGTGAGAGACTGAGGTTGCGCATGAACTCGGAAATATCCTCGTTGGAGTCGGCAACGCCTTCGAGATGAACCTCGCGCCCCGTACGGTTCAGTTTGATCAGATAAACCTGCTCAGGGATGATTCTTGCGGTCTCATCAAACAAATGGACGATTTCGGATCGGCTGCTTTGCAGCTCCTGGATGATCTGCATACGTGCTAGCAGGGCCTGTTTTTCGTTCTCCAGGCTTTCGATTTCCTTGATTTCCGCGTCGACACGGGTGATGTGATCCTGGATGAACGTATTGCGAGTCTGCTGGCCTTCGATCATGCCATTGATCTGGATGTGCGTTAGCGCAATGATGCCAAGCATGAGTACGGCGGCGCCGGCGGCAATGTTGATAAACCGCCGTTGTCGTTCACGCCGGAGTTCTTCACGCCAGGGGAGCAGATTAATGTGTGGCATCAGTCAAAGCTCCTCAACGCGAGACCGCAGGTAATCATCAGGGAGGGCGCATCGTTACTCAGCGCCTGCGCCTTGATGCGCGAGGCCAGGGCCATGTTGGTGAAGGGATTTGCGATGGAAGTGCTGGTGCCGATGCGCTCCTCGATCAGTTCATCCACGCCGGGGATCGAAGCGCTGCCGCCGGCCAGGACGATGTGGCTGACGGCGTTGTGCTGACTGGAGGAAAAAAAGAATTGCAGGGAGCGGCTGACCTGTTGCGCCATGGCGTCCTTGAAGGGATCCAAGACCTCGGGCACATAGTTGTCGGGTAGCCCGCCTTGGCGCTTGGCCATGCCGGCTTCCTCGTAGGATAGGCCGTAGCGGCGCTGGATCTCTTCGGTCAGCTGCTTGCCGCCGAACACCTGATCGCGGGTATAGATGATCTTTTCGTCGTGTAACACGCTGAGCGTGGTCATGGTTGCGCCGATGTCGACAATGGCGATAGTCTTGTCGTCGGTGCCGCCAGGGATTTGTGAGGCAATGAGGGGAAACGCATTTTCCAGTGCGTAGGCCTCGATGTCGACGATCTTGGCGTTCAGTCCGCCCAGTTCCACGGCGGCAACCCGGGAATCGACGTTTTCACTGCGCGAGGCGGCCAGCAGGACGTCCAGGGTGTCAGGATTGTTTTCCGATGGGCCGAGGATTTCGAAATCCAGATTGACCTCTTCGAGCGAATAGGGGATGTACTGGTCGGCCTCCAGTTCGATCTGGCTCTCGATCTCTTCTCCCGAGAGGGTGGCCGGCATAGTGATGATTTTGGTGATCACTGCGGAGCCTGCGACGGCGACGGCCGCATTCCTGGTGCGGCTGCCTGAGCGCTTGACCGCCCGGCGGACGGCCTCGCCAACGGCCTCGACGTCGGTGATGTTTTTTTCCACCACGGAGTTGGGCGGCAACGGTTCCGCCGCATAGGCCTCAACACGATAGCCCCCGCCCTGCCGGCTCAATTCCAACAGCTTTACCGAGGTGGAGCTAATATCCAGGCCGATGAGAGGGAGAGATTTGGTACTAAATAACGATGCTAACCGCACGTTGTCCTTCCTGTCGTTTCATGCAGGTAAGCAGATTATCGGTAGTTATACGACAAACTTTACGATAGATCAAAACTGCACTGAAAAAAAATAGTATTGGGTTGATCTTATTAGAGGTTTTATACTCTGTCGACTCTAGTCTATGTTTGATTGCATGAACCCCATCACAGAAACCTCCTTTGGAAGCCTTACTGTCCCTTGTTTATGAAACGATTTCTATTGATATTGGCCGGATTGGGTGTCGCGGCATCGCTGACGGTGGTGTTTGGCATCTATTTCGCGGTGATGCCGAAGTTGCCGTCGGTGGACAACCTTAAAGAAGTTCAGTTTCAAGTTCCACTACGAATTTACACCCGTGACCACAAATTGCTCGCCGAGTTTGGTGAAAAGCGCCGTGCTCCACTGGATTATGACGAGATTCCTGATCGCCTGATCAAGGCGGTGCTGGCAGCAGAAGACGACCGTTTTTTCGAGCATCCCGGTGTTGATTGGCGTGGTTTGTTGCGTGCCGCTGCCTACTTGGCTCGTACGGGCGAGAAGGGCCAGGGTGGCAGTACGATCACTATGCAGGTGGCACGCAATTTTTTCCTCAGCCGTGAAAAAACCTACCTGCGCAAGCTCAATGAGATCTTTCTGGCACTGAAAATAGAGGACGAGCTGAGCAAAGAAGAGATTATCACGTTGTATCTCAACAAAATCTATTTCGGTCATCGGGCCTATGGTGTGGCGGCTGCGGCACGGGTCTATTACGGCCTGCCCGTGGAACGCCTGAGCACGACGCAAATTGCCATGATCGCCGGCCTGCCCAAGGCGCCATCCACCTTCAATCCGGTGGTCAATCCGTCCCGCGCCCTGACGCGCCGGGGCTATGTGCTGGGCCGTATGCGCTTACTGGACTTTATTTCCGAGGCCGAATATCAGGTAGCCATGAGCACTCCGGACGATGCCAAACTGCATGGCCAGTCACTGGAAGTGGTGGCGCCCTATGTGGCGGAGATGGTGCGTAGTGAAATGGTTTCCCGCTATGGTGACAATGCCTATTCCAGGGGTTTCCGGGTGATCACCAGTGTGGACTCGGCCATGCAGGCGGCGGCCAATGCCGCCCAGCGTGAGGCCCTGCTGGCCTATGATTCGAGGCATGGCTACCGTGGCCCGCTGGCGCAGGTCGAGCTGGGCGAGGAGGATACGGAAGAACAATGGGCGGAAGTACTCAAGCCCTACCGGGAAGTCAATGGCTTGCTGCCAGTGCTGGTACTGTCGGTAGAGGGGCAGTCCGCCAGGGTCTACGAGCCGCGCCGAGGTATCGTGTCGATCGACTGGGACGGCTTGTCGTGGGCCGCGCCGGCACTGCCGGGTGGCCGAACCGGTAAGGTGCCGAAACAGGCGGCTGATATCCTCGCCCGCGGCGATGTGATTCGCATCACCGAACGCGCTGAAAAGGATGAATGGCACTTGGTGCAGGTGCCTACAGTGGAAGGTGCACTGGTGTCCGTCAGCCCCCATGATGGGGCCATTCGAGCCCTGGTGGGCGGGTTTAATTTCAGCGCCAGCAAATTCAACCGTATTACTCAGGCCGAACGTCAGCCGGGCTCTAACTTCAAACCGTTCATCTATTCCGCCGGGCTGGAAAAAGGCTTCACGCCGGCGAGCCTGATCAATGATGCCCCGGTGGTGTTCGAGGATCGAGGTCTGGAGGCCACTTGGCGGCCGGAAAATTATAGCGGTCGCGTGTTCGGCCCCACCCGGCTACGCGAGGCGTTGGTGAAATCACGCAACCTGGTTTCCATCCGCTTGTTGCGCGCAATGGGTATTTCCCATGCCATCAACTACGTCAGTCGTTTCGGCTTTGACAAGTCAGATCTGCCACGTGACTTGTCATTGGCGCTGGGTAGCGGTGCCGTGACGCCGCTGGAAATCGTCACGGGTTATGCGGTATTTGCCAATGATGGCTTCTCCGTCAAGTCCTGGTTTATCGAGCGCATCGAAGATCCGCAGGGTGAGGTGCTGTACCAGGCGGCGCCGGCCACCGTGTGCAAGTACTGTGAGATAACGGATGCCGAGCGTGCTGTGCAGATGACCTTCGTCGGGCCGCCCCGGCGTGACGAACAGATACCGGTCAATATCGCTCCCCGCGTGGCCACGGCGCAAAACGTCTACCTGATGCGCAGCATGATGCGTGATGTCATCCAGCGGGGTACCGCACGGCGTGCGCAAGTGTTGCAACGTTCAGATCTGGCGGGCAAGACCGGTACCACCAATGATCAGCATGACGCCTGGTTTTCGGGTTTTAGCTCGGATCTGGCGACTACGGTGTGGGTGGGTTTCGACCGTCCGCAGCCGTTGGGTGACCGGGAAACGGGGGGCCGTGCCGCACTGCCCATGTGGATTGACTACATGCGTGAGGCACTGAAGGAGTTGCCGCTGAGGCCGCTGGAGCGTCCCCCGGGGCTGGTCACCGTGCGTATCGATCCAAAAAGCGGACTGTTGGCGCCAGCCGGTCATCCCCAGGCGATCTTTGAAACCTTCCGCGTGGAAAATGTGCCGGCGCCGCTGGACGAAGAGGCGATGGCACCGTATCGGCAGGGAGACGACAGGCGGGCTCCCCGTTCCGTCGCGGACGACGTGCCGGAGGAGTTATTTTAGGCTTGGAGGGACTCCAGGTCTAACGTGGTTTGGGTTCCAGTTCCATGTTCAGCAGGCCGGCCTGCTGCCCCATGACGGCCGGTTCGTCCGTCTCCTCCTCCATTTTCAGACTCGGATCAACTACAGTCTTGCCTTCCGAGAGGCTGATCTTCAGCCGCAAGTTGTTCTGCGAATCGGCATTGCGCAGGGCCTCCTCCAGGGATATCAGGCCGTCCTTGTAGAGCTTGAACAGAGCCTGATCGAAGGTCTGCATGCCCAGATTGGTGGACTTTTCCATGATCTCCTTGATGGTATGGATCTCGCCCTTGAGGATCAGATCCTGTATCAATGGTGTACCCAGCAGCACCTCCACCGCCACCGTGCGTTTGCTGTCCAGCGTGGGAATCAGGCGCTGTGAAATAAAGGCGCGTACATTGAGCGACAAATCCATCAGCAGTTGACTGCGCCGGTCATCGGGGAAGAAATTGATAATGCGGTCCAGGGCCTGATTGGCGTTGTTGGCGTGCAGGGTGGAAATGGCCAGATGGCCGGTCTCGGCGAAAGCAATAGCGTGTTCCATGGTCTCGCGGTTGCGGATCTCGCCGATCAGGATGACATCGGGCGCCTGGCGCAGGGTGTTGACCAGGGCATCTTCATAGCTGTCTGTGTCGAGTCCCACCTCGCGTTGATTGACAATGGATTTTTTGTGGTTATGGATGAACTCGATGGGATCCTCGATGGTAATGATGTGCCCCGCGCTATTGGTGTTGCGGTAGTCGATCAGGGCTGCCAGTGAGGTGGACTTACCCGAACCGGTACCGCCGACGAACAGCACCAGGCCACGTTTATGCATGACGATCTTTTTCAGGATCGGCGGTAGGCCCAGCTCCTCGGAACTGGGGATTTGCGTCTTGATATGGCGAATCACCATCGCCACCTGATTGCGTTGCTTGAAAATGTTGACGCGGAAGCGACCCAGGCCCGATTCTGAATGGGCCAGATTCATCTCCGGCTTGATCTCGAACAGGGCGATCTGTTCTTCGCTCATCAGGCTGTACGCCAGTTCTTTGACTTGTCCGGAGGGCTGAGTGGTTTTTTCCAGTGGTTTGAGCATGCCAAAAATCTTTGCGCTTACCGGTGCGCCGACTGTGAAATAGAGGTCGGAGGCTTCATACTTCACCATCAATTTCAGGTAATCCAGGATCTGCATTCGAAAGGCCCTGCGGTTGAACCTGAGTCCGTGGCTTCAGGTTGAATAATTAAGTTCACTTGATGCCTTTCAGATATCGGTTCAGCGGGCTTAATTCTTTAAAAGGCGCAGGCAGATTGCAGGAGGGCAGTGAATGAGCCATAGCAACATCGATTCACATCTGTGCACCGTGCCCGTGGCGCTGCGCGATGAGCTGGCTGCGCACTGGACGGCCTTCACCGAGATGCTCGCGGACAGCCACGCTACGCGGTCTATTGATCCCGCATTGCTGCCAGAGCTGTGCCGTGTGTGGGCTTGTAGCGACTTCGTTGCCCGCCACTGCGCGCGCGACCCGAGCCTGCTGCTCGACTTACTCGACAGCGGTGACCTGCATCAGGCCTACGCCGCCGACACCCTGGCCGACTGTGTGCAGGCAGCGCTGGCCGACTGCGTCAATGCCGACCAGCTCAGTGTCGCCCTGCGCCGCCTGCGCCGCCGCGAGATGCTGCGTATAGCCTGGCGCGACATCGCCGGTCATGCCGACTTGTGGCAGACCACCGCCGACCTCTCGGCCCTGGCCGAGGCCTGCATCCGCAGTGCTCTGGCTCGCCTGCAGGACTGGCTGCAGGCCGAGTGGGGTGTACCCACTGGCGCCAATAGTGGCCAGCCGCAGCAACTGGTGGTGCTCGGCATGGGCAAGCTGGGTGCGCACGAGCTGAATTTTTCCTCCGATATCGACCTGATCTTCGCCTATCCCGAAAACGGAGAGACGCAAGGCGTGCCGCGCACGCGCAGCAACGAGGAATTTTTTGTCCGTCTGGGCCGCGAACTGATTCGTGCCCTCGACGAAAACACCGCCGAGGGTTTTGTGTTCCGCGTCGACATGCGCTTGCGGCCCTTCGGTGGCAGCGGCGCGTTGGCGCTGAACTTCGAGGCCATGGAGAATTATTACCAGGTGCATGGCCGCGACTGGGAGCGCTACGCCCTGATCAAGGCGCGCCCGGTGGCCGGCCGTTGCGAAGACGGCGAACACCTGCTGGGCTTGCTGCGTCCTTTTGTCTACCGGCGTTATCTCGACTATGGCGCCTTCGCCGCCTTGCGCGAGATGAAGGCCATGGTGGCCGCCGAGGTGCAGCGCCAGGGCATGGCCGACAACGTCAAGCTGGGTGCCGGCGGCATCCGCGAAGTGGAATTTATCGCTCAGGCCTTCCAGTTGATTCGTGGCGGCCGTGAGCCGGCCCTGCAACGGCGTGAGATTCGCCGTGTGTTGGCGTGGCTGGCCGGTCAGGACTATCTGCCGCGCTACGTGGTCGAGCAATTGCTCGACGCCTATGTGTTCCTGCGCGACAGCGAACACCGCTTGCAGGAATACCGTGACCAGCAGACCCACTGTCTGCCCGCGGATGAGACCGCGCGTCAACGGCTCGCCTACAGCATGGGCTGCGAGACCTGGGACGACTTCATCCCCGTGCTGCGCGGCCATATGGCGCGGGTACACAGCCATTTCGAGCAGGTCTTCGAGGCGCCGCAGACCGGTGATGGCAAGGCCGCCCTGGATACCCTGTGGCAGGGAGCGTTGGACGATGACGCTGCACAGATGGCGCTGAGTGAGGCCGGTTTCGACGACACCGAGGCCGTGCTGCGGCAGATCAGCGTACTGCGTGACAGTTCGCGCTACCGCGCCCTGCACCACACCGGCCGTGAGCGGCTGGATCGGTTGATGCCGCTGTTGCTGGGGGCGGCGGGGGCTCACGACGAGGCCGACGTGGTGGTGCAGCGGTTGTTGAAATTGGTCGAGTCCGTGGCTCGCCGCAGTGCTTACCTGGCCCTGTTGGTGGAGCACCCGCTGGCCCTGTCACAGTTGGTACGCCTGTGCGCCGTCAGTCCGTGGATTGCGGTAAGGCTGGTGCAGTACCCCCTATTGCTGGACGAACTGCTGGACGCGCGCAGCCTGTATGCGCCGGCCGGCCGTGACGAGTTGGCCGCCGAATTGAAGTACCGCCTGGACGCCGTGCCCGACGGTGACCTGGAGCAGGCCATGGATGCGCTGCGCCAGTTCAAACAGGCGGCAGTGCTGCGCGTGGCCGCCGCCGATGTGATGGACGCGGTGCCGCTGATGGTGGTGAGCGACCACCTTACTCATATCGCTGAGGTGATTTTGGTGCAGGTCTTGGAGCTGGCCTGGGCCGACCTCATCCGGCGCTACGGCAGGCCCTCGGTGGCCGGTGACCGCAGCGATGACGAAAAAGGTTTTGCCATCGTCGCCTACGGCAAGCTGGGCGGCATCGAACTGGGTTACGGCTCGGATCTGGATATGGTGTTCCTGCACGCCAGCAACGACGCCGCGCCGGTCAGCAGCGCCGTGACTGCGGGGCCGAAGGTGGTGGCCGATGCGGTGTTTTATGCCCGTCTCGGCCAGCGTATCATCCACATCCTGACCACCCTGACCCCGGCCGGTACGCTCTACGATGTCGATATGCGTTTGCGCCCCAGCGGCGCCTCCGGCCTGCTGGTGGTGGGCCTGCCCGGCTTCGAGGATTACCAGAAAAACAAGGCCTGGGTCTGGGAGCACCAAGCCCTGGTGCGGGCGCGGATGGTGGCGGGTGATGGAGCCGTGGCGAAGGAATTTTGCCGCGTGCGCCACGAGGTGCTGAGACGCGAACGCGATCCGCTGTTGCTACAAAAAGAGGTACGCGAGATGCGCGAGCGTATGCGCGAGTCCCTGAGCCGCGAATCCGCCGGCCGGTTCGATCTTAAACAGGGGCACGGCGGTATCGCCGATATCGAATTTATGGTTCAATTCGGGGTTCTGCGCTGGGCGCACCAGGCCCCGGATCTGACCGGCTTCACGGACAATATCCGCCTGCTGGCCGTGCTCGCCGCGCACGGTTTTTTCAGTGTGCAGGAATGCCGCATCCTCAGTGATGCCTACCGGGCCTATCGTGCCGAGGCGCATCGCCTGTCGCTACAGGAACGGCCCGCGCAGGTGGAGGCGGCGCGCTTTGGCGGTGCGCGCGAGGCGGTGAGGCGCATCTGGCGCAGGTATCTCGAAGATTGATTATTTGCCACGGAGGCACAGAGTACACAGAGATTTTTATGAATTGCCAAATCACACCAGCGGATTTCGCAACGGCATAAACTATGGATCAAATTCTGGCGGTTCTCTGTGCCTCTGTGGCAAATCAGGCCGAAATAAACAGACACAGATAGTAGAAAGAGGAGTAACAGACTTATGTCGATGGACGACCGCGACGGTCTCATCTGGCTGGATGGAGAAATGGTGCCCTGGCGCGAGGCCAAGGTACATGTGCTGACCCACACCCTGCACTACGGCATGGGCGTGTTCGAGGGCGTGCGCGCCTATCATACCGAGACCGGGGGCACGGCCATCTTCCGCCTGCAGGAACACACCGACCGCCTGTTCCGCTCGGCGAAGATCCTCAACATGCCGATGCCCTTCGACAAGGCAACGATCAACGAGGCCCAGTTGGCCGTGGTGCGTGAGAACAAGCTCGATACGGCCTATCTACGGCCAATGGTGTTCTATGGTTCCGAGGGCATGGGCCTGCGCGCCGACAACCTCAAGGCGCATGTGGTCGTGGCGGCCTGGGAGTGGGGCTCCTACCTGGGCGCCGATGGCATGGAGAAGGGCATCCGCATCAAGACGTCTTCCTTCACCCGTCACCACGTCAACGTGACCATGTGCAAGGCCAAGTCCAACGGCAACTACATCAACTCCATCATGGCCCTGCAGGAGGCCATGGCCGATGGCTACGACGAGGCCCTGTTGCTGGACGTGGACGGTTTCGTCGCCGAAGGCAGTGGCGAAAATATCTTCGTGGTGCGCAACGGCGTACTCTATACCCCCGAGCTGACCTCGGCGCTGGAAGGCATCACCCGCGACACCATCATGACCCTGGCCACCGAGCTGGGCCTGACGGTGGTGGAGAAGCGCATCACCCGTGACGAGGTGTATGTCGCCGATGAGGCCTTCTTCACCGGCACTGCCGCCGAGGTGACGCCGATTCGAGAGCTGGACAACCGCCCCATCGGTAACGGCGGCCGCGGCCCCATCACCGAGCAACTGCAGACTCTGTACTTCGACGTAGTGCATGGCCGTCACGGCCAGCATCAGGAGTGGTTGGCGGCGGTCAACGGATAACAGAGAGCAGAGTGTAGGTTGGGGTTCGTACCTCACCCCAACCTACAAACAATAGAGAAAAAATCATGTCACAAGTCCAGCAGACCATCGAGCCCAATGCGCAGCACCGCTACGAAATCACCCGTGCCGACCTGCCTCTGCACTGTCCCATGGACGGCATGAGCTTGTGGAACTCGCATCCGCGCGTGTTCCTGCCCATTGAAAAGACCGGCCAGGCCAAGTGTCCGTACTGCGGTGCGGAATACGTGTTAAAGGACGACTGACATGTCCATCGACGTGCCGGCCGCTATTGCAGCACATCGCGAGGCCATTGATTTCGTGGCTGGGCTGGAGAACGAACTGCGCGCTGTCGCGCAACGGATCGAGGCCACTTTCGCGCAGGGTGGCACGGTGTTTGTTTGCGGCAACGGTGGCTCTGCCTCTGATGCCCAGCACTTCGCCGCCGAACTCACCGGGCGCTACTCCATGGATCGTCCCGGTTATCCGGCGGTGGCGCTGACCACCGATGCCTCGGCGCTCACCTCCATCGGCAACGATTACGGCTTCGAGCAGGTGTTTTCGCGCCAGTTGCAGGCCTTGTCACGCCCCGCTGACCTGCTCATCGGCATCAGTACCTCCGGCAATTCCGCCAACGTAGTGTGCGCGGTGGATTATGCGCGTGACCATGGCATTCAGACCGTCGGCCTGCTGGGCCGCGACGGCGGCCGTTTGGCGCAACGGGTGGACACGGCGTTGATCGTCGGTGTCAATGCCACCGCCCGCATCCAGGAGGCGCATATCCTCATGTTGCACCTGTTGTGCGAGGCCTTCGAGTACCAACACTGAGCCCTGGTCTTCCTATCTCTCAAGGAGCGGGCCATGCCCGCGATAAAGGCTTTTTGCCACCGAGGCACAGAGACGCAGAGGAGACAATATGATGGATCTCCGTGTTTCTCTGTGCCTCGGTGGCGAAATCTGGTACCCATCGCGGGCATGGCCCGCTCCTACCGCCAGTCAGTGCTCATTCCGGGTCGAAGCGATATCCCAGGCTGTCGATGTCGGTCTTGAAATAGGCCGCCACCCGCTCGGCGGTGTCGTCGTCGTAATAGTGGCGGAAATCCTTGCGCCCCTTGGCCTGACGCTTGTGCGGCAGCGGCCGTGGCGCCACGCCGATGCGCCGGCAGACGGCGTCGAAATCTCCCTGCAAATTCTCATACTTGCCGATGAAATCCGTGACGATGTTGCCGTGCAGGTCGATGAGGTAGTCCGATTGAAGCTGGATGGAGGTATCCACGTGGTACTGGTAGGGGCGTTGCGGATCCAGCTTCCAGCGGATGAACTGGGGGAAGTCCTCGATGTGCGCCATCACCTGTGGGCGTTCGCGGCGGATGTGGTGATAAGAACTCACCTGCAGATCCCAGGGATTGCGCACGAAGGCAAACTTGAACAGGCCGTTGAAGAATTCCGCCGGCAGCATTTCCTTGGCGGCGATGATCCTGGCGTGGCGCGGGAACTTGGCGCCGATGCGGTGGCCGTTGAGGTGGCTCAGCTTGCTACAGATGAACTGTGACAGGTAGGCGGGATCACGCCAACGCAGACCCTCGAGGGCGGCGCGCACGCTGGTGCCGCCGGTCTTGGCGATGTGCACAAAAAGGAAGTTGTACTTGCGTGAGAGCAGCATGGCGGAACGAGTGTGGCTGAAAGGAGTGGGATTATACGTGGCTGGCCGTCATTGCCCCACTGAAAATCGGGGGGTGACTGAAATTCATCACAAGAACGCTCGCTACAGAGGCACGGAGAACACGGAGAAGGACTGGTGATGTCGCTCAGTGGTGTCGGCGGTCTGGCGGCGCAGAGCGCCACAGGATGTGTCACACCGCAGAGCGGTGTAACAAGTTCTTTTTCTCCGTGTTCTCCGTGCTTCTGTGGCGAAGAAATTTTTGGCCTTATGCTTCCGCTGGTTGTGCCTGTCGCGGCAGGCCGAGGATGTCAAGGTATTCGTCGGCGCTGTGTGTCACGGCAAAGTCGGCCACGGCCGCTCGCATGGCCTTGGCACTCGGCGGAGTGGCCAGGGTGTCGAGGATAGCCTTGCCGAGGGCGTCGGCGTTGGCCACCGGCACCAGTGGGCCGAAGCGCCCGTCTTGCAAGGTTTCGCGCGGGCCACTGGGGCAGTCGGTGGACACTACCGGGGTACCGCAGGCCATGGCTTCGGTGAGCACGTTGGGTGAGCCTTCCCAGCGTGAGGAGAGCACGAACAGATCGGCGGCGTGCATCCAGGCGTAGGGGTTGGTGGCGAAGCCGGGAAGATCCACGTCATCGGCTACGCCCAGTTCGGTGGCCAGGGTTTGTAGTTTGCCGCGCTGGCCTCCATCGCCGAGGATGATGAGCCGGCAGGGGTGCGCGGCACGGGCCTGGGCGAAGGCTCGGATCAGGGTGGGGAAATCTTTTTGTCGGGTCAGCCGGCCGGCAGCGAGGATCACCGGCGCTCCGTGCTCGGTAAACCAGGGGTGGTCGACCGGCTCTTTGGTCAGGGCCAGCAAGCGCGGAGTGATCACTGGGTTGTGTGCCACGCTGATGCGTTCGGGTGGCAGGCCGGTGACCCGTGCCGTGTCCTCGGCCACGCCGTGGGAGACGGCGATCACCCGCTCCGCCATGCGGTAGCTCCAGCGCATGGGCAGGGTGCGCGTGACGCGCCGCAGCCAGCCGCGGCCGGCCAAGGCCGCCGACAGGTTGGTGCCCAGGCGGATGGCGATACGCGTGTCCACGCCACTGATACGCCGTGCCCACAGGGCCGCGCGGCCAGCGCGATCCTTGGCCACCAGCAGTACCGGCGGACGGTTCTGTCGCAGCCAGCGGGCCAGGGGCAGGACACTGGCCAGGGTGTGTTGCACGCCGAGGCGGATCACATTGACGCCTTCGGGCAGTTCGCGCAGGTGCTCACCTTCGGCACGGATCAGCAACAGGTCGATGCGATAGCCGCGGCGGACGAATTCCTCCACCAGGTTCAGCATCATGCGCTCGACGCCGCCGGCGCCGGAGAAGGAGATGAGGATGGCGAGACGGGGAGCGTCAGTCATGTTGCCGCCCTCGTGAGGAAACGCAAAGGGCGCAGAGAAAAACACTGAAGTTCTTCTGTGGGCACAGCCCAGCGGGGAGGTGCGCGCGTGGTGGTTGGTGGGTACGGCCTGCCGGGGAAGTCTGTGTGTGACGATTGCTGGGCCGTGCCCACCCTACGGAATCCGCGCCAAACAGCCGGCTGACCATCAGCTGATCCACGCCAGCGGATCCTCTTCCGCCGCCGGCACCCGCCCCGGCTCTTCAACGAACAGCCGGTGCCAGATGGCGAACTGCATCAGTCCCCAGATCTCGCGGCTGGCATCCTTGCCAGCACGTTGGGCGGCGAGCATTTGTTCTACGCCTTCGGCGCGGAACCACTGGCGGATGGCCGGGTTGTGTGGCAGTTTTTCGGCCAGACCGGCGAGGAAGTCGCCCTGTAACCAGTCGCCCACCGGTACATGGAAGCCGCGCTTCCTGCGATACAGGTGGTCGTGGGGCAGGTACTGCTCGGCCCAGCGCTTGAGGAACAGTTTGCCCTGGCCGGGCCCGATCTTAAGTTCGGCGGGTAGCGACAGGCCGAATTCGACGATGCGATGATCGAGAAACGGCACCCGTCCCTCCAGGCCGAAGCCCATTAGCATGCGGTCGGCTTTGACCAGCAGATTGTCGGGCAGGGCGGTGGTGAGATCGACGTATTGGCTGCGTTGCACGTCGTCCCAGGTCTGCGGCGTGGCCTGCCAGGCCTGGATGAAGGGCTCGCGCACGGCAGCCTTGGCCGCTTGCAGCTCAACGCCGAAGACTCGCTTCGGCCAGGGGCTGCGCCAGTGGCCACGGGTACGGAAGCCGCCGGAGCCGGGGGCGAGCAGGTTCTTTGCCCAGCGTTGTAGGGTGGACATGCGATTGCGGCCGTAGCCGGCGAATACCTCGTCACCGCCCTCGCCGCTGAACACCACTTTTACTTCCCGGCTGGCGTGTTGAGCAAGGATGTCGGTGGGCAGATTGGCGTAGTCGCGCATCAGGTCGTCGGCGGTCCATACCGTGTGCACCAAGCGCCGAAAGACCGCCTGTTGATCCAGCTTGAGCGATGTGTGTTCGGTGCCAAATTGTTGCGCGATCCGTTCGGCATTATCCAGTTCATCGTTCCGCCGCGCGCCGCTGAAGCCCACGGAGAAACTGCGGATGGGCTTGTCCTGGTAGCGGTCGAGCATGGCCAGAAGGACGGCGGAGTCGACGCCGCCGGAGAGGAACAGGCCGAAAGGCACGTCCGAGCGCATATGCTCGTGCATGGCGCTATCCATCAGTGCGTCGAATTCGTGCGCCGCCTCCTCGAAGCTGCACTGGCGGGGTGCCACCTCCAGTGCCGACCAGTAGCGCCAGCGCTCGATGCGTCCTTTGGCGTCGATGCGCAGGGCGGTGCCCGGGGGTAGGCGGCGGATGCCCTCGAAGATGGTTTCTTCGCCGGTGTTGAACTGGCTCTGCAGGTACTGCACCAGGGCACGTGGGTTGATGGCCGGTGGCGTCGGCAGCAGGGTCAGCAGGGCCTTGATCTCCGAGGCGAAGGCGATGCCGCCGGCGGTCTCCACGTAGAACAGTGGTTTGATGCCGAGGCGGTCACGGGCCAGGGTCAGGGTGCCTTTGCGCTCGTCATGCAGGGCAAAGGCAAACATGCCGCGCAGCTGCGGCAGAAAGTCGCGGTCGTGTTTGGCGTAGGCTTGCAGGATGGTCTCGCAGTCGGAATGGGTGCTGAAACGGTGGCCGGCCTCGATCAGCTCTTCGCGCAGCTCGACATAGTTGTAGATCTCGCCATTGGCCACCAGGGCCAGGCCGCGCTGGTCATCGAACAGTGGCTGGTGGCCGCCCTCGAGATCGATGATGGACAGCCGCGTATGCGTCAGGCCCAGGTTGCCGCGCAGGTAGACGCCGCTGTCGTCCGGGCCGCGATGTTGCAGGGACGTGGCCATGCACTGGAGCTTGTCCGCTGCACCGTTATTGGCGTGAAAATGATAGAAGCCGGCTATGCCGCACATGGTCTGTCTGCCTGTCGTCTGTTAATAAAACCCTAAGTCAATGCCATTGCCTGTAGGTAGGCCTGAGTACTGGCCTCCAGGGTGTAGGGGCATGCGGCCTGTTTCAAGTGTCCGGCGGATAAGGGGGCGTCGAGTGTTTGTTCCAGGGCGGCAGCGAGTGCCACCGCATCACCCATGGCGACCAGGGGGCCGAAGCGGCCGTCGGCGAGGATTTCACGCGGGCCGCTGGGGCAGTCCGTGGAGACGGCGGGCGTGCCGAGTGCCAGGGCCTCGACCAGGATGTTGGGACTGCCCTCCCAATTGGAAGAGAGAGCGAACACGTTGGCCCGGGCCAGCCAGGCAAAGGGGTTGTCGGTGTAGCCAGGCAGTGAGACGTCATCGGACACGCCCAGCTTTTCCGCCTGTCGCAACAAGCGCTCACGCTGCCGCCCTTCTCCCAGGATGATCAGCCGGCAGCGGCGTTCCCGGTGTAGGCGGGCAAAGGCCTCGATGAGCAGGGCAAAGTTCTTCGCCCGTCCCAGGCGTCCGGCGCCGAGGATCACGGGAATATCGTGTTCACTCAGCCAAGGGTGGGGGGCGGGCTCTCCGGCCAGGCTGTGGAGTTGCCCGCTGATCACTGGGTTGGGCAGGGTCTGCACGTTTAGACCGGTGGTGGTGTGGATGTCATCTGCTACCCCTTGTGATACGGCCAGCAGGCCGTCCGCTCGCCGGCAGCTGCGGCGCAACCCGTGACGTATCCACCATCGCTTAAGGGCGTTGCGGTGGGCGTATTTCTGACTGATGTTGCTGGCAAAGCGCAGAAAGACGCGGGTGTCGACGCCGGCGCTACGTTGCGCGTTCAGGGCCAGGTTATGGCTGGTGTCCTTGGCGGAAAGCAGGCATTCGGGCCGGGTATCTGCCAGATATTGCCGTGTCTTGTCCAGCAGATAGCTTGGCTTGTCCGCCTCCAGCTGCACCCGCCGGATGCCTGTGGGGAGGTCTTCGAGATAGTGGTCGTTGCGGGTGTTCTGCAGCAGATCCACCGTGATGCCGTGGGCTGCTATTCCTCGCATCAGATTGGCCATCATACGTTCGACGCCACCGTTGTCCCACTCGGGGACGAAGATGCAGAGCTGGGTGTGCCGACTCATGTGCTTGTCAGGCGTTCCCGGTAGCCGGCCAGCGATTGACGCATGGCGCCGGCGTAGGCGATACCGGCGAGGAAGTACCAGTAGACGCGGTAGTCGAGCTTGTCCAGGCGAACCGTGGTCAGGTTCCAGATCAGGGTCAGGAAGAGGGCGCCGGCGAGAAATAGGTAGAGGTCGTTGGGCATCTCTTTGCGCCGATGGGCTCGATAGGCGGCGCGGACAACAAGAAAGACCGGCAGAGCGAACAGCAGTGCCCCCACCAAGCCAAAGCGGTACAGCACTTCCATATAGCCGTTATGCAGGTGCCAGAAACCAACCAGATCTTGGCGATCCCGCAGGGGGGCCAGGTAACGGGTGCTGCTGGTGCCGGGCCCCCAGCCGAGCCACGGGCGTTCTTCCCACAGCTCCAGACCGTAGCTGAGGAGCCAGAAGCGGGCGCCGAAGGACGATTTGGGCACTAGCTTGGCCACGCTTTCCGTGCTGAGTTCCTCAAGCTTGGCAATGCCTTCATAGACGGCACTTTCCTGAGTGGCCCGCTTGCTGATGGTCTCGAAGTTGGTGATAAAAACCCCGCCGACAAGTGCAACGCCGGCGATGGCTACCAGGGCCAGTTTTTGGCGAGGAAAATCCGGGTGAGCCTTGAGCCAGCCACGGATGAAGAAAAAGAAGACGGGGGGGAAGACCAGGAGGGCGGCGAACCAGACGGTGCGTGTCTGGCTGACGAAAAGGGCGTGTACGATGATGATAGTGCAGACGAGCCAGGTAATGGCCACGGCTGCTGTAAGGAACCGTGTCTGCTGTCTGTGTAAAAGTCGCGGGGCGAACAGCAATAGCCCCAGCAGGGCCGTGACAGTATACAGCCCCAAAATGGAATACCACCATTTCTCTGCCCCGGAGCGCTGTCCTTGCAGCATCAGTTCCCATTTCGACCAGTCCTGATTCAGACCCAGGCCAATGATCAGTCCCAGCACGGCAAGGGCCAGTACCCAGCCCCGCTTGTCGGGACAGCGGGCGAGCCAGTAGGCCGGTAGCAGGAACAGGCCCAGGGACGCGAAGTTCCAGGCGGTCTTCCACTGTTCCTCCGCCAGCTCGGGCATCTCCTGAGCGGCGAGGGCGGCGCGCAGGAAGATGTAGCCCAGCAGAATCAGCGTGGGCCAGAAGATGAGGTCGTGGTGAAAGACGTGCCAGGTCTGGCGCCATTCCATGAGGGCGGCGGCGAGCATCAGGGCCAGGGCAATATTGGCCGGGGCGGGGCCGAACCAGGCGGAGAAGGCAAACAGCAGGAGGCCAAAAAGACCGAGGCGTACGCGCCATTCAGCAGGCCAGAAGGTGGCGAAAGAATGATGGTTCTGTGCCGAAACTGAATTCATGCGACGGTCTGCTTCGTGTCACTACGGGAGGGCGAATGATATAGTGCGCGCGCATCCTACAGCAAAAAAACCTTGATTTATCTTTCGCGGATTCAATCCAGTGGTGATTCTCTCGACAGCCGGCAAACGCATTCTCATCGTCCGCCTCAGCGCCATCGGCGACGTGGTGATGGCCTCGCCGCTGATCCGTGCCCTGCGCGACAGATACCCCGAGGCGCACATCGCCTGGCTGGTGCAGGCGGAGGCGGTGCCATTGTTGG
>UOFU01000383.1_pt1 | contig 22039 bp, 21 predicted proteins | sample 1988841 | NCBI WGS metagenome assembly UOFU01 (sample SAMEA4712195, study PRJEB27164) | hydrothermal vent metagenome | biome: marine basaltic hydrothermal vent biome; feature: marine hydrothermal vent; material: mineral | place: Pacific Ocean | collected 2011-06-14/2011-07-23 | depth 1719 m
GCAAGAAAAACACCCACGGTGCTGCCGCGGGCAATAATCGGTGTCGCCAGAACGGATTTTGTTTTATAGCCGGTCTTGTCATCCCAGGTTCGTGAAACCCGAATCTCTGGATCCAGTGCCTTGAGTTCTTTTTCATCATAAGCATGATTGACACGAAGTGTTCTACCCGTCAGAAAACAACAGCCTGTCAGTGTATGTTTGTTAACCGGCAGGCGTACTTCGTCTCTTCCCTGGGCAACCCGCGAGGCCAGTTCCCCGGCCTGTTTGTCGAAGATAAATAATGTGCAGCGGTCTGCAAGCAGGTAGTCTCGAATATCTTCAACCAGTTTATCCAGGATAAGCCTTCTGTCCTTTGTTTCGATAATGCGATCGATGAAGTTGAAGAAACATTCGCTGTTCTTGATGAATTCTTTCACTTGGACAACCTCTCATGCTCAAAATGTCCCGTTTGGGTGTTGGCCGCCTGACCGCTTGGCGATGATCTGCCCGTGGTCTTCTTTGGTGGCCGGTTTACCCGGGCTCTTTTCCCCTTCCAAAGGCGTAACTTTGTCAGGCGATAGCGATGTTTTTTGGCGGATTCATCGGCCATGTCGTACCAGGCGGCTCCCCAGTTACTGTCGACGCAGCCGTGTTGCTGAAACATGGGCGGCGCCATGCCGACCATGCGCCAATCCACCAGTTTTATCTGCCACGATTCCGGCGGCGTGTGTGATAGCAGCGAGAACTCATCGACCAAGGTGCCGTTAACCAGAGAAAGTAGAAACGGTGGCATGCTGTCTTCTTCTGCCGCAACCAGCATGACGGCATAGAAGCCATATTCTTTCCTGGACAACAAGGAAATAAATCGCATGATTCCACGCTTGCGCATCTTAATGCCTTCGACATTGACAAAGACCTGGAAGACACGCAGTTGTGTGTGTGTGTTACCGCTAACGGCGGGATTCGGCGTAAATGTTATGACACTTTCATTGCTCAATTCAGGCCACCCAGATAGTCGGCAATCAGTAACAAGTCGTCATCGCTGAGTCCCTTGACGATATCGCGCATTATCGAATGACTGCTGCGCCGGCCTGAGCGGAAGGCTTCAATTTGCGCCAGTGTATACTCGGTGGGTTGGCCGACCACGGGCGGTAAGATGCCTTGACCTTTGCCGGTTAATCCATGGCAGCGGGCGCAGCCTTGCAGATAAAGCGTCTGGCCTTTTTCCACATCAGCACGCTGTTTCAACGTCATTACCTTGGGCCTGGAAAATGCCGGCCTGATTTTCTGCTGGCTGTAGAAGACTGCAAGATCAGCCATGTCATCCGTCGTCATGTCTGCGACGATGCCTTCCATCATGTCATCCTTGCGGCTACCATCTTTGAACGCCTGAAGCTGCATATAGGTGTAGTTGGCGCCGAGTTCGGCAAGGCTTGGGAACATGGCGTCAGGTGTGTTGCCATCTTCGCCATGGCAGCCTGCACAGCCCTCGGACTTTTCCTTGCCGGCACTGGCGCTGCCCTGCTGTGCCTTGGTGGGTTTGCCGTTCCAGGCGGCGGGTACGGAAAGGTTGTGAATCAGGTTTTGATGGCATTGCACACAAGTCAGACCCTCTTTCTCCATTTGCCGATGCGGCGGGATATCCGGTCTGTATTCACCGGTCGTGCCCTTTAGCAGGGCCTGGCGCTCTTTCCCGCTATGACACTCGCGGCACCGTTGGCTATCGGTGGCAACAAAATGTTCACGCGCTTTTTTTGCAAGGCGTGGGGCAAGTTGGGTGTTATAGAGTTCCCGGTCACGAAGCCCGAGCTGTACTTGTTTCCAACCTTCATCGGCAAGAAACATGTGCTCGACCCACTTGAAAAAGGAGTGGGGACTGTCATGGCAATTCACACAGCCAGGCCGCAAGGGGCTATCGCTACTGCCCATGGCCGAGAGTTTGTATTCCTCGTACTGAATAGGGTGACACTCAGCACAACCGATGGTCACGCCTTTCGGCAGGTCTTTGTTGCCTTTGGGGTTGAAGGCATAACTGGCTTCGTCATACCAGACTTCATGGCAGGCATTACAGGTGCCCGCCGTCTGGAACATGGAGGTGACCCCCGGGATAGGGACGATACCCATTTTTCCGATCAGGAAAATCAGTAACAGAACTACCACACTGGCCGCAGTCACAATGATTCGACGTTTTTTCGTCATCAGCTAAGACCTTTCCTGCGGTTTCGATGAATTCGTTTATTGCCACGCACTTAGACTTACCTCGAAGCGGTCAACTGATTAATCTAGGTTGAAGGCCAGTAGGGCAGAGATATCCACCTCGACTTTGCCGTAAATATCACCATCTTCCGCGTGTTTGACCGTTACGGATGTCGCCGATGCAGAACCACCTCCCTGCTCATCAAATACCGGCAGAATGATATCCAGGGGATGCACACCCATATCGGACCACCACAGGTTACGGGCGACATCGGCATCAATATTTGCGGGTGAATCCTTATGTTTTGGACCTGCCTTGCCACTGGCTATACCACCAATAGACCAGTGTCCCCCTTCCCGGTGCATGGCAACGACTTCCGGGTGGATAGTCTGGGTCAGGTGGGCATGGGTAACCAGATAACCGCTTTTTGATGTTACTCGCACCAAGTCACCGTCGGCGATTTGCAGACTTTCTGCCGTCTTGGCGTTGATATGCAGATGGTTGGCAAGGGTGATTTCCATGATGACCTTGTCGTTGGCCGAGGCATCGCCTGCATGATAATCGGCAGCATGTACCAGCAAGGTGAGTTCTCCCTCTGAGATGACGGTATCCTTGGCTGCTTGCCAATGGGGGAATGGAGCCTGCGTCATTTTTACCGGCAGTCCGTATTCCGGCAGGATTTCTTCTCCCTGCTCATTGACGATACGGCGTACCTCTGGATGGAGGTAACCATAAATGGGCCAAACTCCGCTGTGCTTGGCCATGAGTTCCCAGCCGCCATCCTGCTGTAATCCGGCAATGCCATTCAACTGTGTGCCGAGCCACTCCCGGCTGTCCTGAAATTGCCAATAGCGTGATTGGGCGGGGTCTTCGCCTGCCTGCACGATGTCGCGGAGGATTTCACGCAGCTCCATGGCCTCACCCGGTGGCTCGACGACCTGCTGCCTGAGACCCACCCAGGGCAGCAGGCTTCCGCTTCCCTGCACAGGTTCATTGCGTTCCAGCCAATGGGCTTCGGGGAGAATCAGGTCGGCCAGTTCCCAGGTTTCATTGCGGAAGGTGCCAATGGCCACGAAAAATTCAACCTTGGCTTCATCAGCCAGGGTGTTGCGCCATGCGGCTGCCGCCGGGGCATTAAAGCCCGGGTTGGTGTTGTAGCCAAAAAGCACCTTAACGGGATATTGCGTTCCGGCATCCCAGGGAAAACGATGCGCATTTTTTACGGGGTTTTTTGTCGGCGGGCTTGCGGGCTTCGGTTCTATGTCTCCCAGTTCAATCCGTCGGGGTCGACAATTTCCCCCTTTGACCTCCAGGTTTCCCGTGACCAGCGGCAGCAACATCAAGGCTCGCTCCGTATCAAAGGCGTTGGCATGGCGGCTGATGCCGGATCCGGTGATGATGCAAGCCCGGCTGCTTTCGGAAAATCGCCGGGCAATGTCACGCAAGGTCAATGCTGGCACACCACTGATCTCTGCAGCATGTTCCAGGGTATAGGGGGTCAACTCTTGGAGTAGGCCCGTTGCGGTGAGATTGCTGAAGCGTTCAATGGCTGCTGTATCCGCCCGGCCCTGTTGCAATAGGTAATGTGCCATCGCCAAGGCGACTACCCCGTCTGTCCCCGGGCGTACCGGTATCCACTCGTCAGAGAGTCCTGCGGTTTTGGAACAGCGTGGGTCAAAGGTGACGATCTTGGCGCGCCGGAGCATTTTTCCATCCATAGCCTCGGCTGCATAATCGGGACGACTGACGAGGAAATTGGTGCCGAAATTGAGAATGTAATGCGAATGGGCCAGATCAGGCACTGAGACATCGTCACCCCATGCTGTCTGCCAGGCCGAGCGCTGGTTAATCGCATCATCCAGCTCAACGAGGCTGTTTGAACCCAGTGTCTGCATGAAGCGGCCCCAGATGCCGGCGCTGGTATCCTTGCCGCGCATAAGAAAGGTCTCGTTCGCTTTACTGGCTTTGATGGATGCAGCAATTTGCTCGTGTGCTTGTTGCCAGGAAATCATCTGCCATTGTCCGGCTCCTCGTTTTCCTATCCGTTTCAATGGATAGAGCAGGCGGTCACCGCTCTCGACCTCCATCCAGGCGGTTGCCTCGGCCGCACTTACCCGGCCTCGGCTACGGTTTGATTCCGTGACGCCTGAAATTTCGACGACCCGTCTGCCGACCCGGTGGGTCAGAGGGTTTTCCGGCGCCATTGGATCATCATCGACCCAGGCTTGGACGGGGTTTTCATGGGCATACAGCGGGGAGCAGGTAAATACCCGTTCCCTCGGCTCGCCACGTTTGATGTAATTATAGGAATTATTACCCAGGGCCAATTCCATGGCCTGAGCTTTTCCGCCGATGCCGATGGCCGCAGTGGTGGCGGCACTGCCTTGCAAAAATTGGCGTCGAGTGATTTTCAACTTATGATCTCCTCGTGGTTCATCACGTTAATATTGATGGATCACTAAAAATGTCCTTGATAGTAAAAATTGGCCATTACCCACCAGATACGCATGCCATAAACACCCGTGGCGCACATAAATGAAGCCAGGAGCACCCAGGGGAGTTGACGGTTTATCTTGGGGATCATCAGGATGATCAGTGGCAAGAGTAAACCCCAGACGATTTCCAGGTAGAAATAGGGCCAGCGGAATACGCCGAGAAGCACGTCGTAGAGCATCGTGTATTCCTCGCCAAAACCGTAGGTCATGTGCAGGAATTCGTTCCACAACAAAAACAAATCAAAGACAACGCCGTAGAGCATCAGACGGGCCATATCCGCTATCAGTCCTGCCGATACCCGGTTTTCCAGGCTGACGAAACGATTACGTATCCATAGACAGATATTCAGCAGGCCGATACCTGAGACATAGGCACCGGTCAAGAACAAAATTGGCGCCACTGATGCGTGGTTGGGAATGCGTGATGGGTTCAATTGTATGACCACGCCGGTGTACCAGTGGGTGCATAAGGCCAGTACCACGGCCAGAATGCCGAGGATTCTCGCCCATTTCTCATTTTTTTTGTAAACAAAATAGCTATAGAACATCATGCCGATGGGATAGCTCAGAATGAACATTGAACCCCACATCATGGGTGCTGACCAGTGACTAAAGCTTGGCAGCATCAACAGGTGGAAAAAACGATACGGTTTGCCCAAGTCAATGATCAATATTATGGGCACAATCAGTAATAATGCGATTGCCATGTTGGAGGCGAAAAAGGCGGTAGACTTGTATTTTTTGATGCCAAATACCCAGCCCAGTGTACTGATGACGAATGAACCGGCAGACGCACCGACTAACCAAAAGTACGTGGCAATGGGGAATCCCCAGTAAGCGTGATGAAACGCATTAGCGATAATCTGACCTTCCATCAGAACAGTCCCCGAAAAATTTTGTGGGGTGCATCCCTGAAAAAGGTTCTGAAATTATTTAGCCCCTGGCGTATCAAGCCTATAAACCCCATGTCGGTATCAATGATGTTGCCTGCCATTTCTCCTCCAACCTCACTGTTACGTTTGAAGGTGTTGTAACGCCTATGGAGCTGTTTGCTGCGATGATGAAAGGCAAACTCAGGATCGGCAATTTTTTCGTTCAAACCAATATAAAAAACCTGGGGGGCGTTGCCCATTTCTGGCCGCAGGGTAAAGGTCTTGTTGGCGTGAAAAATGCGGGAGACTTCACTCTCGGGATCATTTATGTCACCAAAAATAATAGCGCCACCGGTGCAGGAGTTCACACAAATCGGCGCCAGACCCCGGGTCACCCGGACGATGCAGAAATCACACTTGTCGGCAACATTGCGTGGATTGCGTGGATCACGGCGATATTCAGGCAGGAAGTGGCGTGCATTATAGGGGCAGGCCACCATGCAGGTTCGGCAGCCGATGCAACGGTTATATCGTTGCAGCACATAGCCATCGGGATGTTTGAAGGTCGCCTTGGTTGGACAGTTACGGACACAGGTGGGGTGATCGCATTGGTTGCATAGCCTCGGCAGCACATTGCGTTTGGTATTGGGAAATTCTCCCGTTTCTGCCTCCATCAACCAGATACGTGATGCACCGAGTGGAACATCATAGGCCGTTTTGCAGGATGCAGTGCAGGCGTTGCATCCCGTGCAGCGACGCAAATCGATCACCATGGCATAGCGTTTTCGCCCTGGCTTGCCAGCACTGGGCGAAACACCATTGAAGCCATACATCCGTTCACCCATTGCTGCTCTCCACGATTATTGTTTTATCTGGGCACGACTCTAAATTTCCGCGTAAGACGAGGACTTCCTGCGTTGGATCATTGTTGCGCGAGACCTAACCATTCACTCTCCAATGCCTGTTCCTTTTGGCAGGTAGAACACAGCTCCTCATCTTCCGCTTGTGGCAGAAAGTCGCCTGCGCAGTGCGGGCAAGTGCTGTGATATCGATACATCAGTGCTGACCGAGGGGCAATAACTTCGGTTATGTCCGTTACCTTGTATCGCCTGATGGCGTCCATCGGGCAAAGCTGTGTGCAGAGTCCACAGTCTGTGCAGAGTTCGGTTTTAAAGCTGATGCCGCGCCCTGCGTCATTGTGTTCCACTTGAAGGGCACCGGTCGGGCAACGTTGTCCACAGGCGAGACAGGCATTGCATTCATGATTGATGGCTCGGCCATACCAGGGGATTTCATTGGCTACCCAGGGCAGTTCGGTAAGCTTTTCGGCGAGTAGTGATTGATATGCGACAGGTCGTTGATGTTCAATATTGATGTGATTGAATCCGTGTTGAGATCGTAGCGTGTCATCTGCTTCGGCCGGTGTTGAACACAGATTTACACTGGCTACGACACGCAGTCCGGCCCGTTGTAAGAACTGGCGGCGGCTGATCTGAGGGGATTGTTTTTCATGTTGCTGATGCTCACCTTTCTGCTCAGCCAACAGAGCTGTTGGGATAATCATCTGTGGTGCGGAATCTATCCCAAACCATTGCGTCAGGCGGTTCTGAGTCGTGATTATGTGATGGATGGCATTTCCCTTATCGCATTGCTCACAATGGTCGAGCCCAGGAAGGTGGAAAATCCGGGTGCCAGCGGCAAAGGCCGTAGCAGCAAGACGGGCATCCAGCAAGTGAAGACAGGGGATCGAGATGCCTTCAGTCTTGTCCGTGTTGGCACTACAGTGGATATGCACCTCGTCATGACTGTTCAGTTCATGCAAAAAATGTGAGGGCGAGAAGCCCTGCATGCTGAAAACCCCAGTGGGGCAGGCGGGTAAACACGCGCCACAATCTGTGCACTTATCGGCATTCAGGGTGACGGCATCTTCAGACAGTTTGAGCGCTGAAGAAACACAGAGGGTTGCGCATGCCCGGCAGGACAAAGTGCGTCCACGCAGGTTTACGCACAGTTCGCCATCGATGGATAACGCCGTGCCGCCTGGCATGGCATCTCGATCGAGATGTTCCTTATTATTTCCAATCAAGTTTACCGATAATTGATGTTTAGCCATAATAACTCGATATAATCCGCCATTTGGTGCATGTTCAGCATGAAAGGGGCCTTTTCTGAATAACAGACCAATGGTATTGGCCTGTGGCGTAGATCAAGCTATTTCCCGACTGTCCTGTCATAGACAGGCTATCTGCCTTCACAGACTCACTCATGCAAGTGGGGTATATCTTTGATCTGTATCAAGGTGGAAGTTAAATCCTGCACGCATTTGCGTTCATCCCGTCAAGCATGACCGCTTGTGGGATCTGGATGGAACCGCTACATTGGTGTTGCCGTTGGCGTGCAAAATCCCTATAGCGAGCTAGCTCGCAAGGAGAGATGGCCGCAAGCAAGAGGGCGCAATTGGCAGGAAGTGTGACGCTTTTTTAAGGAATGTGTAGGTGATAACTTTCTAAGTAGAAGCGTGGGAGACAAGGGGGGGAACTGCAACTACTCTCTCTGGGTGTGAGTGTGCAATGTTGGGAATCGTCCGTCGCCCGCTGTTTTTCAGGGTGGCAACTCCCGGGGGAGGGAACATGAAATGTCACATCCTCATGGCGCTGACCGCCGTCTGCAGTATCCAGTTTGTGGGTTCTGTGCATGCGGAAAAAGACCCGCTTGAACGCAGCCTGAATGCCTATTATGCCGGTGACTACAAAATCGCCTACAACTTAACTGCGCCGCTGGCCGGGCAGGGGAATCCTGCTGCGCTCAACCTGCTGGGCATGATGTATGAACTTGGCAAGGGTGTGCCGCAGGATCCCGCCCGTTCTGTGGTTTACTACCGCAAGGCGGCGGAAAAGGGCGATGTCTATGCCCAATTTAACCTCGCCGTTTCCTACGATACCGGTTTTGGCATCCCCATGAATTTCCGACAGGCAGTGAAGTGGTACCGCCGCGCCGCTGATCAGGGGGCCGATTTTGCCCAGTACAATCTGGCGACTATGTATGAAGAAGGCAATGGCGTGGAACAGGATTTCCCGCAGGCGGCCTATTGGTACCGGCAGGCTGCCGAGCGCGGCCACCCGCAGGCACAGAACAACCTGGGCTGGCTGTATAAGCGTGGGCAAGGTGTGGGGAAAAACCTGATGATTGCTTACGCATGGCTGGATGCTGCGGTTGCGCAGGGTCTGCATAGCGCCGCAGAGGAGCGTGACCGTATTGCCGCGTGGCTGACGCCGAGCGAAAACAAAATCGCCCGCAGCCTGGCGGAAAAATATCGCCAGGACTACGCGGGCGGCAAAAATAATAACTGAGTTTAGCGCAGAGCCAGCGGTTGCAGGCTGGAAGGCGGCACAGTGAAGGGAAGTTGATCCGGCACGTCCTGGTAGTCACCGGAGGCGAGTGCAATCCACACCAACCCGGCCATGGAGTTTACTCCCAGCTTGCGCATGATGTGGGCACGATGGGTCTCCACGGTCTTGGTGCTAAGATTCATTTCGTGGGCGATAACCTTGTTGGGGTTGCCGCGAATCAACAGATGGAGCACCTCCTGCTCACGCCGTGAGAGGCTGTTCAGCCGTCCACTGATCTGTGCCCGCCATTCACCGTCCTCCCGCGTCCGACGATCCAGCTCGATGGCACGCTGGATGCTGTCCAGCAGCATCTGGTCATCAAAGGGCTTTTCCAGAAAATCCACCGCTCCGGCCTTCATGGTGCGTACCGCCATGGGGACATTGCCATGTCCGGAGACAAAAATAATGGGGATATTCACACTCTGGCGGCTGAGATGCTCCTGTAATTCCAGGCCGCTGAAGCGCGGCAGGCGTACATCCAGCACCAAGCAACCCGGCCTGACGGGCTCATAAGCGTCAAGAAAGGTTTGCACGCTCTCAAAGGTGGCGACTTGAATGCCCATGGATTCAAGTAGAATTTTCAGGGCGTCACGTACTCCATCGTCGTCATCGACGATGAAGACAGTGGGCTCAAAAGGGTTATCCTGTAAGACCTGTACGTTCACGATTTACTCCTGGAAGAGGTATCTCTCTCTCTTCCACAAGCTTAGCGCTTGCGTAGGGTAGTAAGCAATAGCCAGCAGGTTGTCGGGTGTATTGCCCGATCCCCAAAATTCAGCTTATAAAATGCATAACAAATTGATTTAACTGTAAAACCGACCCTTTTTTGCCTGCTTTCGCGCCAATTTCCAGCTTCAGATATTATTCATCTTCGTCGTTTGGCAACAGTGAATGGCGCCAGAATTGGTCTTCTTTCTCGAATAGGCGCCGTGTTGCCTGGGGACCCCAGGTACCGGCGGGGTAGGTAGGAATGTAATCCCGCTCCATGGACCAGACGCGCAGGATGGGGTCGACCACCTGCCAGGCGCCGTTGACCTCGTCAAAGCGCAGAAACTGGCTCTGATCACCGCGAATCACATCCATCAGCAGATCCTCATAGGCGTCGTAGTTGCTTTCTTCCTCGCCGCGCAGGCTGGCATCGAGACTGATGGTGCGGGTGTGCATGGTCGCCCCGGGCTCCTTGACCTGCATTTCAATGCGCAGGCATTCACTGGGCTGGATGCCGAGCAGTACCCAGTCCGGCTTCATCTTTTCGACCGGTGTGTCGTGGAATAAGTGTTGTGGTGGCTGCTTGAGGCGGATGGAGATGGCGGATCGGCCCTCGGCCATGCGCTTGCCGGTGCGCAAAAAAAACGGCACACCGCGCCAGCGCCAGTTGTCGATGTAGAGTTTTAGTGCGGCGTAGGTTTCGGTGCTGCTGTTGGGCGGGATGTCTTCTTCTTCGAGATAGCCCGGCACCTGTTTGCCGTCGATCATCCCGGCACTGTACTGGGCGCGGAAGGCATGGGCATGTACGGCGCTCTGTGGGATCGGGCGGATGGATTTGAGCACCTTGACCTTTTCGTCGCGCAGGGATTCCGCGTCCATGGCTGCCGGTGGTTCCATGGCAACCAGGGTCAGCAGCTGCATCAGGTGACTCTGGATCATGTCACGCAGCGCACCGGAACCGTCGTAATAACCTCCACGGCCTGCGACGCCAAGGGTCTCGGAATGGGTGATCTGCACATGGTCAATGTAATTGCGATTCCATAGCGGTTCCATCATCACATTGGCGAAGCGGAACACCAGAATGTTCTGTACCGTACCCTTGCCAAGGTAATGGTCGATACGATAGACCTGATCCTCGCGCATGAATTTATGGATACGTGTCTCCAGCATCTGTGCGCTTTCCTGGTCGTAGCCAAAGGGCTTTTCGATAATGATACGGCGCCAGCCGTGAGTTTCTTTGAAGATATTACAGCCTGCGAGCTTTTCGATGACGGTACCAAACTGGGCGGGTTGCAAGGCCATGTAAAATGCAGCATTACTGGGATAGTCTTCGTTTTCATCCACGGCGGCGTGAATTTTCTCGTAGATGTCGTCCTGGTTGAGATCACCCTCGAAATAATGCATGCGGGCGCAGAAACGCTTGAACAGATTCTCATCCAGCCCCCCGCGGGCCTTGGTGGAAATCATATCGTGCAATTCGGTCTGCCATGCCTCCTGGGTCATGGAGCGCCGGCCGATGGCGATGATCTTACTGCCGTCGGGTAAACGATTTTCTGCATCCAGGTGATACAGGGCGGGCATCAGTTTTAGGCGCGAAAGGTTGCCGGTTGCGCCAAAAATGATGTAGGTACAGGGATTGTCCATGGGTAGGGTGCGTTACCGTTTAATGGTTGAAATTGCTCAAGTGAGGCCGCGAAAGGTTCTTCTACACTCGGCATCAGGTGTTGGAGACTTTAGGTCTATGACGCAATGAGTCCCCACGTCTTACCCGCAATTAGACAAACAGGCAATTAGACAAACAGAGTTGCGCATAAGAATCCATAAGCATGGCACAACTTATCGATCAACTCCTGTAATGGGTAGCCAGGCCCTCGCATCTGGCCGGTATATTTTCGTTGCGCTGCTGGCCTTTGCCGAATCACTTGCCGGAGTTCAACTCGACCTTAATATAAACCACTTTCTGTAAAGTATGCTTAACTAGCTGATTATTAATGCAATGAAAAGGTTTTCTGCCTTGGGTGATGCGTAGATGCTGGTGCTGCTGGCTGTAGTGGCGGGGTCGCGCGCAGGAAGCCGCCGATTGGCTGGCAGTCGTGGCCTTCAGCAAACTGACGATTATTGTCCTCAAGGTTAGTCTCGGCTGGCCCGCCCGGCCGTGCTGTATCTCGTTTGGGAGGTCTTCAGCTTTCTCTTCCGGGCACGCCACCATGAGTATCATCATTTAAGCTTAGGATTTAGCATCACATGCAGGTTTGCACATTTTTCCCTTGATCAGGGTCAAGGGTATTACCTCTTGTATTCCCCTAAGCTCATTTCCTAAGTAAGACCCTGATGTATGTTGGGCACCCTCATTTCTTCTCCCTTTGATAGTAAAGGACAGTGCAGCATCATGAGCGATCATTACGTCGTTGATCCCACTAAAATCCCCCCTATTGCCGTAGCATCCATGGATGCCAAACACCACGAAGAGGTTGAGCTGGTCAATCAGATTGGGCGTCTGATCAAGACGGGACAAAGCGGTGAATTGGATAGCAAAGCACTGCATACAAAGCTGGATGAATGGATTGAGCATACCCGCAGACACTTTGCACACGAAAACCGGCTCATGAAAGAGGCCGATTTTGCGGCCTATGGTGTACACAGTCATGAACATACCCTGGTGTTGGCCAGACTGGAGCTGGCCTGCAAAGCCTGGCAGACCACGGGGGATATTGATGCCTTGGCAAACTATGTCTTCGTGCACTGGCCCGAGTGGTTTCAGGGGCATGTGGCCAGCATGGATACCATGACGGCTGCCTATTTGAGTCGAGCGGGCGTTAAATAATTCATCATTGTCGTTTAGTATGACGATCTCTATCCCCTGTATAAGTCGCCAAGTTGTGAGGTGACTGCCGCACCACCACAAGCAGGCGCTTCAAGCGAGCTGACGGGATATCGCGTTGTCGGAGCGGCCCGAGGGTTCGCTTTTACATTGTTTAGAGCAATAAAATAATTTCTTCACTGTATTAGAAGTAGGCGCTGTAGGAACGAGCAGCGGGGAATCCAACCCAGAGAGATTCAAGGAATCTGACCCAGATTGACGGCCAAGACAAATCTTTGCCAGGGGGTTATAACTCTATACTTCAAGAAGAGCTATTATATCATTGTTTAGTATAAAATTTATTTTTTATATACAGACATGATCAATGACTTATCGTGGGGGGCGACTCAAAGAAAGATGGGGTAGAATGGCTGCCATGTTATGAAGACAATAACCTGATTCACTCCGCAATCCTTCGAGAAACCCTATACGCATGCCACCAGACGCTGCTCTCGCCAAACAGACTCCCCTCCTGCGCAACCATGAGGAAATGCCGAAAGTCTTCAAATCGACGGATGAATTGCAGAATTACCTGTTGCTGGGCGTTTCCCGTACCTTTGCGCTGACAATTCCACAACTGCCCGCAGAACTCTGCCGGGTGGTCTCCAACGGCTACCTGCTATGCCGTATCGTCGACACCATTGAAGATGATCCGGCCTTGGATGCGACGCAGAAACGTCACTACTCCCGCTTGTTTACGGCTGCGGTGGCCGGCGAAGCGGATGCCGGGTCTTTTGCACAATCCCTGTCCGCATTACTCTCAACGGCGACTATCCCGGCTGAGCATGAACTGGTTCAACTCACCCCGGAGGTCATAAAGATCACCCACAGTTTCGATGACCAACAGCGCGAAGCCCTGGCGACCTGTGTCCGCGTGATGGCCGAGGGCATGGTCTATTATCAGGAACTGGATACCCATGCCGGGTTGACGAGCCTTGCCAACATGGAGAAGTACTGCTATTACGTGGCCGGTGTCGTCGGTGAAATGCTGACCCGCTTGTTTTGCGCCTACTCACCGGAAATCGCCAGAAATTGCCAGGAAATGCAGCGGCTGTCGATCGCCTTTGGTCAGGGTCTGCAGATGACCAACATCCTCAAAGACATCTGGGATGACCATCAACGCGGCGCCTGCTGGTTGCCGCAGGAAATCTTTTCGCGGCATGATTTCGACCTTGCCGATATGGCGCCGGAACAGAATGATGCTGGGTTTGAAAAAGGCATTGATGAGCTGATTGCCATCGGCCACGACTGCCTCAAACAGGCGTTGGAATATACCTTGCTGATTCCTGCCCGCGAGGCCGGCATCCGCAGTTTCTGTTTCCTTGCCATCGGCATGGCCGAGCTGACCCTGCGCAAGATTAACGACAGCAAGCGTGACAGCCACGGCACGCCCATCAAGATTTCCCGGCGCAGCGTGAAGGGTTTGGTCACCGCCAGCCGGGTTGCTGTACGCAACGATTCCCTGTTGCGGACCTTGTTCAAATTTTGCGGCAGGGGTTTGCCGTAATCCCTTCATTCTCGAAGCTTGGGCACGTTTTATGTGCCCACGCGGTTGATTCACGTTTCCCGTTACACCAATTTTATTTCAGTAACCGATAAGGTCATGCGACCGGACTACTGGGCTCCCCATCCCCTTTATGGCCACTGCCAGTCGCGGATCTCCGGCAGGTCTTCACCGTGGCGGGTGATGTACTGCTTGTGTTCGATCAATTTGTCGCGCATCTGTTGCTTCAAGTATGTACCACGGGAGCCCAGGCCATCCACCCGGTCGATGACATCACAGACCAAGTGAAAACGATCCAGTTCATTGAGTACCGTCATGTCGAACGGGGTGGTGGTCGTGCCTTCTTCCTTGAAGCCACGAACATGCAGGCCCGGATGGTTGTGACGACGATAGGTCAGGCGGTGGATCAGCCATGGGTAGCCATGGAAGGCGAAGACAATCGGTTTGTCGGTGGTGAACAGGGTATCGAAGTCATGATCGCTCAAGCCATTTGGATGTTCTTGCCGCGGTTGCAGGGTCATCAGGTCGACGACATTGACGACGCGAACCTGCAATGCCGGTAACTGTTCACGCAGAATTTTGACCGCAGCCAGGGTTTCGAGGGTGGGCACATCACCCGCACAGGCCATCACCACATCGGGCTCACTGGTTTGATCGTTGCTAGCCCAGGCCCATACACCGATGCCTTCGTGGCAGTGTTTGATGGCGGCATCCATGCTCAGCCATTGCGGCTCGGGTTGTTTGCCGGCAATGATGACATTCACCAGGTTGCGGCTGTTAAGACAGCGTTCGGTGATGCAGAGAGTGGTATTGGCGTCCGGCGGCAGGTAGACCCGCACGATGCCGGCCTTCTTGTTGACGACGTGATCGATGAAGCCGGGATCCTGATGGGAAAAACCGTTGTGATCCTGTCGCCAGACGTGCGAGGTGAGCAGAATGTTCAACGAGGCAATGGGTCGTCGCCAGGGGATGGTTTTGCTGACCTTGAGCCATTTGGCATGTTGGTTGAACATGGAGTCGACGATGTGGATGAAGGCCTCATAGCAGGAAAACCAGCCGTGCCGTCCACTCAGCAGATACCCCTCCAGCCAGCCCTGGCAGGTATGTTCCGAGAGGATTTCCATGACCCGGCCATCCGTTGCCAGGTGGTCGTCGTATGCGTAGGTTTCGGCCTCCCAGGTTCGCTGGGTGACTTCCAGCACGGCACCGAGACGGTTGGAGACGGTTTCGTCCGGCCCCATGATGCGGAAATTGCGTTGCTCCGCGTTCAGCACCATCACATCACGCAGGTATTCCCCCATGCGGCGCGTAGCCTCGCCGTTGACACCACCGGGGGCGGGCACGTCGATGGCGTAATCGCGGTAATCCGGCAGTTTCAGGTCTCGCAGCAGCAGTCCTCCGTTGGCGTGTGGATTGCAGCCCATGCGCCGCTCGCCTTCGGGTGCAAGGGCCGCCAACGCTGGCAGTAACCGGCCTTGATCATCGAACAGGGTCTCAGGCCGATAGCTCTTCATCCACTGTTCCAGTACGCGCAGGTGCTCTGGTTTTTCCGCCAGCTGTGCGAACGGTACCTGATGGGCGCGCCAGTAGTCTTCGAGCTTGAGGCCGTCGATCTCTTGCGGGCAGGTCCAGCCCTTGGGGGTGCGCAGAATGATCATCGGCCAGCGCGGGCGCTCGCGGTTTTCACCCTGGCGTGCGGCTTGCTGGATTGCATGGATATCTTCCATGGCGCGATCCAAGGTTGCCGCCATGGCCTGGTGCACAGCTTGTGGATCGGCGCCCTCGATCAGATAGGGCGTGTAGCCGTAACCCTTGAACAAGGCAAGCAATTCCTCGCGGCTGATACGCGCCAGCAGCGTCGGGCTGGCGATCTTGTAACCATTCAGGTGCAGGATGGGCAGCACGGCGCCATCGTGTTGCGGATTGAGAAACTTGTTGGAATGCCAGGCGGTGGCGGCGGGGCCGGTTTCCGCCTCGCCGTCGCCGACCACACAGGCGACGATGAGATCGGGGTTGTCGAAGGCCGCGCCATAGGCATGGCTGAGCGAATAGCCTAACTCGCCCCCTTCGTGAATCGAACCCGGTGTTTCCGGTGCGGTATGGCTGGGGATGCCACCGGGAAAGGAGAACTGGCGAAACAGTTTTTGCATGCCTTGCGCGTCCCGGGTGATCGTGGGATACAACTCGCTGTAGCTGCCTTCGAGCCAGGTGTTGGCGACGATGCCCGGCGCGCCGTGACCGGGGCCGGTGACGTAGATCATGCTCAGATCGCGTGCCTGGATCACCCGGTTCAGATGGGCGTAGATCAGGTTCAGTCCCGGTGTCGTGCCCCAGTGGCCGAGCAGGCGCGGCTTGATGTGGGCGAGCGTCAGCGCTTGTTTTAGCAGTGGGTTGTCGAGCAGATAGATCTGGCCGATGGACAGGTAGTTGGCGGCCCGCCACCAGGCATCGATGCGGGCCAGTTCTTCGTCGTTCAGTGGTGTCTCAGTGATGGATGCGTAGGACGCAATCATGATGTGCTCCTGTGTCAGCGTTGATGTTGAGCGTGGCGGTTGAGAATGCGCAGGCTGTGTTCGGCGATCATCTGTTCCTCATCGGTGGCAATGACCCAGGCCGATACGGCGCTGTCATCACGGCTGATGCAAGTGCGGCCGAGGCGGTTGGCCTCGTTGTCCAGGCGCAGGCCGAGCCATTCGCAGCCGTCACCGATGACGGCACGAACCGATGCAGCATGCTCGCCAATACCAGCGGTGAAAACCAGGGCATCTACACCGCCCAGTGCGGCGGCCAGGGAGCCAATGGCGCGTACCGTGTGGTGCACAAACTGCTCGACGGCCTGCCGCGCCGGTATACTGGCACTTTGCAGCAATGTGGCCATATCGCCGCTCTCGCCAGAAATGCCCAACAGTCCGGATTGAAAATATAGCAGATCAGAAATGCGTTCCGCCGTCATGCCTTGTTGCAGCAGGTACAGCACCACGGCAGGGTCAATGGAACCGCAGCGTGTGCCCATGGGGATGCCGTCCAGCGGGGTGAAGGTCATGGTGGTGGCAACACTGCGGCGTTCACGCAGGGCGCAGAGACTGGCGCCGTGGCCCAGGTGGGCGACGATCACCCTGCCGTCCGCATCGCTGCCCAGGTGATCCGCCAGGGTTTTTGCGATGTATTCAAAAGAAAGGCCGTGAAAACCATAGCGATGCACTTCATCCAGTTCCGGCCAGGCAGGCAGGGCAAAGCGCTGTTCCACGCTCGGGCGATGGTGGTGGAATGCGGTATCGAAACAGGCAATTTGCGGCAGCCGGAGACGCTGTAATGTGGTGATGCCCAACAGACAGGGAGGCTGGTGATTCGGCGCCAGTGCGGACAGCGACTGTAGATAAACCAATACCTCTTCCGTTATGTGAACCGGTTGTTGAAAACGGCATCCGCCATGCACGATGCGGTGGCCGATGCCCAGCAGTTCCGACGATGCGGTTTCTTCCGACAGCCATACCATCAACTGTTGCAAAGCTTGTTGGTGATCGCTAAACGTTACCCTGCGTGTCTGCAACAGGGCACCATGGCTATCGCGGACATGAAACCGGCCATCGCCGCCAATCGCCGTGATTTCACCCCGGTACAGATGCTTGGGTGGTTTCGGGTTCTGAACCGTAAACAAGGCAAACTTCAGGCTGGATGAACCGCTATTAATCGTTAGTAGCGACGGGCTGTGGCCGGCATCCATGATGATTTTCATCCTGAAGTTGATGGGTTTATCGGGAAATCAGTACAACCACGGAACGGGCCCTGAGCGTGTCATCCAAGCACTGCAGCACCACCTCCTGATCTGGCTCCATTATGTCATGGGGGCTTTGCCGGGCAGTATCAATGACCCGCAGCCAATCTTCCGGATTGTCCTGCTGAACGGAAAAGGCCAGATCCTGCCATACCATACCATTGTATATCCTTGCGCCAGAAGCGGCTGCGGCCGAGAGAGGGATGTGCCTTGTGAAAGGCGATCATCTGCTGAAAAAACGAAAAATATCCCCATGGGTATCGAGTCGCTGCCAATCCAGCCTGCTGATTTCATTGTCCTGGTTGTAGGCGTTTTCATTATGAATAATAGCCAGCGGCATTTTGCTGGCATTCGAGCCGGGCCCAGTTGCCGCACAAGGGCTGAAGATCGGTGAGAAATACATTGCACGGCAATAGGGGGCGAGCAACCATTTTTTGTGCATCAACGCGATGACCGGCCTGTGGGAGGCCATCAATTTGGCAGGCATAGTAAGCTGTGTCATTGACTACATCGTCCGCGATGCGGCAATGCCAGATATGCCTTGATTTGTTCAACAATGGCCTGAACCGGTAACTATAAAAAGAATTTTGTGTTTCATCCGGATGAAAAAGATGCAGTGTGACTGAAGAGGCATGCTTGGAATGCTGCGCAAAATTCCAGGCCTACTCAGCTGTGACGAAATTTGCGCCCAGTGGTTGCGGGGAAGCTTCTCGGGCTTCCCAATTATTTTCTATTAAGGGCCTGCACAACAATAAGTTACCGAATTTGGGGCGTCGAGGCGCCCGTCTGGCAAGGCGCGGAAATGCAGGAATATGGGTTATATTTCAAGTTTTCGCAACGCGGACAGGCGAGATGAATCGACCTCCAAAACGGAAAGTTATTGTTGTGCAGGCCCTAACTTGGTCAAAACCAGCGTCTTTAGACGGTGACTTTGATGTTCATGTTTTGACTCATGCGCGCTGATGACGGTGCGAGGTTGATGAGTTTAGTCATCAGCACCGAATGCGCTAACCCACCTACTTTAGTCGGTGGTAGTTTAGTCATCGGAAATTGTCTCCATCTTGTCGTCTTATGTGTATCACGCAGGTTGAGGGGGTTGCGTATTTTCTGGCCTATCTATTGATGCAAGCAACAGGGTTGCACTGATAGGAGAAGACCTTAAGTTTAGTCGAGCTGTCAAGCTACACAAGGATCTGCTTCTTCATATTTTTTAGATGCGATTATGCGATTAATAGTTGTGTATGTTCTCGTATATGAGTAAATGTTTTTTCCAGTGTCGTGGAAAAGTTGACTGCGAATATTTACGCAACTATAAATGTTCAAGCTTTCCTGTGCACTTATTGGCTGAATCCGGGTCATAGAAACCTGCTGGACTTAGCGGGTCGTCGCAAGGGAAAACCATTTTGAGTCCGTTTTTTGATTGTTTGAGGCGAATATATTGGATATATTCACCGAACCACTGGCTCGGCATGATAAAACAGAAAGAGGTTTACGGTGAGTATGGTGAATGACATTTGTCCGGTATGTGGAATGGAAACGATGCCCGATGCACCTACGGTCGAGTACCACAGGATGTTTTTTCACTTTTGCTCGGCGCAGTGTCAAGAGACATTTCTTGCCCATCCAGAACTCTATAGCAGTAAAGCAGGAAAAGACCGCAATAAAATCCTTAAACAGCGAACGATGAATCTGGCTGAACCATTGGATGATGAGACTCGAAAATTGATCACTTCTTCTTTGCTGAACATGATGGGTGTGCAAGAGGTCACCATCGAAAAGGGCAGGGTAGGTGTTACCTACGACTTACTGCAGGTAACGGAAGAACAAATAGAGAAAATACTGGTGGAAGTTGGTGCGCAGCTGGGTGGCGGCTGGCTGGAGCGCTTACGCCGTAGCTGGGTGCGTGACAGTGAAGAAATCGAGTTGGACAACCTTGCGGCGCCACCCGCGCCACGGCGAAACCGGCCTCCGCCTGGCGCATGAACAGTCAACAGTGAAGGAGCCGGCGACACTGGCGATGAACAACCTCACCACCCTGGAGCGCGATAATGAATGAACGTAATCACTGACCATATTTCCTGAAAAAAGCCATTGACCTGTGCGCTGCACCTAGGGTCTATGCTCAGGATACAAAGAGATAAGCGGCTCGATAACATTACAGGTGAAGAACATGTTAACGGTCAGTGAATTGTCAAAAGCAGCGCAAGCGACACCGGACGCAGTACGTCACTATGTGCGTATTGGTTTATTGACGCCTTCACGCAACCCGGATAACGGTTACAAGCTTTTCAGTGACAATGACATTAAAAAAATGAAGTTCATCTGCCGGGCCAAGGGGCTCGGTTTCACCTTGAGCGATATTCAAATTATTTTCGACCACAGCAGCAGGGGACAATCACCCTGTCCACTGGTACGTGACATCATTCAACAGCGCATCAATGAAAACAGGGACAGGCTGGCCAAGTTAAATCAGCTGCAACAGCGCATGGATGAGGCATTGGAAAAGTGGAAATTGATGCCGGACGGCGAGCCCGATGGTGATGCAATCTGTTACTTGATTGAGTCGATAAACTGACGATTAAATAGCGGTTTTTCCTTCTTTTCTGCGGGAAAAGACAACAGTGAATAGACGAAGGAGGCCGAGAATGAAAACCGATCCAGTCTGTGGAATGGAGGTTAGCGAAGCGTCAGAATATTACACGGAATATACGGGCAAGACGTACTATTTTTGCAGTGAAAGCTGCCGGGATAAATTCCTCGCGTCAGCAAACCAGTATCTGCAAGAAGATACAGGCGTCAAGACGCAGAGTGGCTGCGGCTGTGGTGAGAAAAAGGCCGTGTCGCCCGGGCCGGAAACAGAGCCTCATGGTTGCTGTGGCGGCAATCATCATGAGCATCAAGTAGCAAGCGCATCAAGCAAGGCAGCGGACGATTCGGTGATATACACCTGTCCCATGCACCCTGAAATCGAACAACATGGCCCGGGCCGTTGCCCCAAGTGCGGAATGACGCTGGAGCTGCGCACATCGTAGCGGACAACGCAGAACCGTCGCCGAAGTTCGGTGGCCCGGTTGAGGTTCAACAGACCGTCTAGCAAGGGAAATCAAGACAATGTCATATAGGAATCCACTGGTTTTTTTCTGTTTGGTGCTTTTTACAACTATGGTGATGGCCGATGATTCGAAGCGCCATTTACAGATCAATGGAATGAGTGTCTATCTCGGTGTTATACCCGCACAGATTACTCAGGAACACCCCGCTATGCACGGTGGTTCCGCCAGTGGGGAACACCGTTACCACGTGCTGGTCGCCCTGTTCGACAGCAGATCCGGCAAGCGTATCACCGATGCCAGAGTCAAGGCCGCTGTCTTTCCGCTGGGTTTGGCAAGGCCCGCAAAGGAGTTGGAAGCGATGCGCGGTGAGTCGTTGAGCTATGGTAATTATTTCACCCTGCACAAACCGGAACTCTATCGCATCCGGGTTGAGATTCGGCGTGGCGACAATGGACATCTATCTGTGGCGGAGTTTGTGTTTCAGCGGCCGCTGGATTAACCAAGCAAAATAGAAGAGGGTTGATTGATGCCGGGTGAACTCGGATATGCCTATGGCATGTGGGTAGTGGCGGCCTTTAACGTCGGCATTTTCCTCTTTTTCATGCTGAGTTTTCTCAAGCCACGGGGCGGTGATGAGTGGCGCAGTATGGGAGCAGTGGCTGCCTTCCTGGTGGCACTCTTTAGCGAGATGTACGGTTTCCCCTTGACCATTTATCTACTGACCGGCTGGCTGGGTGATGCTTATCCGGTACTACAACCTTTCAACCACAAATTCGGCCATCTCTGGGTCGTGGTATTCGGTGGTTCAACTCTGGCCTGGGCGATGGTGATGGGCTTGAGTCTGGTCTTGATGCTGATGGGCTACACGCTGCTTTCCAAGGGCTGGACGCAAATCCACGCCGCGCGCGGTGGTCTGGTCACCGATGGCATCTATGCCTACGTCCGTCACCCGCAATATACGGGATTGTTCCTCGTCATCATTGGTTTTCTGGTGCAGTGGCCCACATTGCTCACCGTGTTGATGGCGCCTGTTTTGCTCTATGCCTATGTGCATCTGGCCAGAGTCGAAGAGCGGCGCGCCAAGGCGGAATTTGGTGAGGCATACAACGAGTACATACGCAAGACACCGGCCTTTTTCCCGCTTCGCCATCAATGGAAACACGCCGATGGATAACGCCGTGGTGCTGGTGCAAGCCTATCTAGATAT
>UOFU01000408.1_pt1 | contig 21095 bp, 24 predicted proteins | sample 1988841 | NCBI WGS metagenome assembly UOFU01 (sample SAMEA4712195, study PRJEB27164) | hydrothermal vent metagenome | biome: marine basaltic hydrothermal vent biome; feature: marine hydrothermal vent; material: mineral | place: Pacific Ocean | collected 2011-06-14/2011-07-23 | depth 1719 m
GTTCCTCTGACGGCTTAGGATCGTGTTTGTCTCCGTTTGAACTCAACACATCCATAAATAAAAGCACGTATGCATGAATAGCTAACCCCTGCTGTTCTGCAGCTTCCTGAAGGCATTCTTTGTAAAAATGGGTGTCTGAATCACTTAGCAAATATTGGTTCTCGATTGTTGCCACGAAGGATAATTGCTGTGCCTGTCCTTCGACAAACTATCGTGATAATTGAGCCACATGAATCTCCCACCTGCTTGCCAATGGAACTGCGAGTAGTATAACTGAGAAGCCTATTTAATTCGAGTCTGACCCCTATTACCCTTACCATCCGCTTCCACGGTGGAAAAATACACCCAAAAGAGTAACGTGAGATCGAGATTCTCTTGTTCTCAAAGCGATAACCGTTCGGCCACAAAGTCGGCATCCTTGTCGCCACGGCCGGAAAGATTGACGAGTATCGTTTCGTCGTTAGACATGTCTTTGGCGATCTTCATCGCATGAGCAATGGCATGCGCACTCTCCAACGCAGGGATGATGCCCTCCAGACGGGACATCTGCATGAAGGCATGCAGACACTCTTCGTCATCCACCGCTTCATAGGTGACGCGCTTGATATCCTTCAGGTGACAGTGCTGCGGGCCAACGCCGGGGTAGTCCAGACCCGAGGCGATGGAATAGACGGGCAAGGGGTTACCTTCCTTGTCCTGTATGTTATAGCACTCGAAGCCGTGAATGGCTCCCTTGACACCCAGGGTCAGGGTGGCCGCGTGTTCACCGGTATCCAGACCCTTGCCCGCCGGCTCCACACCGATCATTTTGACGTCCTCATCATCCAGGAAAGCAGTGAACAGACCCATGGCATTGGAACCACCACCGATGCAGGCAATCAGCACATCCGGCAGGCTGTTTTCCCTGGCCAGAAATTGCTCTCTTGCCTCCTTGCCAACGATACATTGAAAGTCGCGCACGATCTTGGGGAAGGGGTGGGGACCGACCACCGAACCGATGGCATAAAAATAGTTGACCGGATCTTTCAAGTATTCCTCAAAGGCGCTGTCCACCGCATCCTTGAGTGTTTGGGTGCCACGTGATACAGGGACGAGCTTGCAGCCCAGAATCTTCATCTTGGTGACATTGGGGTGTTCTTTCTCGATATCGATTTCACCCATGTGGATTTCACAATCGATACCCATCAGTGCACAGGCCGTGGCCAGGGCCACACCGTGCTGACCCGCCCCCGTCTCCGCCAGCACCTTGGTTTTTCCCATGTGCCTTGCCAGCAGAGCCTCGCCAAGGCAATGGTTGATTTTATGCGCACCCGTGTGATTCAAATCCTCGCGCTTGAAAAAGATACGCGCACCGCCCACCTTATTGGTCAATCGCTCGGCAAAATAGATGGGGCTGGGGCGACCTACATAATCCGCATAAAGCTGTTGCAGCTCCTGTTGAAAGGACTCGGTCTGCGTAACCTTGTCATAGGCGTCATTGATCTCATTCATGACATCAATCAACGGGGGTGGAATGATCTGTCCTCCATACTCACCGAAGTAACCATTCTCATCAGGCATTTGCAGACTTTCTTTTGTCATTTTTACCACCTCTGTCTTGGGAATAATTCCAGCAATACAACAATGTATAAATCTTCAACTCCACATCACTTGCCGAGCGACAACCCGCGCAGACTTCACTGAACAACCTCATTTACCCGAAGGTACTTACTCTAATCCCCTTGCTCTTCACTCACAATGACAATGACTTTCACAACCACGCTTGGCCGCAGGACGTGGTTCAAATCCACCGCCGAACCTTCGACTTGTATTGCCGGTAGCTGTCACCAAACGTCTGCTCCAGCGCCCGTTCTTCAAAAAGGATCTGGTATTTTGTGATATAAGCAATGAATAGCAGGATCGGCGCGAAGGCGGGAATACTCCCCAAAAAAACACCCCAGGCCAGCAGGATCAGCAAAAACCCAAAATACATGGGATTTCTCGAGATGCAATAAAGACCGTCGACCACCAGGGCCGAGGTTTTTTCAGGATAGGCGGGGTGCACCGTCGTCCTGGCCCTGATAAAGGCCGCACCGCACACCACGATCAAGCCGGCGCCGGCGACACCCAGCACCACGGCCAACGGTAATTGCCATACGCCTGCGACCTGCCCGAAGGGGACAAACATCGCAATCAACAGCATCAAAACCGCCGTGATGATGACCTGAACGACAGGGATGATCCTAAAAAACATCGGAACTCCGCTTAACCGTTTAACGCCAGTGTCCCCACCAGTTGCGACACCTCGGTGAGTTCATGACGTTCCAGATAGGCGACAATGCCATCGTTGATTTTCTTGCACACCAGCGGATCATAAAACAGCGCCGTGCCTACGCCCACGGCCGATGCCCCGGCAATGAGAAATTCAATAGCATCTTCAGCCGTGGTGACGCCACCCTGGCCGATGATGGGAATGCCGTGGTCGCGACAGACCTGATAGACCTGGTGTGTCTTCAAGACCGCGACGGGCTTGATGGCCGGGCCGGACAGCCCGCCCTGGCTGTTGCCGATGATGGGCGCGCGGGCCTCGATGTCGATGGCCATGCCCATCAGGGTGTTGATGACGGCGAAGGCATCGGTGCCGGCCTCGATACAGCGACGGGCGTTTTTCTGAATGTCGGTCTGGTTGGGCGAGAGCTTGGTAATCAGCGGTTTTTTGGTCTGCTTGCGCACTGCCTCGACCACGCGGGCGGACATCTCCGGGTCGTTACCGAAGGCCATGCCACCCTCCTTGACGTTGGGGCAGGAGATGTTGATCTCCATGGCGTCGATGGGCGAGTCGTCGAAGATGCGCGCCACCTCGGCGTATTCTTCGATGGAGGAGCCAGAAATGTTGGCGATGAAGCGGGTCTCGTCGAAATCCAGCGTGGGGAGGATTTCGTCCACCACATGACGCGCACCCGGGTTTTGCAGGCCGATGGCGTTGATCATGCCCTGTGGGGTTTCGCAGACGCGGTGCGGCGGGTTGCCGAGGCGCGGCTCCAGGGTGGTGCCCTTGAGGCACACGGCGCCGGCGTCGCGGTTGGTAAAGCCCTTGACCCGCGTGTATTCTTCGCCGAAGCCAACGCAGCCGGACAGCAGAACCAGCGGCGTGTCGAAGCGCATGCCGCAGAATTCGCTCACCAGCATGTCTTTTTGCAATTTGTGCACCATCTCTTTTTCGCCTACCTGAATGTTGAAAGTCTATGTTTCACGTGGTTTTGTTTCAGCCGGAAATCCCGCCCAACACGGGCAATATTATCCGTTTATGCGCCAATTGTGGTGCAAATTTGCATTTGATTCGCCCCCTGGGCTTCGAGATGTCTGACAAGCAGCTGCGTCGCGCGGGGCTGGATTATCATGAGTTCGCCGATGTGCTGCTGCACGATTCGCTAGCGGCGTTTACCGAAACGGTGCAACCGGCGCGGATTCTGGCCTGTTCCACTCGTGGCCGGCAGAACTACAGTGAGGTGGCCTATGGGCCGAATGATGCGTTGCTGTTCGGCCCGGAGACACGCGGTCTGCCGGGTGCAGTGCTGGACGCCCTGCCCGCGATCCAACGGCTGCGCATTCCCATGCGGCCGGGTAATCGCAGCCTGAATCTGTCCAACGCGGTGGCGATTATCGTCTTCGAGGCATGGCGACAGGCCGGCTTCGCCGGCAGTGCTTAGTGCATTAGTGCTTTTCATTAAACATTAAACATTAAACATTAAACATTAAACACTGCCCCCCAGGCCCTACCCCCCCTCTGCTTTCTGCTCCCGCGTCAGCAGGGCATGCACCGCCTCTTTCGGCGCGCGCGCCTCGTACAGCACGGCATGCACTTGTTCGGTAATGGGCATCTCGACGCCCTGACTCAGGGCCAGGTCGTGCACCTCGCGCGCGGTCTGTACACCTTCCACCACCTGATCGATATCGGCCAGCGCGGCCTCCAGGGTGTTGCCGCGACCCAATGCCAGACCCAGACGGCGGTTGCGCGACTGGTCGTCGGTGCAGGTCAGCACCAGATCACCCAGCCCGGCCAGGCCCATGAAGGTCTCGTGCTGACCTCCGAGGGCATTGCCAAGACGCATGACTTCGGCCAGACCGCGTGTGACCAGGGCGCTGCGGGCATTGGCGCCGAAGCCTAGACCGTCGCAAATGCCGGCGGCGATGGCGAGTACGTTTTTCACCGCACCGCCCACTTCCACGCCAGCGACGTCTGGGCTGGTGTAGGCCCGAAAGGTGTCACTTCGTAACCGTTCGGCGACGAAGCGGGCATAATCGGCATCTTTCGAGGCTACGGTCAGCGCCGTTGGCAGACCCACAGCCACCTCGCGGGCGAAGGTGGGGCCGGACACCACGGCCATGGTCTGCGCCTCGTCCAGCACCTCTTCCACCACCCGATGCAACAGCTTGCCGGAACCAGATTCCAGCCCCTTGGTGGCCCACATCACGCGGATATCGCTGCGCAGGTGTGGCTGCATGGCGTTGAGAACGCCACGGAAGGCATGGCTGGGTACGACGACGAGGATGTCGCGCACGCCCTGCACAGCGCCGGCCAGGTCATCACTGAGTTGTAGACTGTCTGGCAACAGCACGCCCGGCAGGTAGCGTGTGTTGACACGCTCCATCTGCAGGCTGGCCATGTGCCGGGGGTCGTGCCCCCACAGGGTCGCCGGGCGTCCGCCACGAGCCAGCTGGATGGCCAGGGCGGTGCCCCAGGAGCCGGCACCGAGAACGGTAACGGGTATTGCGCTGAGATCAGCCAAGGCCTAGTGAACGGCGATTTCGCCGTCACCCTGGGTCGGTTTCGCCTGCTGGCGTTGCAGGTGCTCCGTGTACATGGCGTCGAAATTCACCGGCCCCAGCAGCATCTGCGGGAAGCCGCCCTTGGCAACCAAGTCGGAAATGGCTTCACGCGCATAGGGGAAAAGGATGTTGGGGCAGTAACTACCCAGCATGTGGGTACGCTCTTCGTCGCTAAAACCGGCCACGGTGAATACGCCGGCCTGCTGCACTTCCACCAGGTAGGCGGTCTTCTCACCCAGTTTGGCGGTGACTGTGACCGTCAACACCACGTCGTGGATGTTCTCGTCCAGGGCCTTACCCGATGACTGCAGCTCGACGTTGACCGAGGGCTCCCACTTTTCGGTGAAAATGGCCGGAGAGTTTGGGGTTTCAAAGGAGATATCCTTGAGATAGATCTTTTGCAGGGCGAACTGCTGTTGCGACTGGTCGCCCTCTGCGATAGCTTCTTGCTCTGGTTCTGACATGGCGATAATTCCGTGTGCGGGGCCCCACTCGGGGCCGTTTCAAACGTGCGGGAAGTCTACTGGCTCACCCGCGAAATTGAAACAGGTAAACCGGCCGCACCTCTAGAGGTGTTGGCGTGTCCAGGCCAGCAGATTGACCAGATCCATGGCACCGGACATACGCGCCACCTCCTGGCCGTTTTTGTAGAGAATGAGGGTAGGAATACTGCGAATACCTAGCTGGGAAGAAAGCGGCTGCTCTTCTTCGCTGTTGATTTTGATCAAGCGTACCTGTGGTTCGAGCTGCCCCGCAGCCTGCGCAAACACTGGCGCCATCGTCTTGCACGGCCCGCACCAGACCGCCCAAAAATCCACCAGTAGGGGCAAGTCACCCTTGCCCAGATGTCGCTGAAAACGGGTGCTATTCAGGGCCAGTGGCTCACCGCTGAAGAGGGGCTTGTGGCAAACACCACACTGGGGATCGGCGCTCAGCTTTGCCTGCGGCACGCGGTTGATGCCATCACAGTGGGGACACACAATATGTAGGGAATCGGCCATGGATTTCCTCCGGGTTGCGAATGAGATTACATCGGGCCTGCCGTCACCTCTGTCCAGTTCCAGTGCATTAACCACCGCCATCTAGGGCCACAAGCGTCTACCCTGATCGCGTTACTCACGATTGATCATGACCCAATAACTCATCCAGCATGCCCTGTGCATCCAGAGCATGGATACCCTCGCAGTCGCCGATGTGTTTGCCATCGACAAAGATCTGCGGCACAGAATCCGCGCCGGCTTTCTGCGTCATTTCCTCGCGTAGCTCGGGCTTGCCACCCACGTCTATTTCAATGTAGGCGACGCCCTTGTCTTTCAAGAGCTGGATGGCGCGTACGCAGAAAGGACAGTGCGCTGCGGTGTAAATAGTGATCTCCGGACTGTGGGTGGTTTCTTCCGTCTGCTCTGTCTCTTCCGGCGGCATCTGTTCATCAGCCGGCGGCATCTGTTCATCGGCCGGCGGCATCTGTTCATCGGCCGGCGCATCCTGGCCAAGAGCCTTGGTTTCCTCTCGCTCCTTTTTCTCCCTGGCCTTTTTCTTAGCCTTAGTCTCTTTCTTGACCGCCTTCTTTTCCTCTGTCTTGTCCGTAAGCTCATCTGCGTCAGTAGCTGGCTTCGGCGGCTTCCCTTTCTCCGTGGTCAGCGGCATGTTGGCATTCTGCCAGGCCACAATGCCACCGGCGAGGTTGTGCACCTGCTCAAAGCCCGCCTTTCTCAGAGTACCCGCAGCCTGTGCGGAACGGGCACCATTGCGGCATACGACCACGACGGAGGAGTGCTTATACCCCGCCAGCTGCGACAACGGGTCGGTGAGTCTACTCAATGGAATATGCATGGAGTTGATGATATGACCGTCCCGGCGTTCTTTGTCCGTACGCACATCCAGCACCAGGGCATTCTGGTGATTGATCAGCTGCAGAAGTTCCATGGGACTTACGGGTTTGGAAGCGCCGGGACCGACGTAGGAACGAACCAGCATAAAAAGAATGATGATCAGGGCCAGAAGCAGGGGCCAGTTGGTGACAAAGAACGCGCTGAGTTGCTGCATAGTTTTTTTGGGATCGTTTGAGTGGAAAGTGGGCGGACGATATAGCGGAAGGGCGGGAAACTCAAGCCATCGGCATGGTATCGCGGGTTAAAGAGTTGTTGCCTTGCCGAAGTACCCGAGGTCGGTTGGCATTAATCGGCGGAACAAAAAACCTCGCGCATCATACTGATGAGGCGCAGAGTTCGTGCATCACCGATACGGTAATAGACGCGGTTGGCGTCCTTACGCGACACCAGAATACCCTTGTCACGCAGAATGGCCAGATGTTGGGATATATTGCTCTGCGAGGTACCCACCATGCCGACGATGTCCTGCACACTAACCTCCTTGCTGCCCAGGGCACAGAGAATCTTCAGCCGTAAGGGATGCGACATGGCCTTGATAGAACGCGAGGCGCGCTCAATATCTTCATCGCGAGTAATTAAATGTTCCGAGTCACTCATAGCACAACACCCTGATTTGGCCGTCACTCGTCTCCGTCACGGCGATATTGATGGAGCAAAGGATGCCCGAATTACTAACGCTAGCTAGCGGACATACACCGCCCCGCAGAAACATTACCAAAGTAAAATACAGTAATATATGACTATGTTAATTCAGAATAATCCGAAACACTAATCCGACTATTTCATACATTTGCATAAAAATCGCGCAAGGCAAAGGGTTACGCTCAAAGTTTTCATTCGCTCTACGGATCAAGATATCGCCTACACGGACATAGATGAGGGGCGTGAACAAGATGCAGAAGCCTTGCACTACACCCATACATTCGCCCCGCTCGCGGGACAGGCGCTCTCGAAAACAACAGGCCGCCAAGAGAATATTTCGTTTAAAATTAATGAGTAAGGAAGATTACGCATAGCCTCATAAAATAGTCGGGCGAAGAATCAAAAGGTTTTTTATCATCTGATCCACCCGCAGGATCACTCTTCATGCTTTCCAGACACGGCGGAAATCGTTTAAAATTCCGCGCTCCTGCGCGAGCCGCGCGCAAGCTAAAGAAGATGATACGAATCCATGTCGATACCTCCCTCCCCGATTATCGCTATCATTCTCGACGGCTGGGGCTATAGCGAAGACCCTGAAGCCAACGCCATCTACAGCGCACGCAAGCCGCAGTGGGACAAGCTCTGGGCACAGCATCCACACATCCTCATCAAGGGCTCCGGGGCGGAAGTCGGTCTGCCCAGCGGACAGATGGGTAATTCCGAGGTCGGCCACCTGAACCTCGGCGCCGGGCGTGTGGTGTATCAGGAATTCACCCGCGTCAGCCGCGCTATCCGCACCGGTTCATTCTTCACCAATCTGACCCTGACCAATGCCGTCGACCAGGCCATCGAGACTGACAAGGCCCTGCACATCCTCGGCCTGTTGTCGGACGGCGGTGTACACAGCCACGAAGAACACATCCAGGCCATGATCCGCCTGGCGGTGGAGCGCGGCGCGAAACGCGTCTACCTGCACGCCTTTCTTGACGGCCGGGACACACCACCGAAGAGCGCCGAAACCTACCTCGCCAACATGCAGAAAGTGTTCGACGAACTGGGCAGTGGTCGTTTCGCCTCCATCATTGGGCGTTATTACGCCATGGATCGTGACCATCGCTGGCCGCGCATTCAGGCGGCCTACGATCTCATCACCCGGGGCAAGTCCGAATACCAGGCCCGGGATGCGCTGAGTGCCTTACAGGCCGCCTATGCGCGTGGTGAAAACGATGAATTCGTTCTCGCCACGGCCATCGTGCCCGAAGGCGAAAACCCCGTCACCATTGAGGATGGTGACGTGATGGTGTTCATGAACTACCGTTCCGACCGCGCGCGTCAGATCACCCGCCCCTTCATCGAAGCGGACTTTAACTGTTTCGAACGCTCCGCCAAACCAAGGCTGGGCGCCTTTATCAGCCTCACCGAATACAGCGCCGACTTCGACGTACCCGTGGCCTTCCCGCCTGAACGCTTGAAAAACGTCTTCGGCGAATACATCGCCGAACAGGGTCTGCGCCAACTGCGCATCGCCGAAACGGAGAAATACGCCCACGTCACCTTCTTCTTCAACGGTGGGCGTGAAGAGCCCTTCGAGGGCGAAGACCGCATTCTCATCCCCTCACCCAATGTCGCCACCTATGACGAACAGCCAGAGATGAGTGCCCCCGAACTCACCGACAAACTGATCGCCGCCATCGAAAGCGGCAAGTACGACACCATCATCTGCAACTACGCCAACCCCGACATGGTCGGCCACACCGGTAAGTTCGATGCGACGGTGGAGGCCATCGAGGCCCTGGACAGCTGCCTGGGCCGGGTCGTCGAGGCCCTACGGAAGGTCGGCGGTGAGGCATTAATCACCGCCGACCACGGCAACGCCGAACGCATGGCCGACGCAGAAACCGGCCAGCCACACACCGCCCACACCAGCAACCCGGTGCCGCTGATCTATCTCGGCCGCCCGGCCCGGCTCGAGGAGCATGGCTCCCTGTGCGATGTCGGCCCCACCCTGCTACACCTGATGGGCCTGGAAATCCCGCCGGAGATGGGCGGCCACTCGCTGGTGATGCTCAATGCCGAGCAAGATGCCGGCAACGAAGAAGACTGACCTACTGCGGAGCCGTCCAGCCCCGCAGGCTTCTCGTCCCAGCCTCTCTTGCGGTACCATCCACAGCACTCCATGACTGATGTCCGCCACGCCGTGCCCCTGCCACTACTCTTTCTGTTCAGCCTCTTTTTCGGCACCCTGCCAATGGACGGCCTGGCCGACAACGCCGATCGCCTGCAGCAACTGCGCCAGCAAATCCACGACCTGCGCAGCGAGCTGGATAGCGACCGCCAGCGCCGGCAATCCCTGCAATCCCGTCTGCGTAATATGGAAAAACGCATCGGCAAGACCGCCGCCCTGCTGCGTGAACTCGACCAACAAATCCACCGACAGAACCGTGAACTAAAAACGCTGCAGAAAAAACAGAAAGGCCTGCACGGTAACCTTCGCCAGCAGCACCTCGCCCTCGCCCGGCAGCTACGCGCCGCCTATACCAGCGGCCAACAGGAATACCTGAAGATCCTTCTCAGTCAGCAGGATCCCGCCGCCGTGGCACGCATCCTCACCTATTACGACTATTACAATCGTGCCCGTCTGAAGGAGATGCAGACCATCAATACCCACCTTACCGAGCTCACCACGCTGGAAAAGAAAATCCAGCAGCAGACCCGTCAGCTCGAACAAAACCGCACGGAAAGGGTCAATGAGAGGCAACAGATGGAACAGGGCCGCAGTGAGCGCTCACAACTGCTGAGCCAGCTAAAAAAGGACATGCGGGGTAAGGATCAGCGCCTGTCACAACTGCTGGAAGATGAAAAAAGCCTGCAACGTGTGCTCAAGCGCATCGCCGAACGTCCGCCGAAGGCTCCCATGGAATTGAGCGAGGGCAAGCCCTTCCGCCAACTGCGCGGCAAACTGATCTGGCCCACGGCGGGGCGCATCACGGCAAACTTCGGCAGCCGGCGCAAGGTTGGCAAGCTACGCTGGCAGGGTGTCCGCATCCGCACCCGAGAGGGCACCGGGGTGCACGCCATCTCCCACGGCCAGGTGGCCTTTTCCGATTGGCTGCGCGGCTTCGGCCTGCTCACCATCATTGATCACGGCGACGGTTATATGAGTCTCTATGGCGGTAACCAGAGCTTGTATAAGGAAGTGGGTGACTGGGTCGAGGCGGGTGAGGCGATCGCCGCAGTCGGCAACAGCGGTGGCAACGAAAAATACGCGCTGTATTTCGAGATCCGTCACAACGGCAAACCCATCAACCCGCTAAAGTGGTGCCGTGGCAAGCCGAAAAAAGTAGCAAGTCGCTGAGCAAGCATCCCAGTCGGCCGCGAGGGTAGGGTAGTGCAAGTTCACCGCGAGTCCGGCATAATCGGCGGAATCTTGCGCCGTCAGTATTCAGGCACGCCGGTATGATCGATTGTGAAGCCCCACAGAGCAAGGCCACAAACGACTCTTAGAAGCGCCCATTGAATCGCAAGCCATCGCGGCACCTCCACGGAGTTACACATGAAAGCAAACACGCGCACCCTGTTGGTGCTCATCATCGGCCTCACTCTCGGCATCATGCTGGCCATTGGCCAGGGTGTGCTTGCCGAAAAAGAGAAGGAACAGAACGACACAGCATCGTTGCCACTCGATGAGCTGCGCACCTTCACCGAAATCTTCGCTCGCATCAAAAAAGACTATGTGGAACCCGTCAGCGACAAGGAACTGCTGGAAAACGCCATCCGCGGCATGCTCTCCGGCCTCGACCCCCATTCCAGCTATCTCGACCCCGACAGCTTCAAAGATCTGCAGGTGGGCACCACCGGCGAATTTGGCGGGCTCGGCATCGAAGTCGGCATGGAAGACGGCTTCGTCAAGGTCATCTCCCCCATCGACGACACCCCGGCCCAACGTGCTGGCGTGGAGGCCGGTGACCTGGTTATTCGCCTCAATGAAAAACCCGTCAAGGGCATGACCCTGCGTGACGCAGTCAAGATCATGCGTGGCAAGGTGGGTACCGACATTACCCTCACCATCATCCGCGAAGGCGAGGAAAGGCCCCTCAAAATCACCATCACCCGCGACATCATCAAAGTAAAGAGCGTGCGCCAACGCAGTCTCGAAGACGGCTTCGGCTACCTCCGCATCTCCCAGTTCCAGTCACACACGGGTGCAAACCTGGCCGATGCCATCGACAAACTGAAGGAAGAAAACGGCGGTTCACTGAAGGGCGTGGTGCTGGATCTGCGTAACAATCCGGGCGGCGTACTGAATGCCGCAGTGGACGTCACCGATGCCTTCATCGACAACGGCCTGATCGTCTACACCAAGGGCCGCATCCGCGATTCGGAGCTGAAATTCAACGCCACCTCCCGCACCCTGCTCGACGGTGCACCGCTGGTGGTGCTGGTCAACGGCGGTTCCGCCTCAGCCTCCGAGATCGTCGCTGGCGCCCTACAGGATCACAAGCGCGCCATCATCGTCGGTACTCCTACCTTCGGCAAGGGCTCGGTGCAAACCATCCTGCCGCTCAACAACAACACCGCCCTGAAGCTCACTACGGCCCGTTATTACACACCATCCGGTCGCTCCATCCAAGCCGAGGGTATCGAGCCGGACATCGTCCTCGAGCCGGTCAAGATCACCACCCTGGAGCACGCCGGGAATAACCGCCTGAAAGAGGCCGATCTCGCCGGCCATCTGGAAAACGGTGAAGACAAGGATACGGACAAGGAAAAACCTGACACCAAGACCGACAAAAAGGCACCAAAGGCACCCGAGCTGCCTCTGGCACAGACGGACTACCAACTTTACGAGGCCCTAAACATCCTCAAAGGGATACAGATCCTGCAAAGCCGCTAGCGCTCCGTCAAGAGGCGAGGATCGATCAACCCAGAGAAATGAAAACCCGTCCGCTCAACCTGATAAAGACATTATCCCTGTCAGCTCTGCTGCTGACGGGGATGCTGTTTGGGCGACCAGCGACGGCAGACCCCCTCCCCTCTATCGCTAAACCGGATCGACCGGCCATCAGTATCATCATCGATGACCTCGGCAACCTCCGCGATCGCGACCTGCGCGCCATCCGCCTGCCCTGGGCCATCACCTACGCCTTCCTGCCGCACACCCCCCACGCCCGCGAACTGGCCAACCTCGCCAACGGCCTCAACAAGGAGGTCATGATGCACCTGCCCATGGAGGCCATGGAGCGCAAGCGTCTCGGCCCCGGTGGTCTGACCCTGGACATGACCCGGCAACAGTTCCTGCACCAACTGCGTGACGACATCGCCGCCGTGCCCCACCTCGCCGGCATCAACAACCACATGGGCAGCCTGCTCACCCAACACCCCGGCCACATGCACTGGCTGATGCAGGAACTGGGTAAGCACGACGCGCTCTACTTCGTCGATAGTTACACCACCAAGACCAGCGTAGCGATACAGGCCGCCAATGAAAATTGGGTGCCCAACATCCGCCGCGACGTGTTCCTCGACAGCGACCGCGACCCCGCCAAAATCCGCGCCGAGCTGCGTCGCACCGTGCGTCTGGCCCGTGAACACGGCATCGCCCTGGCCATCGGCCACCCCTATCCCGAGACCCTTGAGGTACTGGAGCAAGAACTACCGCTACTGGCCGCTAAAGGCATCGACATCCTGCCCGTCTCGCAGCTTCTCGATAAACACATGCAGAGGTTCCGCACATGGCGCGCGTTCTTGTCCCCCTAGCCCAAGGCTGTGAAGAGCTGGAGGCCGTGACCATCATCGACCTACTGGTACGCGCCGGTATCGAGATGGTCAGCGCCGGCCTCAAACCCGGTTCCGTGCACTGCAGCCGTAGGGATGTGCACGTTCCTTAGCAGGGTGTTAGGTGCAAAAATACAGCGCCCCCTTGACTCGGTTTGCCAAGGGGTAAGCGCATTTGGGGGAGAAACGTGGTCAGACTCTGATGGCTCCCCACAAAAAACCTGGTAGGGTGGGCAGGCTTTTCATGCCCACGTGGAATATGCGCCGACCGCGTGGGCACAAAAAACGTGCCCACCCTACATAGCTCGACCAACAAATTTAAGTATGCGCTTCGCACGGGACAGCACATAAACATCGAAGCACCTTAAACTAAAAGTTGAAGGTATGCTCTTGAGAAAATTAAAATAATTTCTCTGATTTTGCGTACGGCTGCAATCACTTGCATTGAAGTCGATGAAATATAGAGTAAGTAAGGCATCTCTTGCCGGAAAGTGAACAAGGCAGTTTCTGTTTAGAGTAGCACTATAGATATAGTGAAATATCATTGAAATAAATATGCGTTTATAAATTTGAGGTGAAATATGCAAGCGGTAGTTAAAAAGTGGCTCAAAGATAAAGAGTATGGGTTTCTCGATAATGGTTCTGGTCCAGACATAATGATTCGTAAATCAGACCTTGTTCGTTGCCAGTATTTAAAGACTGGAACAACCGTCGAATTTGAGTGCCATCCTGCTAAGGAAGGCTTAATAGCTAAAAAGGTTAGACTTATACGACAAAATACAGGAGGGCGCGGACCAAATGGCAACCGTAATAAAAGTGACGGGACTAAATTCATAGGGGTTATGAGTTAATTGGAATAAACAAAAAAATTTTCCAAAGATGTGTAATACAGTGATAGCTAAAAATAGCCTGAATAAAGCGCTTATAAAAACGCACAGGGAATTTCCTATCACTGTTAAATTTAATGAAATATGTTTAATAAGGATCCAACTGTGCTGTTGAATTTTTCCGCCAACGAAGCCCGCGTAATCGGTTGTCTGATGGAGAAATCTGTCGTCACGCCGGATCAATATCCATTGACGCTTAATGCTCTTACCAACGCCTGCAACCAGAAATCCAGCCGCGATCCTTTAATGTCCTTGGAACCAGGCATAGTCCAACGTACCGCCCGCGACTTGCAGGCCAAACATCTCATACGCGCTGAGGAGAATTTCAAGAATGGGGTTGAGAAATTCACACAAGTCTTTTGCAGTACACACTTTGGCGAATATCAGTTTAACCCATCTCAGTTTGCTATTGTCTGCTTGCTATTGCTGCGCGGCCCTCAAACGCCTGGGGAGCTAAAATCACGCAGTAGTCGCCTGCATGCCTTCACCGACAATTCTGCCATCTTGGATACCCTTGCCGGGCTGATCGAGTGGGAAGGCAATCCGTTGGTAGTGAAGCTCCCGCGTACGCCCGGACGCAAGGACTCAGAGTACATGCACATGTTCTCCGGCCCCATTGACATTGAAGAACACGCAAGCCAAGCACAATCTGCGATTAACGTCGAGACTTCAAAGCGGGGCAGTGTGTCCGAGCTGGCACAGAGGGTCAGTCGGCTGGAAGCGGAAGTCGCCGAACTCAAAGAGCAATTAAAGACGTCACCACCCTGTGGACAGAAGGGGAAGGCCGTTGAGTAGGTGCTGGAACAACAGAAGTAGCATCTAAAGACTCCCAAGGTAGCCGGTGCCTGCTCTATTTGTCATGGCCTGCCCCCCTATTGTCCCAACGAATTTCACAGCATCCATTCCGATTCCAAAATTCTGAATTTAACTTGACACGAAACCTTATTCGTTAGGTTTTTTTGCTATGTATAACCCACCACTTTCGCGCAAAAACTCTTAGCATCCAACTCAAGCAGATAAGGAGCTTCAAAGCCTTCATAGGCCTTCTTTTTTTTGTCTGGCAAGTCTTTCCATCCTGTAATCCTACCGCGACATCCCTCAGAGCCACACATACACTTCTTCGGGAAGTAGTCGACAATATAGTTTCGCATAGCATAATCAAAAGTTATTTCTTCACTAACACAAATCTCCTTCATTGCAACAAAATCATGTGCGCCAGTTTCATTTTCTCTAACACCACAATTTGGGTCACAGGAATGATTAACCTTAGTTATTAATCCATCGTGAAGCACAAACTTATTTTCGTCCACCTGCGAAGCATGAGAATGATTCCCATTCAGCACTTCTTTAATAACGCCAATCATTACTGTGTCACCAACCGTAAATGATTTGGTGGCGAAAATACCTTCTCCCTTTCCAGAAGACTTCCTTAACTCAAACCCATCTTTCATAATGTAGCCTCATTAAAAACCTAACGTTCCGCGTAATCGTGCATGCCGTAGCGGTGTTTGCAATCATCGAATCATCGGGGACAGACCACGGTTTAACAATCCGGGTTTTCTAAAAACCGTGGCTGCCCGTTCGCAATAATAGCAGTAAGTCTGGCGGGTTAACGTCCCGCCCGAGGAATTGTCCGTACGCCTCGGTAGTATACGGAAGCGGCGTTGTGGGTAACACAGGGTCGCGAGCTTCCTTCCAGCAAGTAAGCAGGCCGTAACGCAAGTGAACCTAGATGTAGCCTCGCAAACGAATTGGCGGAGCTGACCCTGTGGACAGAAGGGGAAGGCCGTTGAGTAGGCACTGGAATAACGGAAGTGGCATCCACAGACTCCCAGGGTAGCTGGTGCCAGCTCTCTACTCTACCCTATTTTGTCGTGGCCTGCCCCGAATGGCACTTCCTTAAGGATATTTTCTTTATAAATCAAGTGTGTATGTATTTGTTTTGCGCTAAGACTCTTACTTCTGCTGCTGTCACTGATCTTGAAAACGCTATAAATACAGTTGAAATGGCTTTTCCCTAACCATCAGCATTAACTTAGAGTCAAGCATAAGACATTGCTTTTATTAGAAATATACCCTTAAGGAAGTGCCATTCTAGCCTGCCCTCTATTGTCCCTCCGAAACTTGAGTTATATGTTAGATTTTTGATGACAAAATGCACACCTTAATCTATGGTCTGTAAATGAAAATATATGCTTGGAACTCCGAGAAAAATGAAACGCTCAAGAGGGAAAGGAATATCTCATTTGAAGAAATAATCCTTAATATACAACTAGGTAATGAAGTTGATATCTACGATCACCCGAATAAGGTGCGTTACCCTAACCAAAAGATATCAGTTGTAATGATAGAAGATTACGCATATTTAGTTCCCTATATTGAAGAAAAGGACGAAATATTTCTCAAAACAATTATCCCAAGTCGCAAAGCAACTAAACAGTACATAGGTGATGAAAATGAGTAAATCAGACACTGAAGAAAAAGAAATTCTAAAGGCTTTTGAAGCGGGAAAACTGAAGAAGTCTAAAAATTCAAAACGACAAATTAAACAGCATATGGAAGCGGCTAAGGCAACATTCAAAAAAGATGCGCGTATTAATATTCGTTTGTCTTCTCGTGACCTTCGATCACTGCAAGCAAAGGCCTTAATGGAAGGTATGCCGTATCAAACACTTGTTTCCAGCATTCTGCATAAATTCATAGATGGTCAGCTTGTAGATAAATTAGCTAACAAGGCAAATTCAGTCGACACCAAAAGGCGGCGCGGCTGATTTGCGAATAATCGCAAATAAAATGCACGATTCGGATCAAGCCCCAGCCTGATTTTTCTGTCCAGCCTTATGTCTGGACATATTTATTATCGAAGAGCAGCCTTACTGGAGGCCGTGACAGTCATCAAGCTCATCAGCACCGCCATCTGCGCGCACCCAAGGTGCCCGCCACCAGCGGCCTATTGGCCGGCAGACGTACCACTGTCTATCCCGGCACGCTGAAAAAGCTCAATCTGTCCGACACCTCACTGGTCAAATTTCTACTCGGCAACGACAACCGCAGCGACGCCGAAAACACCCCACAACACCTATAATCCTTCAAAAAGTACCTAGAGGCCCACTATTGCCTCGGAATTAATAAGTCGATAGAATCAGCCGGTCTACAAGGCGGCGGTCTCTATCGGGACTGCCTTTTTTATTTTTTGGCCTTTTTAACAACCTGTCTGTCGACAACGATAAATCAAAGCATGACTCACACATTGATGACCACCTATGGACGGCTCCCTATCAGCTTCGAGAAAGGCGACGGCGCTTGGTTATGGGACACGGATGGCAAACGCTACCTGGATGCCATCAGCGGTATCGCCGTCTGTAGTCTCGGCCATGCCCACCCAGCCGTCACCCACGCCCTCTGCGAACAGGCCGGCCAACTGGTGCACACCTCCAATCTGTACGGTATCCAGCGCCAGCAGGCCCTGGGCGACCGGCTCACCGCCGTGGCCGACATGGATCGAGTGTTCTTCAGCAACTCCGGCGCCGAGGCCAACGAGGCCGCTATCAAGCTGGCGCGCCTGCACGGCCATGGCCTTGGCATCGAACGCCCCGCTATCGTGGTCATGGAGGGCAGCTTCCACGGCCGCACCCTGGCCACCCTGAGCGCCACCGGCAACCGCAAGGTGCAGGCCGGTTTCGAGCCGCTGGTGAGCGGCTTTCTGCGTGTGCCCTACGGCGACCTCGCAGCCATCGCCACACTGAGCAAAAATAAGGACATCGTCGCCGTACTGGTGGAACCGGTACAAGGTGAAAACGGCATTCGCATCCCCAGCGACGACTATCTGCCCGGCATCCGCCGGCTATGCGACGACAACGGCTGGCTAATGATGCTGGACGAGATCCAGACCGGCCTGTGCCGTAGCGGTGAATGGTTCGCCTGGCAGCACAGCGGCGCGCGGCCCGACGTGCTCACCTGCGCCAAGGCGCTGGGCAACGGCGTGCCCATCGGCGCCTGCCTGGCGCAGGGCAAGGCCGCCGAACTGTTCCAGCCCGGCAACCACGGCTCTACCTTCGGCGGCAATCCGCTGGTATGCGCTGCGGCGCTGGCGGTCATCGACACGATGGATGAACATAAACTCGCCACACGTGCCAAGGCCCTGGGGGGGCAACTGCTGGACAACTTACGCAATACCCTTGACGGCGTCGCAGGCATCCGCGAAATCCGTGGCCAGGGCCTGCTGCTGGCCATCGAGCTGGATCGGCCCTGTGCCGAACTGGTGCAACAGGCGCTGAACGAAGGCCTGTTGATCAACGTGACCGCCAGCCAGGTGGTGCGGCTGCTGCCACCGTTGATTCTGAGCAACGACGAAGCCACGATGCTGGTGGACACCCTGTCCGCCCTGATCCGCCGCTTCCTCGCCTGAACGTTTCCACCCGACCCTGCCGAGATCACTGCCGTGGCCGTACGACACTTCCTCACCCTCAACGACCTGAGCCGCGACGAGCTGCGCGCCCTTATCCAGCGTGCCATCGAACTCAAGCAAATGCAGCACAGAGGCGAGATCTATCAGCCGCTGAAGAACAAGGTGTTGGGCATGGTGTTCGAGAAATCCTCTACCCGCACCCGCGTCTCCTTCGAGGCCGGCATGGCACAGTTCGGCGGCCACGCCATCTTCCTCTCACCCCGCGATACCCAGCTGGGGCGCGGCGAACCCATCGAGGACTCGGCGCGCGTCATGTCTCGCATGCTGGATGCCATCATGATCCGCACCTTCGAGCACGAAAAGATCGAACGCTTCGCCGAATACTCCAGGGTGCCGGTGATCAATGCCCTCACCGACCAGTTCCACCCCTGCCAACTACTGGCCGACATGCAGACCTGGGTCGAGCATCGCGGCGACATCACCGGCAAAACCGCAGCCTGGATCGGTGACGGCAATAATATGTGCCATTCGTACATCAACGCTGCGCGCCTGTTCGACTTCCAGCTGCGCATCGCCTCCCCCGAGGGCTATCTGCCGGACGCAGCGATACTGGCAATCAGCGAAGACCACGCCCGCCTTTGCGCCACCCCCGCCGAGGCCGTGGCCGGTGCCGATCTGGTGGTCACCGATGTCTGGTCCAGTATGGGCCAGGAAGAGGAACAGGCGGCGCGCGAGCAAGCCTTCGCCGACTATCAGGTCAACCGTGAATTGATGACTCAGGCCGCGCCCGACGCCCTGTTCATGCACTGTCTGCCCGCCCATCGCGGCGAAGAAGTGTCGGCCGTGGTCATCGACGGCCCGCAGAGCGTGGTGTGGGACGAAGCCGAGAACCGCCTGCACTCACAAAAGGCCCTGCTGGAATTCCTCCTCAGCTGACGAGCAGCCGACTCAGGCAAGCGTGCCTCTGTTATCATTCGCTCAATGCAACCCTTACTGCAAATCAAGAATATCGAGTGCCGCTACCGTGAACAGATCGTGGTCAGCGGCCTGTCCCTGCATGTCAACGAAGGCAGCCTGGTCTGCCTGCTCGGCCCCAGCGGCTGCGGCAAGACCACGGCGCTACGCGCCATCGCCGGCTTCGAACCCATCAGCCAGGGCGAGATCCGTATGGGCGATGTCAGCCTGTCACGCCCGGGTTTCACCCTGGCCCCGGAAAAGCGCCGCCTGGGCATGGTCTTTCAGGACTACGCCCTGTTTCCACACATGACCGTCGGCGACAACGTCGGCTTCGCCCTGCGTCAGCAGTCGAGCCACCAACGACGCGAAACCATCAGCCGCATGCTCAAACTGGTTGGCCTGTCGGATCTTGTCGCACGTTATCCCCACGAGCTGTCCGGCGGCCAGCAACAGCGTGTGGCCCTGGCCCGCGCCCTCGCCGCTCAACCGCGCGCCATCCTCATGGACGAACCCTTTTCCAATCTCGACGTGGATACTCGCGAACGCCTCAGCCTGGAAGTTCGCGACATCCTCAAGAACGCGGGGATCACCGGCATCCTCGTTACCCACCATCAGGACGAGGCCTTCGCCCTCGGCGACCAGGTCGGCGTCATGTCGCAGGGCCGCATTCTGCAGTGGGACACTCCCTTCAATCTCTACCACGAACCACAAGATCGCTTCGTCGCCGACTTCATCGGCCAAGGCGTGTTTATCCCCGGCACCATGCTAAACCGCGACACCGTGAAAACCGAACTCGGCGTACTACAGGGCGATCGCGCCTACGACTGCCCGCCGGGCGCGCCCGTGGAGCTGCTGCTGCGCCCCGATGACATCGTCCCCGACCCTGGTGGTCAGCAGTTGGCCCGCATCGTACAAAAGGCCTTCAAGGGAGCCGAGACACTCTATACCCTGGAGCTGCCTACCGGCACCCAGCTGCTGTCCCTGCTCCCCAGCCACCTGGATCACGCCATCGGCGAACAGGTTGCCATCCGCGCGGATGTCCACCACCTCGTCGCCTTTCCGCGCTGAATACACGTCCGCAACAGTCCATCTTGTGCGCATGGCGCACACTACACCTGCCCGTAGCGTGCCCCCTGTGTCAGGATAGTTGTCCGGTTGACTGAAACGAAGAGTCAACCTATCAGGGAGTGAAAGGTGAACGGAAAATGTCACGCTACAGTGAAGACTTCAAAGAACAGATTGTCCGCAAGATGATGCCACCCAATGCCCAGTCCGTTGCTCAGATCAGCCGGGACACCGGTGCCAGTGAGCAAGCCCTTTATAATTGGCGAAATCAATATCGTCATGAGGGGAAGGCTGTGCCTGCAGATCCATCAAACCCGGAGAACTGGAGTGGAGCAAACAAACTGGCCCTCTGAGCCAGGACAGATGTCCGGTGGCTGACCTGTCTTGCCGGAATAGGATTCTCCCCCGCCGGAATGGTCGACCTTGCTCGGTCGCACACTCCCTTGTCCGCGACTCCGTTCCTGTGTTCCGGTTTTCTCTTATCACTGTGCTAAACTGTGTACATTGACGCACAATCGAGATGAAATATGCCTCAGTCAACCACCATGTCTATACGTCTGGATTCGAAACTTAAGTCCCGTCTGGATAAACTGTCTACCGCTACTCGCCGTAGCAAATCATTTCTTGCTGCCGAAGCGGTTCGCGAATTCGTCGAATTAA
>UOFU01000210.1_pt1 | contig 20062 bp, 19 predicted proteins | sample 1988841 | NCBI WGS metagenome assembly UOFU01 (sample SAMEA4712195, study PRJEB27164) | hydrothermal vent metagenome | biome: marine basaltic hydrothermal vent biome; feature: marine hydrothermal vent; material: mineral | place: Pacific Ocean | collected 2011-06-14/2011-07-23 | depth 1719 m
GGCCATCACGGCCTTTAACGCCATGGCAATCAGCAATACCAACACCGGATCAGTGATCTCGGCCGTACGGCCGGACACAAACACCTGCCCGATCTCGATGGTCAGTGTGAGCAGGCATGCCGAAACCACCGCAAAAAGGAAACGTCCGCTTTCCTTCTGCAACAACAAAATCAGTGCCCCATAAAAAAAACCCTTTTCAAAGACTACGCTGATATTGATCATCATGGAGCCACCAAGAAAGCCGTGGAATGGTAGCCAATAAAAATTACCCGGCACTGTGCGCAACTGGAACGGTGCAAGCCCACTCAATAACAGAGATAGCATCAGCAACAGGATTAGAATCACGTACCCGGAAGGCGCTCTCCGTAGCCACAGCCACCACAGGCCCACACCGAGAGCTGCGCCCAGCACGTTGGTCAGGCTAATGGTATTTTTGACAATCAGTATTTCCAACGAAAAAACACCGCCAATCAGGATCAATAACCACAAGCCCGCATTTCGGCTATGACACAACAACGACCACAGGTAAGCAACCACGGCCCAGGCCACGGCATCATGCAACAGACCGACGTATGAAAACTGAGGGTGTAGCAGCAAGGGTTTGAGACTGTCCTTGAACTGTTGCCAGTCGATACTGGGTACAAAAGGCATGAGCCGATAGGCCAGCCAACTGCCAATCAACAACAGAGCGGCATTGACGCGCCTATCCCCAGCATTGCTCAGGCCGGAAGGTCTCAGCCATGGCAGCAGTGCCATACCGCCACCCAGACCGGTGCCCAGCATATTCCATAAAACATCCTGTAGATTAGCATCCCGCCCCGGTAGATAGACCTGTAACACCTGCACGCCCACAGCCAGAGCAAGCGGCGTAATGATCAGCCACACCTTGCGGCCATAGGTCAACACGGCAAAATAGCCAAAGGGTACAAATAGCAGGATATTGCTCAGCGCATCGCCGCGTCCGGTAAAGGTGTGCCAGCTGGCAAAAAATTTTGCCCAGGCCCCCACAGGTGCGGCGTAAAAATTAAACGGATACAGAGAGCCATAAATAATCAACAGGCCGATAATGAAGAATACGCACTTCAGCAAAACAGAATCCTTATAGGGTTTTTTATACAGCTTCCCGCGCTACTTGTTCCATTGCATCCACTCACAAAACACCACCGATAAATCTAACCGCTTAAAACCGGCGCCTTTATGGTAGAAGAAAATAGCAGTTAAATCATTATGTTATTTCAATCTCCTCCACTAACTTCTTACACCATTTCATTCCATCATCCCTCCCCCAGCTTCCGTCTAAAGGGGGGAGAAGGTGTTAACGGAACAGCCATTACAGAAAACAAGGATGATACAATCACGACAACAATAACGCTGCACCTTACTTCAATTCATTCATCATTCACTCGCCCATCACTCATATACAGAACCTCCGTCTACCATGAATGCAAAACTCAACGTCACCATCGGTCAACATTCCGAGCAAGGTCTGAAAAGCGAAAACCAGGACTTCCACGGTGCCATCATTCCCGAGTCGCCACAGCTCGACACCAAGGGCATTGCCATCGCCATCGCCGATGGAGTGAGCAGCAGTATCGATGGCCGCGAGGCTTCACAAACAGCCGTAGGCAGCTTTCTCTCCGACTATTATTCCACGCCGGATTCGTGGACCGCGAAGACCTCGGCGCACAAGATTCTCACCGCCATCAACAGTTGGCTGTACAGCAAGGCACAGCACACCGAGCATGCCACCCGCGGCCTGTTGACTACCTTTAGTGCACTGGTGCTGAAGTCCACCACCGGGCACATCTTTCACGTCGGTGACTCACGCGTTTATCGTCTGCAAAAACATAACATGGAGCAGCTGACCACCGATCACCGCCGCTGGGTATCCGAAGAAAAAAACTACTTGAACCGTGCCGTGGGCATCGATATCCACCTCGATATCGATTACCGCAAGCTCACGCTAAAGCCGGGGGATATCTTCATTCTCACCACCGATGGCGTGCACGACTTCGTCAACAATAACGATATCCAGCGCATCGTGGAAGAAAACCACGACCTGCAAGCGGCAGCGGAAAAGCTAGTGAAGTTCGCCCTCGACGGCGGCAGTAACGACAATATCACTGCCCAGATAGTACGCGTCGACAGCCTGCCCATGAAGGACACCAACACCGCCCTGAAAGAACTGACCCAGCTGCCCTTCCCGCCACCGCTGGATCCGGGCATGGTGCTGGACGGCTACCGCATCCTCAAGGAAATCCATGCCAGCAAGCGCACTCAGGTGTACAAGGCCGAGGACTCGGAAACCGGCCAGACCGTGATTATCAAGACCCCTTCAGTGAATTACGACGACGATCCCGCCTATATCGAAGGTTTTGTACGCGAGGAATGGGCCGGCAAGCGCATCAATAATTCCCGTGTGCTCAAGATCATCGACCAAAAGCGCAAGCGTACTTTCCGCTACTACATTATGGAATACATCGACGGCCAGACCCTACGTGAATGGATGAATCAACATTCACGGCCGGACATCAAGGAGGTGCGTTTGCTGGTGGAGCAGATCACCACCGGCCTGCGCGCCTTTCACCGGCTGGAGATGCTGCACCAGGATCTGAAGCCGGAAAATATCATGCTCGACGCCAATGGTACGGCAAAGATCATCGACTTCGGCTCCACCAAGATCGCCGGTATCGCCGAGATCAGCAGCCCCATCGAACGCATCGAAATGCTGGGGACAAAAAACTATACCGCACCGGAATATCTGCTTGGCCAGCCAGGCAGTAACCGCTCTGATATTTTCTCCCTCGGTACGATCACCTACGAACTGCTCACCGGCAAGCTGCCCTATGGCGACGCCTTGGATCGTACCGAGGGCCGCAGCGCCGTGGCCAAGCTGAAATACCAGCCCAGTTACCATCACAATCCGATGATCCCCGTGTGGATGGATCGCGCAATCAAAAAGGCGGTACACCCGGAGGCCAAGCAGCGCTACGACATCCTATCGGAATTCATCCACGACCTGTCACATCCTAATCCCAACTTCATGGACGATGCCTCGGTGCCACTGCTGGAGCGCAATCCGATCGCCTTCTGGCGCGGGCTGAGTATTGCCTTGGCCATAGGCAATGGAGTATTGCTGTATCTATTATTGCGCTGATACAGCCATCAGCGGTAATTTGTACCGCCGCCAAAATGATTGTTAATACCCCCTCCTGACGCAGCCGGCGACAAACCTGCACGATTGCCCTCAATTTCCAGCCACAGCTCCCGATAGTTATCACGTTAACAACCGCCGTGCCATCGAGGCGCGCACCTGATGGAGCCCGTAATGTCCGCCGACCTCAAGAATCGCCTGCTGGCCGAACTCATCGACGACCTGGAAAACGACAAGCTGGTACTGCCCAGCCTGCCGGAAGTCGCCCTCAAGGTACGCGACACCCTCGACGACGAAAACAGCAGTGCACGCGACGTGGCCAAGGTCATCGGCACCGACGTCGCACTCTCGGCACGGCTGATCGCGGTGGCCAACAGTCCGCTACTGCGCGGTAGCAAGCATATCGACAGCGTCGACATGGCCGTAGCACGGATGGGCAACACCATTGTCAAAAATACCGTTAACAGCCTGATCGTACAGCAGATATTTCAGCCCACCACCGAAATCACCGACCGCCTGTTCCATACCTTCTGGGGGCACAGCACCGAAGTCGCTGCCATCAGTCATGCCCTGGCCAGTTTCGCCAAACTGAAGCCGGATCAGGCCATGCTGGCCGGCCTGGTGCACGATATCGGCGCCCTGCCGATCATCAAATATGCCGAGGATATTCCGCAATTGCTGGAGCACGAGCAGGTGCTGAACGAGATCATCAGCGAACTGCACACCATCATCGGTACCGCGCTGCTGAGCAAGTGGGAATTCCCGCAGGACATCATTAACGTCGCCGCCAAGCACGAAGATCTGACGCGCGACCCGGGTGGCGCCGCCGATCTGGTGGACGTGGTTATCGCTGCCAATGTACAAAGCTACTTTGGCAAGGATCACCGCCACGCCAGCGCCGACTGGAGCAGCATACCGGCCTTCGCCCGCCTCGGCCTGGACACCGAAGTCAGCGTCATCGATATGGAAGGTACCGGCGACTCCATCCGCGAAGTCGCCGACGCCCTGCGCGCCTGAACTATCGACAAGCAATGTACCGCGCTACAGGGGAGGTAACCACCCGCCCTGTAGCTTGCCCGGTAGAAAACAGCTAAACCCATTTATCCCAAAACCGCTTGGCTGGCCATCACAACCACCCGCAATACGCCACCATCGCGCCAACCATCCTCTACGAATACAATCACTTAAGACCAATAAGTAAAGTTATTTCGCAATATTTCTGTCGTCTTGTTTCTTGACTCCCCTTTCTTGACACCCCAACACGAGTGCTATAACTTCTCCGACACTGCTTCAGGTGTTCCAAGGGTATCCGCCCAAGGAATGAAACGGGAAGCCGGTGCGTTCCTGACACACTCAGACGAACAATTCCGGCGCTGCCCCCGCAACGGTAAGTGAGTTGCAGCGGATCACACAGCCACCGCGTTTTTACGTGGGAAGGCGATCCGCCCGGTTAATACCACTCACAAGCCCGGAGACCGGCCTGAAACTTGTTTGGCACAGCGGAGGGCTGTTCGTCAGAAGGACACCGTACGCTTTTATACACTCCTTCTCTCTGCAAACCCTCTGTCGATGACGCCTGCCCGTTACCTTCAATTTCGCAGAGGAAAATGCCATGAACTTATCGACGACCCCGGCACTAAAGACGGGAGATACCACGTCACGTTTGACCGCCAGCCTCTCCACACTGAGCTTGGGCCTGATCATTCTGTTTGCTGTCGGTTTTGTGCAGGGTGCCAACGATGTCATTCACGATGCCGCCCATGACACACGGCATACCCTAGTCTTTCCCTGCCATTAAGCGAGGGATATCAATATGATGTTACGTACACTCCTGCTCGCTGCGCTGATGGCAGGAATGGCCTCAGGTATTCTGTTGACCGCTATTCAGCAACTTCAAGTTACCCCGCTGATTGTCGAGGCCGAAACCTACGAGCCCGGCGCCGCTCATATCCAGACACATAATCACGGCACACCCGCTGCGGACACATCCGGCGACGAAGAAAGCGATCAGCGGCTGCTGCTCAGCCTGCTGTCCAATATTTTTGCCGGGATTGGCTTTTCGCTGGTAATCGCCAGTGCCATCACACTTTCCAACCAAAAAGGATGGCGTAAAGGGCTGTTGTGGGGAGGAACAGGATTCCTGGTGTTTTTTGCAGCGCCAGCATTCGGACTCCCGCCCAAGCTTCCCGGTACCATCGGAGCACCCCTGCTGGATCAGCAGTTATGGTGGATCTCCACGGCAGCGGCAACTGCAGCGGGAATTGCCTTGCTGGTATTTTCACGCCCAAGACTGCTCAAAGGAATTGGCGTGCTCATTTTGCTAATTCCACACATCGCCGGGGCGCCACTACCGGAACAGATCTACAGTCTTGCGCCCGAGTCTTTGGCGCAACAATTCGTCATCGCATCGACCATCAGCAATGCAACCTTCTGGCTACTGCTGGGTTTAATGATGGGCCATTTTCTGCGCAATCTGGATGACAGTCCCCTCAAATGACGGAAAGCGCAAAACCAGCGGCCATTGATGAACGCCACAGCCAGCGTATGCAGCGCAAAAAGGCCATCATCGATGCCGGTATTGCCAAGGCCAATGAAGAACGCGGCCTGATTCTCGTGCACACCGGCAATGGCAAAGGCAAGAGCAGCGCCGCCTTTGGCATGGTCGCCCGTGCTCTCGGCCACAAAATGCGTGTCGCCGTCATCCAGTTCGGCAAGGGCCGTAGCGCCACTGGCGAGGAATTGTTTTTCCGCGACATATTGGCTGGCGACTATCACGTCATGGGCGAAGGTTTTACCTGGGAGACCCAGGATCGCCAGCGTGACATTCGCGCCGCCGAAGCCGCCTGGAAGAAGGCCTGCGACTACCTGGGCAATCCCGACTATGACCTGGTGGTGTTGGATGAGCTGAACATCATTCTCAAACACAAATACCTTGCGCTCGATGACGTTTTGGACACCTTGCAACACCGCCCTGACAGGCAGCATGTCATCGTCACCGGCCGGGCTGCGCAAGCCGAACTGCTCGAACTCGCCGATACCGTGACCGATATGCAGGCAATCAAACATGCCTATCAGGCAGGGGTGCGCGCACAAAAGGGCATCGAACTGTGAGCACAACAAAGCATTGCCCCGCCCTACTCATCAGCGCACCCGCCTCAGGCCAGGGCAAGACCACCATCACCGCCGCACTGGCAAAGCTTTACCGCGAACAGGGCAAAAGGGTGCGCGTGTTCAAGACCGGCCCCGACTTTCTCGACCCGATGATTCTCGAACAGGCCAGCGGCCTGCCGGTGTATCAGCTCGACCTGTGGATGGGCGGCGAGGCCCACTGCCGGCAATTGTTATACCAGGCGGCCTGCGAGGCCGACCTTATTCTGATCGAAGGCGTCATGGGCCTGTTTGATGGTACGACCTCAAGCGCCGATTTGGCCGGACTGTTTGGCATCCCCATCGTGGCCGTCATCGATGCCACCGCCATGGCCCAGACCTTTGGCGCCATCGCTCATGGCCTTGCCCATTACCGTAAAGGCCTGCCCTTTGCCGGCGTCATCGCCAACCGTGTCGCCAGCGCGGGGCACGGAGACATGCTCGCCGAGAGCCTGAACGGAATACCCTATATCGGTGCCCTGGCCCGTGACCCGACCTGCGAACTTCCCTCGCGCCACCTTGGTTTGATACAGGCAGAAGAAATCGCTGACCTGGACACACGGATCAATACCGCAAAACAGCATTTTGTGGATGCCGGTTTTGATTATCAGCCGGCACCCGTTGCCTTTGCGCAGGCCGAAAGCTCCCCACCCACAATTTCCCTGCACGGCCAGCGCATTGCCGTTGCACGCGACTCGGCCTTTGCCTTTGTCTACCGGGTCAACCTCGAATTACTGGAGGCAATGGGGGCCGAACTGTGTTATTTCTCACCCCTGCAAGATACCCGCCTGCCCGCTGCCGACAGCCTTTACCTACCCGGTGGTTATCCCGAACTACATCTTGAGGTATTGGCCAGCAACACCGCCATGCATAAGGCCATCAAGACCCACCAGCAACAAGGTAAACCCATCGTCGCTGAGTGTGGCGGTATGCTCTACCTGCTTGAAACACTCACCGATAAAGAAGGTCACTCACAATGCATGGTTGGCCTGTTGCAAGGTCATGGAAAAATGCAGAAACGCCTTGCCAACCTCGGCATGCACCGCGTTGAACTGCCCGAAGGTGTCATACACGGCCACACCTTCCATCATTCAACACTGGATACCAACCTGCCCCCGCTAGCCATGAGCGAAAGCTCACGCAAACGTGGCCGCGGCGAAGCCATCTACCGCCAAGACAGGCTGCACGCATCGTATCTGCACATGTATTTTCCTTCCAACCCGGAGGCAAGCGCACGCTTGTTCATGCCATGAGTCATGAAACACCCGGCAAGGTCTGGTTTGTTGGCGCCGGCCCCGGCGATCCCGAGTTGCTGACCGTCAAAGGCCAGGGCCTGATCGCCCGGGCCGGCGCCATTCTGTTCGCCGGCTCGCTGGTTTCCGAGACCGCCCTGCGCTGGGCCAGCAAGGACTGCGAAATACAAGACTCCAAAGGCATGGATCTTACCGCCATCATCGAGTGGCTGATTGCAAAGGCCCATAACAACGACACCGTGGTGCGTCTGCAAACTGGCGACCCGGGCCTGTACGGCGCACTCATCGAAATGGTGCAACCGCTGGACGCCGAGGGCATCGACGTGGGCGTCGTACCGGGTGTCTCATCGGCCATGGCCTCGGCCGCCGCCGGCGTGGAAAGCCTGACCCTGCCGGAGGTCACACAAACCGTCATCCTCACCCGCGTTGAAGGCCGCACACCCATGCCTGAAGGCGAATCACTCCAGGAACTCGCCCGGCACCAGTGCACACTTTGCATCTTCCTCTCCATGACTTTACTGAAAAAAGTACAACGTGAACTCCTGGCGGCCGGTTGGCATGCCGACGCCCCAATACTCGTCGTACACAAGGCCAGTTGGCCAGGAGAGGAAAAAATCATCCGTGGCACCATCGCCACTATCCGTGAAAAGTGCCAGGCCGAAAATATCAACAGCCAGGCCATGATCATCGCCAGCCCCGCCATCGGCGCACGGCAGTGGCCGGTACTGAAAAAATCCAAACTTTACGACAAGCACTTCACACATCGCTTTCGTCAGGCTGAAAAAAAACAGGAAACCGCCTCATGAACACGTCCATATTGCTGGTCGGGCACGGCTCGCGTCACCCGGCGGGTAACGATGAAATCAAGCAATTTTCCGCCAAATGGAAAAAAATGAATCCACACTGGCGGATCGAAACCTGCTTCATCGAATTCGCCGACGTTCTTCTGGATCAGGGCCTGGACACCGCCGCCAGCAATGCCGAACGGGTCATTGTGGTGCCACTGATCCTGAATGCGGCAGGCCATGTAAAGATGGAGATTCCTCATCACATCCACGAAGCACGCCAGCGCCATCCCACGATTAAATTCGTTTACGCGCCACACCTCGGCGCCAACAACAGCATCTTTACCCTCCTGCAACGCAACCTGCGCAAGGTCATGGCGCAATTGGACATGCCGGATCCAAAGACCACCGGCGTGATCCTGCTGGGCCGTGGTTCCTCGGATCGGATCGCCAACGGTGAAGTCGCCAAAATGGCGCGCTGGCTGTTTGATGAAAACGATCACACACATGTGGACATCGCCTTTACCGGCATTACCTATCCACGCCTTGAGGCGGTCATCCGGCAGCAGGTAGCCCTGGGCATGACGCAGGTCGCCATCCTGCCCTACTACCTGTTCACCGGCACACTCATCGAACGCATCAAACGCCAGGTAAAACGCCTGCAACAACAATACCCACAGATTGCCCTTGCCCACGGCGACTATTTTGGTTTTGAACCTGAAATTTATGCCTTGCTCAATCAACGCGTCGACGAAGCTCGCGGAGAAAACCCGACCGCCCGCATGATGGAATGTGATGGTTGCCACTACCGGCAGCTGGCCGAAGAGCATGGCCATGGTCACTCACATGACCACGCACATCATGAAAACAAATCCGGGGTGGCAGCATGAATAATAGCGTTACCGAACAGCTGACCCGGGCGGGCCAGAAAATCGAACACGATTCCTTCGCCATCGTTGACAAGGAAACCGCAGAACACAGCTATCCAGCCGATCAATGGCAGGTCGTGCGGCGCATGATCCATGCCACGGCCGATTTTGAATTCAATGGCCTGACCCGCTTTCACCCAGACGCCGTACCGGCCGGCCTGAAGGCCATCGCCAGGGGCGCCAACATCGTTGCCGATGTCGAAATGATCTGCGTCGGCCTGTCGCAACCACGGTTGTCTCACTTTGGCGTCACCACCCATCACTTCATCGCCGATACAGACGTGATTGCACAAGCCAAAACGGAAAATACCACACGGGCAGTTCAGGCCATGCACAAAGCCCACAAAAAACATCTGCTCGATGGCAGTATCATCGCCATCGGCAATGCGCCCACCGCCCTGCTGGAAATAGACCGCATGATTCGTGAAGACGGTATCAAACCTGCGTTGATCGTTGGCATGCCGGTCGGTTTTGTCTCCGCAGAAGAATCCAAGGACATCATCAGTGGACAGACGACGTCCCCCTGGATCATCACCCAAGGCCGCAAGGGTGGCTCAACTCTCGTCGTTTCCGCCATCCATGCCCTGCTGGCATTGGCCGAAGCACAGCAAAAATCGCAAGCATAAGACCCCTTTCACTCACGCGCCGTGGCAATGCAAAAAAAGAAAAAAGGCACACGCAAGGGCTTCACCACCGGTGCCTGCTCCGCGGCCGCCGCGCGCGCCGCCGCGCTCGGCCTGTTGACGGGTGAAGTACCCCCTGATGTCGAATGCCAACTACCCAACCGGCAACGGGTCCGGTTTACCGTCAGCGATGGCTATTGTGATCAGGAACACGCCCATGCTGTGGTCATCAAGGATGCTGGCGATGATCCGGACTGCACCCACAAGGCCCCGCTGACCGCAGACATAAGCCGCTTACCTGCACAGGCGGAAAAAATCATCATCAACGGCGGCCAGGGCATCGGCACCGTCACCCAGCGGGGACTGGGACTGGAAGTTGGTGGCCCGGCCATCAATGGCATACCTCGCAAAAACATCGAAGAAAATGTCCGCCTGGTGGCAGGCCCCTTGCTGGAACACGACGGCCTGGAAATCACCCTCTCCGTCCCCGGCGGCGAAGAAATGGCGAAAAAAACCCTCAATGCCCGGCTCGGCATCATCGGCGGCATCTCGATCCTCGGCACCACCGGCATCGTGCACCCTTACTCCACTGCCGCCTTCCGTGACAGCGTGATCCAGGGCATTCAGGTCGCCGCCAATCAAGGACAAGATACGGTCGTACTGACCACCGGCGGCCGCACGGAAAAATTCGTCATAAAAGAACTGCCGGAACTGGCGCCTGCCTGCTTCGTACAAATGGGAGACTTTCTCAAATATGCCCTGGATACGGTCATTAAAGAAAACATCAAGCATGTCATCATCGGCGGCATGGTCGGCAAACTGACAAAAATGGCGCAGGGCGAAACCATCACCCATGCTGGCCGCAATGCCGTGAACACCGGCTTGCTGGCAGAACTTGCGGCAGGCATTGGCGCCAGTGAAACCATCTGCAAAGACATCCGTGAGGCCGAGACAGCACGTTATGCCAGTGAGCGCATGGAAGAAATCGGACTGCTTGGTGAGTTCTATCAGACGCTGGGCAACAAGGTTATCGAAACCCTGACCCACCGTTACCCGAGCGGCTTCGACATCAAGGTTTTGATCTGCGACTTTGACGGCAACAAGCTGGGTGAAATCACGCAGGGTGAGCCGCATGACTGAGCCCTGCCGGATCATCGGCGTACTGGACAACGGCATCGAAGGACTCGATCCGGCGGCGCTTTCATATATTGAAACAGCCGATGTCATCATTGGCGGCCATCGAACCCTGTCCCTGTTCATCGATGCCTTCAAGACTGGCGCAGAACAAAAAGACCTGACGGGCAAGCTCAAGCAAATCCCCGGCTGGATTACGGCGGCACAGCAAAAAAATCACGCCGTTGTCGTCCTCGCCACTGGCGACCCGCTTTGCCACGGCATTGGAAACTACCTGCTGGAAAAAATTGGTAACAAGCACGGCGAAATCATACCGAATACCTCGACGCTGCAATGGGCTTGCGCCCGCTTGGGCGTTGCCTGGCAGTCTGCACACATTGCTTCAGTGCACACAAAAGATACCGGCGAATGGCATGACCAGGCAGACCGGAACCATGGCCTTTATCCTCTGCTGCTGGCCTGTCAGCAACATGACCTGCTGGCCATTTTTACCAGCCCGGAAAACGCTCCAGACCGCATTGCCCGCCTGTTGTTACAGACCGGCATGGCCGATGCGTTTAGCCTCTCCATCGCCGCACAGCTATTAACACCGGAAGAAAATATTCATCGGCAATTAACGATTAATGACGCAGCCAGCATGAGCTTTCCCGAGCCCAACATCGTTATTTTGCAGCACCGTTCGCCACGGGCAGAGCGCGTGCTTTTCGGCCTTGACGATGAACGTTATGCCCAGCGCAAACCGGATAAAGGGCTTATCACCAAGCGCGAGGTGCGCGCCGTGTCACTGGCCCGCCTGCAACTCACCCGCTGCAGTATTGTCTGGGACATCGGCGCCGGCTCTGGCTCGGTGGGGCTTGAAGCCGCACAACTCTGCCCGGCAGGTTATGTCTATGCCATTGAAAAAAATGCGGCCGATGCCGACATCGTGCGACAAAACAAGCACTGCCTTGGCATTCACAACTTCAAGTTATTCAACGCCAGGGCGCCCGAGTATCTTGATGACTGGCCAGACCCGGATGCGGTTTTTATTGGCGGATCGGGCGGCGAACTCGAACAACTGATCAGACTGTGCCTGCAACGCCTCAACCCGGGTGGCTGGCTGGTAATGAACTTCGTCACCCTGGAAAACCTGCATACCGCCACGGAAACCCTAAAAAAGCTGCATGCACGCTGGGATCTGGCCCAACTGCAAGCCAGCCGCAGCCAGCCCATCCTGCATATGCAGCGCATGCAGGCCGAGAATCCGGTCTGGATCGTCTCGGCACAGGCCCGGCCAGACCATGACGCAGTGCAACATGACTGAGAAAAAAATGGGCACACTCTACGGCGTCTCCCTTGGCCCCGGTGACCCCGGCCTCATCACACGCCACGCCTGGGACATCCTGCAACGGAAAAATATTTTTTGGGCCTATCCAGTACGTAACAAAAACAGCGACAGTTACGCACTGGATATCGCCCTGCGCAGCGACCTCAGACTGCCCACAAGCAATACCGCCCTGGTATTCCCCATGACCCATGACGCGGAAAAACTGGCCAAATACTGGTTCAACGCCGCGCAAACCGTGTACGAAATATTAAAAAACGGACAAGACGTCGCCTTCCTCGTCGAAGGTGATGCCTCCACCTATTCCACCTTTGGCCACCTTGCACGCACGCTCAAAGCGCTTGATGACACGGCAAAAATACAGACCATCGCTGGCGTCACCTCATTCAATGCCGCCGCTGCCCAATTGCAGACGCCGTTGGCCGATGTCGACGACACCGTGGCCATCATTCCAGCCGGTTACGGGCTGCCTGTCATCGACGACCTGTTGCCGCGCTTCGACACGCTGGTACTCCTCAAGGTCAAGCCCCTGCTCGACGACATCATCGACCTACTGCACGACCATGGCTTGCATGAACACAGCCGCTTTATCGAAAAAGCCGGTTCGCCGGAAGAACGCATTGTCCACGACCTGGCCACCCTGAAAGGACAAAAGGTCAACTACCTGTCGCTGATGATCATAAAAAACCCTCAACGTGAACGCGGTGAAGTTATTCGTGGTTGCCGCAAGAAAAGCCCCGAAACCCAGAGTCTGCGTCGTCCGCGTATGAGCAAGCGTTAATGCTCATTGAAAGGGAACATCATGCGGCTCACCGTCCGTGTAGGATGCTGGTGAGCGGTAGCGAACTGCATCGTTCGTGTTGTTGGCACCAGCATCCTACAAGGCATGTTGAGAACCATTGCCAGACTGAATAAAAGGCAGGCCTTTTGACCCGTATGCGGACTTTCAATCCGTAAAACCAATCCACCCGCTTTAACGGTTACGTACCTTGATGGAGCACTAGAGAAATACACATGACAACCCAGACCCCACGTACCGGCATGGTCGCCATTACCAAACATGGTACAGCCCAACTCGCGGAATTGGCGCCACGCCTGCCCGAAGCTGAAATCATCGTCGCAGAGAAATTTGCCGAAACCCTGCAAAACCTGCCCAACGCGATCAAGGTCTATCGCGGCGCCTTGCGTGCACAGATGGCCGCATTATTCGAAGACTATGAGCAAATCGTATTTTTTGTTTCACTCGGCGCCGTGGTGCGCCTGATTGCACCGCACCTGAAATCCAAAGATGAAGATCCCGGCATCCTGGTTATCGATGATGCAGCCGAATTCGTCATCCCCGTACTGTCCGGCCATGTCGGCGGCGCCAATGCCTATGCAGAACACCTCGCTACGCTGTTGCAGGCCACCGCAGTGCTCACCACCGCCTCAGATGTGGGCAAGACCCTTCCCGTCGACATCCTTGGCCGCGAACTGGGCTGGCAGGTCGAAGCGCCGAAAATAAACATCACCCGCGTCTCCGCCCACGTGGTCAACGAAGAACCCATCGCCTTTGTGCAGGAGTGTGGCGCCACGAACTGGTGGACACGGCCGACCCCGTTGCCGAAAAACATCCACCTGTTCGACTGTCTGGATGATGTCGATCTCACACAGCATAAAGCGGTACTTTGGGTGACCCGGCGTGAAATCCCGAATACGCTCTGGCAGGAACTCGACGAACGCCTGGTGGTTTACCGACCACCGCAGAGCCAGCCGGCATGAAAGTCATTCTGGGCATGGGCTGTGACCGTGGCACCTCGCAGCAAACACTGGAAACCACCGTCGACCTGGCATTACAGGAAGCCGGCCTATCGCGTGATGCCATCCATGCACTGGCCACCATCGATAAAAAAAATGACGAAGCCGCCCTGCTGGCATTTTCAGCAGAGCATGATTGGCCATTGAATTTTTATTCAGCGCAACAACTGTCCGAGGTTGAAGTGCCGAATCCTTCCGAAGTGGTACGCAAGTACATGGGCACCCCCGCCGTTGCCGAAGCAGCCGCCATGCTGGCCGCCAACACAGGCATCAAAAATCTACTGCTTGAAAAAATAAAATACCGAGGCGCGGACAATAAAAACGCCACCGTATCCATCGTGAGAATAGACAATGAACAAAGGTAAGATTTTATTGGTCGGTTTTGGTCCAGGGGCTGAAGCACACATGAGTGTGCGCGCTCTGCAGGCTATTGAAGAAGCCCAAGTCGTCATCGGTTATTCGACCTATATCAACCTGGTCAAAAACCTGCTTGCCGGCAAGGAAGTCATTCGCAAAGGCATGACCGAAGAAATTGATCGCAGTATCGAAGCCTATGAACAGGCGCAACTTGGCAAGACCGTCGCACTGATCTCATCGGGTGATATCGGTGTCTATGGCATGGCCGGCCCCACCTATGAAGTACTGTTGCAATCAGGCTGGCAGCCTGGCTGTGGCATCGACGTTGAAATCATCCCCGGCAGCACCGCCTTGTCCGCCTGCGCCTCACTGGTGGGAGCACCGCTGACCCATGACTTTTGCTCCATTTCACTGTCGGACTTACTGACCCCCTGGCCAACCATTGCCAAGCGCATCGATGCCGCCGGCCGCAGTGATTTCGTGGTTGCCCTGTATAACCCGAAAAGTGGCCGCCGCACCCAGCAGATCGTTGAAGCACAGCGTATCCTGCTGCAATACCGCAAACCGGATACGCCTGTGGCCATCGTCAAATCCGCCTACCGTGAAGCACAAAACATCCAAATGGTGCGGCTGGATGAAATGAAAGATTGCAAAATCGGCATGCTGACGACGGTATTGATTGGCAACAGCAGCACCTATCTTGAACAGGGCCTGATGATTACACCACGGGGTTATGCCAATAAATATGAAAACATGACCGGCGATGCCATCGAAGGTGAAAAACGCGGCCGCTCATTGAGCATGGGGCTGACCGGCTGGAAAGGCTGTGTGCGTGCATATCTGCGCAAAAATCATGGGGTATCACTGCGAGAAGTAGCGCATCACTTTGACAGCCCGACAGGCGACATCATCGCCGCCATCAGTGAAGCCAGCATCGACAATGACGAAAAAGACAGCGCCGGCGAATATACCGCCGCACGGGTACAACACCCCATCGACAGCGTCATCAAGGCCGCCAAACACTGGGGCCAGTTGCGCGCAGTAATACGCAATGATGCGGGTGCGGTAAGTGAACTCATGGTGCATGCCAACGACTTCACCATGCGCCGTGACTGGCTGAATATCGAAAATGAACACTACCATCTGCACATCAACGGCTCAAAGATGCAACAAGCCTGGTTCATCCGCCGTGGTGACACCTTATGTGGTGTGCACTTTACCGACCAACAAAACGAAACCCTCTTCAACCTATCACTCATACGCAAAAACAACGCCTTCAACCGCGCAGCCCTGCAGGCCTTTGAACAGGATTGGGCAGCCCTAACAGCAACAAACCAACAGGAGAAAGCCAGCAATGAATGACCTGGAAAAACCCAAAATGATGACCTATGCACGCCACATGCTGGTCTGTGTCGGCCCGCGATGCACCGAAGAAGGCGAGTCTCAGGAATTGTTTGACATGCTCGGTGAAAAATTCAAAGCCGCAGGCATCGACAAGGGAAATTTACGCGTCAAACGTACCCGCACCCATTGCTTCGCCACCTGCAAATCCGGCCCGGTTCTCTGCATCCAGCCCGATGGCATCTGGTATTACAACGTCACCGAGGCCAACCTGGATCGCATTATCAATGAACACCTGGTCGACGGCCAACCGGTCGAGGAACTGATCTATCATCGCCAGGAAGCGGACTGTGCCACAGCCTGATGCCGCTGTTTTTTCCGCTGCCGAGCGTGAAACGCTGTACAGAATCATTGCCGCACGCCGTGACATACGGCATTTTCTCACTAACGAAAAAATAGACGACGCAGTACTGGCCCGCATCATGGCGGCCGCCCATTCGGCGCCTTCCGTAGGCCTGATGCAGCCCTGGCGTTTCATTCGTATCAAAGACAGATCGCTGCGTAACGACATTGCGCGGCTTGTCGACGAAGAAACCCGCAAGACTGCCGACGCCATGAATGAACGCAGGAGTGAATTTCTGAAACTCAAAGTCGCCGGCATTCGCGAATGTGCCGAACTCATTGCCGTAGTGCAGGCCCCCGATGATGGCACCCTCTTCGGCCGCCGCACCCTGCCCCGGGAAATGGCCCTGTGCTCCACCGCCTGCGCCATTCAAAACCTGTGGCTGGCGGCACGAGCCGAAAACCTGGGCATGGGCTGGGTATCTCTGTTTGAGCCGGAGGCGCTTGTGCGCTTATTGCACTGCCCACAAGGTGCACGGCCTGTCGCCCTGCTCTGCCTGGGCCCGGTAAAGGCGTTTTACGCAAAACCTATGTTGGTTGAAACGGGCTGGCGTGAAGAAAAACCCCTCGAGCGCGTCTTGTTTAGCGACAAATGGCCTGAAAACGAAGAATGATGAGTATCGCGATCGCCATACTGGCCGCCCTGATTTTGGATCGCCTGCTGGGAGAACCACGGCGCTGGCATCCGCTGGTTGGTTTTGGCAGACTGGCACTGGCCATCGAGACGCGTCTTAATAACCGCGTCAATAACCCTGATCATAATCCTGTTCATAACAACAGGCCCAATGCCTTCGCATTGAAATTCCGTGGCCTGGTTTCCCTTTCCCTGCTGATCCTTCCCGCAACGGCAATCACCGCCTATATCACAGACCGCTACAACACCTATCTCATTGTCGAGATAGGTGTGCTTTATCTCGCCATCGGCGCGCGTAGCCTGGTTGAACATGCACAGCGCGTCGCAACGGCCTTGCAGTCAAACCGCCGCGACGATGCACGCGCCTTTACCCGCCACCTGGTCAGCCGCGATACCACACAAATGAACGAAAGCGACATGTCTCGCGCCACCATTGAGTCCACACTGGAAAACGGCAACGATGCCATTTTCGCCCCCCTGTTCTGGTTCGCTATCGGCGGTGCGCCTGCCGTGGTTTTCTATCGGCTGTGCAACACCCTGGATGCCATGTGGGGCTACCGGACGCCACGCTTTGTACATTTCGGCTGGGCCGCAGCGCGCCTGGATGATGTGCTGAATTACATTCCGGCGCGCCTGACCGCTCTCACCTATGCCTGTCTGGGCCAGTTTCAAACCGCCCTGCACTGCTGGCGTACCCAGGCCGGTAAATGCAAAAGCCCAAACGGTGGCCCCGTGATGGCCGCCGGCGCCGGCGCCCTTGCGCTTCAATTGGGTGGCCCGGCGGTATACCACGGCAAATGGGAAAACTGTCCACGACTCGGCTGCGGTGAACCGCCACTTGCCAACGATATCATGCAGGCGACACGCTTGATTCAGCGCGGCATCACGCTCTGGGCCGGTATCGTCCTGCTCTTTGCGGGAGGGCTGAGCCTTGCTTGAACACGGCGGAAAACTCATTCAGGCGGCGCGCCAATACCGCATTCCCATCGATCAATGGCTCGATCTCTCGACGGGACTCAACCCACACGCATGGCCCGCCAGCGACGTACCCGCCGACATCTGGGCGCGCCTGCCCGAAGAAGACGATGGCCTCATACCGGCCGCCCGTGACTACTATGGAGGCAAACAGCTATTAGCCGTTGCAGGCTCTCAAGCGGCGATCCAGGCCTTGCCCCGGCTCCGCGATCCGGCATCACACATAGCAATACTCCATCCGGCCTACGCCGAACACGCCCATGCCTGGCGCTCCAATGGTTTCAGTGTCACACCACTGTCAACTGCCAGCATGGACGAAATCATCGAAACCCATGATGTCATCCTGCTAGTCAATCCCAACAACCCGAGCGGAGAATGTTTCAGTGTTGAACAATGCCTGTGCTGGCATGGCCGTTTACGGCAACGCGGTGGCTGGCTGATTGTCGACGAAGCCTTTATGGACGTCACGCCGGAAGGCAGCTTGGTGCCCCACACCCCGCAGGAAGGGCTGATTGTGCTGCGTTCACTGGGCAAGTTCTTCGGCCTTGCCGGTGTCCGGCTCGGCTTTGTCTTTGCCGAAGCGGCACTGCTCAGCCAACTGGCGGAACTGCTGGGCCCCTGGCCCATCAGCGGTCCTTCGCGCTTCATAGCCAAACAGGCCCTGCGGGATGTTTCCTGGCAGGAAAACATGCGCGGGCAACTCAAGCATCAGGGACAGCGTCTTCAGCAATTACTCACCAACTACCACTTGCCACCGGATGGTGGTTGCGCACTTTTCCAGTGGCTGAAAACCACAGAGGCACCGATCATTCATGAGCAGCTGGCTAGACAGGGCATTCTCACACGCCTGTTGATGGATCCAGTCAGCCTGCACTTCGGTCGCTCCCAACGTCCTGTCTCCCGCGACACTTGCGCGTCTCTGCGCTTCGGCTTGCCGGCCGGCGAGCAGGAATGGGCGCGGCTTGAGCAAGCCCTGAGCTCATTGACCCTTCACGTCACCACCGGCGAGACACAGCCATGAGCGTGCTGATGATACAGGGCACCACCTCGGACGCTGGTAAGAGCGCACTGGTCACCGGGCTTTGCCGTATTCTCGCCCGCCGCGGCCTACGTGTCGCCCCCTTCAAACCACAAAACATGGCGCTCAATTCCGCCGTGACCAGCGATGGCGGTGAGATCGGGCGGGCACAGGCCCTGCAAGCCCTGGCCGCAAACATTGAGCCTCATACCGACATGAACCCGGTACTGCTCAAACCCAACAGCGATACCGGTGCCCAGGTCATTATCCAGGGACACGCGGTCGGCAACATGAATGCCCGCCGTTACCACGACTACAAACAGATTGCGAAGCAGGCCGTACTCGAATCCTATGAGCGTCTGCAAACACACCATGATGTGGTGCTGGTGGAAGGCGCCGGCAGCCCGGCCGAAATCAACCTGCGGGCAAAAGATATTGCCAACATGGGCTTTGCCGAGGCAGTGGATGCTCCCGTGCTACTGATTGCCGATATCGATCGGGGCGGCGTTTTTGCCCATCTCGTCGGCACCTTGGAATTGCTCAGCCACAGTGAACGCCGGCGCATCAAGGGCATGGTCATCAATCGTTTCCGTGGCGACCCCGGCCTGTTACAACCCGGCCTCGACTGGCTCGAACGGAAAACCGGCAAACCCGTAAACGGGGTTTTGCCCTTTCTGCCTGGCCTGCATCTTGAGGGAGAAGACAGCCTTAGCCGCCATGACAGTATCGCCAACAGCGACAATGCCCTCAACGTCATCGTCCCTGCCCTGCCCCACCTGAGCAATCACACGGACATCGATCCACTCAACCTTCATCCACAGGTGAATCTGCAATTTGTTCCGGCGGGCGAAGACATACCCGCAGCCGACCTGATCATCCTGCCCGGCAGCAAAAGTGTCCAGACCGATCTTGCCTGGCTGCGCAAACATCGCTGGGAAGACGCCATCGGCAAACACCTGCGCTATGGAGGCCGGGTACTGGGTATCTGTGGTGGCTATCAGATGCTCGGCCAAGCCATTCACGACCCACGCGGAGTCGAAGGGGCCGCGGGCTCCTGCAACGGCCTGGGATTACTCGATATTGAAACCACCCTGGAGGCTGGCAAGCAATTGCGCAACGTCTCCGGGCAGCTACTTGCGGACGGCTCGGAAATCAGTGGTTATGAAATTCATATGGGCGTGACCCGAGG
>UOFU01000104.1_pt1 | contig 20037 bp, 16 predicted proteins | sample 1988841 | NCBI WGS metagenome assembly UOFU01 (sample SAMEA4712195, study PRJEB27164) | hydrothermal vent metagenome | biome: marine basaltic hydrothermal vent biome; feature: marine hydrothermal vent; material: mineral | place: Pacific Ocean | collected 2011-06-14/2011-07-23 | depth 1719 m
GCAACGCTTCAGCATTTGAAGAGTTGAGCTCCGAACTGCAGAAACGTACACACCGAAACAAACTTCGGCTGCTGTTCCGGCGAGAAAGCATTGCTCTATCTCTATCGGGGTGTGATGCGAATGGCACTTCTGGCTTGTTTGCGCCAATGGTACAGGGTGACATCCGAGATGCCGGTCTCTTCGGCCAGTCGGGGTATCGGGATATTATGCAGCGGCATCATCTTCTGGACTACCGACTCTTTTCTCTCTGCTGAATAGCTTTTCATTTCTCACTCCCTATCGCCCGCCTCAACTTCGATGACAATCATCAAGTAAGGCGACAACTATCCTGACAGAGGGAGATACTGAGGGGACATCGTGCGCATGGCGCACGCTACGGTCAGCTGTAGTGTGCGCTGTGCGCACAAATATCGACGGACATCACCGGCCTTTTTCATTGCAAAAAAATCAGGCAGCGCGGGATCTCTTTACCTCAATCAAGCAGTCTTCACGCCACAGGCAACCCTGCTGATCGCAATCCCCGTTAATCGCCGAGGCAAAACAGTCGAAAGAATCCTCGGCACGCTGGATACTGCGAATCAAATCCGCCTTTCTCTTCTTTGCAGGCTTCACGCCGACCGCTTTGGCCAGGCTGCGAAAAGATGGGATCTTGCCTTTTGCCCTATTCGTAATGGTCTAGCCATATATCAAAGATAGTCTCAAAAAGACAAGACCCCGCCCTTCCGTCCTTGACCGAATATGCCTATATTTACGGTACAAAAGCAATTATGTCCCTTGAAAAACCCGGATCTGGATATAGCCGAAAAATTTACAAGCCATATATCTCCTGAATTTCTGACTGTGTTAAAGCGCGGTTATAAATACGCACATCATCAATCGCCCCATTAAAATACCCTGCATTAGCTAACGGGCTATACCCAGGGTTAGCACCAATCGTAGTTGCATCGTACCCACTAAACAGTGTGCCCGCTTTTTCAAATTTCTTATTGTTTACAAATAGTTTTACTGTCCCTGCAGCTTGGTCATAAACTGCAGCAAGAAATACCCATACACCGGCATCAACAGGTTCAAAACCCAAAACACTACCTGTACCACTAAATACAGACCAACCCTTCCCTCCACCACGGTTATCTACAGCAATAGATCTATCAAAACCCCTGCTATCTACTTTGTCATGTGAAATCACAACATTAAAATCTGTATCAACATCAACCCTAGCCCAAACTGTAATTGTTGCCTGGGGCAGTACATCGGGATTAATGTTTACTGGAATTGTAATAATATCGTCAAACCCATCGAATGCGTATGCACTGATATTCTTTCCATTTCTATCATCAACTAATACAGGCCCAGCAACCACCCCATCCTTGCCATTACTAGTTTCATCATTAGCGTTTCCATTAAAGGGGTAATACGCAATAAGTCCACTTGTGATGTCATTCACTGACGGCGTGATTTGATCTCCGTCGCTGTTGCCACCCCCGCAACCAGAAACTACATAGCTCATGATTCCAATCAGTAATAATTTTGATGAATATGTCACAATCTCTCCCCTTGTCTTCGCACAATTTAGATTTTTCAAAAAATATCCCTGACTACCTATACAGGAAGCACGTTGGTATATCTCCACATCCTAGCCCAAGCCATTATCAGGATATAGTGAGCCCAAAAGCTGCATCAATCGCAGCACTTCTCTTCCAAATATTCCAGCGACAACTTAAGCCGAATGACCACTCTACTCTCGCCCAGCCTCTGGATCAAAGGAATCTTCCACGACGTAGGGAAACAGAGGTGTCATCGCCGTAGGGGAGCATTATTAATATCAATGTGCTGAAGTCGGATAAGACGGAGATGAAACAAGACACATAACGTCGTATAGCCAGATAGGGTGGGCAGATATTTCATGCCCATGCGGAATATGTGCCAACCCTGCATGGATTAAATCGAGTCTGACCTTGACTCTCCTGCTGGATCCCTGACTCTGGCTTCGTGAAGGAAATCCGTGCCAGTTACACCCCCGACACCAGCAGCAACCCGGGCAGCGACATGCTCAGCACCCAGGCCAGCTATACTACCGACGACTTCGGCCACCGCCTCACGGACACCACTGGCAATGGCAAAGTGACCCACGACACCTACGATCAATACGGCAACACCCTGTGTAAAATCTCGCCCAACGGCCATATTGTCGACCTCTTTTCGATACAAACGATGCCGATTTGTGGCATCATCCGCGCCTCATTTTACCTCTCACAGTCCGCCACCCGCTGGCGCGGCTCCCCGGGTATTGCCAATCCACACGCTCTAATCGGTATCAATACAGTGCTAGCAACCGCAAATATCACCATGCAATTCGGCGCCAAGCCGCTCTTTGAAGACGTCTCCATCAAATTCGGCGACGGCAATCGTTATGGCCTGATCGGCGCCAATGGCTGTGGCAAATCCACCTTCATGAAAATCCTCGGCGGCGACCTGGAACCCAGCGCCGGTAACGTCTCAAAAGACCCCAACCAACGCATCGGCAAGCTGCGCCAGAACCAGTTCGCCTACGAAGAATTCAGCGTGGTCGACACGGTCATTATGGGCTACGAGGAGCTGTGGAAGGTCAAGGCCGAACGCGACACTATCTACGCCAACCCGGAAATGACCGAGGAAGATGGCATTCGCGCCGGCGAGCTGGAGGCCGAATTTGCTGAGATGGACGGCTACACTGCCGAGACACGTGCCGGTGAACTGCTCGCTGGCGTGGGCATTCCCGTCGAGCAGCACTACGGGCTCATGAGCGAAGTGGCGCCCGGCTGGAAACTACGCGTACTGCTGGCGCAAGTACTGTTTTCCGATCCTGATATCATGCTGTTGGACGAACCGACCAACAACCTGGATATCAATACTATCGGCTGGCTGGAAGGCGTGCTCAATGAGCGTAATTGCACCATGATCATCATTTCCCATGATCGCCACTTTCTTAACAGCGTCTGCACCCATATGGCGGATCTGGATTATGGAGAAGTACGCTTGTACCCCGGCTCCTATGACGAGTATATGATGGCGGCAACCCAGGCCAGCGAACGCTTGCTGTCAGACAATACGAAGAAAAAGGCGCAGATTGCCGAACTCAAGGCTTTTGTCAGCCGGTTTTCGGCCAATGCATCGAAATCAAAACAGGCCACGTCCCGCGCCCGGCAGATCGACAAAATCAAACTGGCAGAAGTGAAGCCCTCCAGCCGCCAAAGCCCATTCATCCGCTTTGAGCAGGACAGGAAACTGCACCGTCAGGCACTGGAGGTCGAGGGTCTGGGCAAGCATTTCGATGAACCACTGTTTACCGATCTCAAGCTGATGGTGGAAGTGGGTGAACGTATCGCCATTATCGGCCCCAACGGGGTTGGCAAATCCACCCTGATGAAATGCCTGGTTGGTGATCTGCAGCCGGATGCCGGCACCGTGAAATGGTCCGAAAACGCAACGATTGGCTACTATGCGCAGGATCACGCTGCCGATTTCGAGAAAAAAATGTCCTTGTACGACTGGATGGATCAATGGGGTAAGGAAAACGATGATGAACAGGTTATTCGTGGCACCCTGGGCCGTCTGCTATTTTCCCAGGATGACATCAACAAGACCGTAAACGTGATCTCCGGCGGTGAGCAAGGCCGCATGCTGTTCGGCAAGCTGATGCTGCAGCGACCTAACATCATGTTGCTGGACGAACCCACCAACCACCTCGACATGGAATCCATTGAGTCCTTGAATCTGGCGCTGGAAAATTACCCCGGCACGCTGATTTTCGTTAGTCACGACCGCGAGTTCGTCTCCTCTCTGGCCACGCGCATCATCGAACTAACACCCACGGGCATCATCGATATCCACGGTGGCTACGAAGAATATCTGCGCAATCGGGGTTAATCAGGGTGGGCACTGCCCACCGAGCAAACTTTCCCGCAACTCTTTGCTTGGCGGCGCCCACCCTACTTGGCTCTTTAATTAGAGAAGAAAAGTAGGGGTTATCGCTCATTCGACGGGCCTAGAAATAGCAGACTGTTTTACTGCGATGACCTGCAGATGCCTCCATAGGCACTCACAAAAATCTACGACAAACCAAAAAAATAACGTGTAGACAGAGCCTTGAACTCCAGTCTGACTTATCTGCATAACACATAATATAAGGGATCATCTGCCATTCTAAAGAAAAAACTTCAGATTAAATCGAGAATAATCAACTCGCTCCATCCAGCTGAAATATATAAATATTCCATGCATTCACCTTGACGCCTCTTTAAATTCACTCCACATTAAATAAAAGCTGGGGTTGACTTGTAAAAAAAATTATTCTAGGTTGGTCTACGCATATTCTTCGTTTTAATTAAAACGAAATATGTGCTCTGTATTACTACCGGGGCAGCCTGAAAAGAATATCTTCGCGAGACAAAAAAACACTTGTATACAGGTGACAAACGCGAATAGCGGCTTTTTAGCAGATGCCAGAAGAAAATTAGGACTTAGCGTCATATTCATATATTTTGCGCGCATTTCTTTACTGACGTTTCACAGTTTTTGCTGAACCGGAATCCACCAGCTATCGTATGACAAGACGAAGACATAATCTTTTTCGCCCAAGTTATACTGTTGATAGCAACCCCCACTTAAATTGGCTTTTCTCTAATACGCAACATTACAAAAGCCATGAAATTTCGATTTTCAATAAGGAGATTAGAAATGGAAAACAATATGAGTAAATCCGCATTTTTTTCTGCAGTTTCAGTAGTAGCTGTTCTAATTACATCTGTAGCGCAAGCTGAGCAGAACAATGAAATTGCGAATGACAAGCTAAACTTTGTAAAAACTGATCAACCAGCCTCATTCATCTATGGTGATAATCTGGTGACAGATGTATTGATGGAAAGCGATCTCGAAGCAGCATCCACTGAGCGCACTCCTGAACAACGTGCTGCGGGATTGAGCGCTGTAATGGTTACGCCAGATGGCAGGCAGTTTGAATCAAAAATAGATCCAGGAGATTCAGCCATATTCGAAAAAGCCATTAACGCTCTGGAACAAGCCGGTTACTCTGCTTCAATATTTAGTAACCCGAGTGTCAGCCCACGAAATATAAACAAGATCATGACAGATTTTCATGGGATCGACAGTGGTATTGGTTATGGGTCTGACAATGATGTTGGCATAGAGGTGGTTATTGGCCCAGATAACCGTATTCAAATCACGAATACCGTCACTTCACCCAATTGGCATATCGGGCGTATTGATGTGGGTTGTACTGGAACGCTAATCAGTCCACGACATGTGTTAACAGCGGGTCACTGTGTCGCAAGTGGCTGGGGCCAGTGGTATAGCAATCTCAACTTCTCTGTTGCACAAAATGGTGCTTATAAACCCTGGGGAAGTGAAAGATGGACCAGGGCGATTACTACTAGCGGATGGTTCAATAATCGGGACTTCGATTATGATTATGGCATGATCGTTCTGGCTGCGGCTCCGCATGGTGGCAGTGCAGGTTGGGGTACTTACAGCGGTGGTACTCATAGAATAACAGGTTATCCAGGTGATAAGCCTTTTGGTACCATGTGGACTCATTTCGGCACTCCCTGGACAAGTGGATCCATGCGTCTTTGTTACACCATTGACACTGCGGGCGGGCAAAGTGGTAGCGGAATCGCAGATACATCTGGCTATGTCCGTGGTATTCATACCACAGGATCACCGACACAAAATTGCGGCACCAGAATGACTAGCACCGTTTTCAACACACTAAAAAACTGGGTAGCCACCTACTAGTAAGTGATGCTGACATAACTAAAAGCAGGCCGGCCTGCCGTATTCTTCCTCTCTATTTATCTTTAGAAGGAAGTTCGGCAGGCCATCTTTTCTAGAAACATTCAGACTTAGCGTAAATTGCCCTTCACACGAGATATATTGGTGAGTTCATCGATAATAGATTGAGACGCCTTCAAGTGGATCTGTACTGGAAATGACTCCAAAACGACCACATCTTTCACGACCCCCTCTCTTTCCAGTACCCGCACTCTTTGCAAGACAGGGTCAGGAGACTCTGCACTGCCGATTATGAGCGCTTCTTTCAACTTGCCGCTATTGCTGCTGTCTACGGGCTGGTTTTTGCCACTGCAACCCATTAGAAAGAAAACCACCGAGAAGATCAATAATGTTTTCATGTGTCATACTCCAAATTTCCTTCGTGGCCCCGTGGGCGCCTCCACCTACTATATGTTGTGGTGCCGCCATTCAAAGCCATGAGCAATATCAGGTTCAGTTATTGGGGCTATAATGACCGCCTGTTCGAGTAATCTTCGAAAAACCAGTCCACGATTACGTGATGTGCAACGGTTAAATCGAAAAGTAAATTCCTCCAGGTACGCTGGTAAATGCTCATCACTGACCGGCCTTTGGTGTGTTCCAAAAATCCACCGCTTGAGCAGACTTGCAATGCGATGAACGTCAGGCATAGAAACGTGTGCAGGATCGTCACTGAATGAAAGCACTGTCTTTTGGTGCACACAACCATTACGCCAAAAAATGTTATAGCCACCCCAGCCATCTGTTTGTACAGTAGACCTTGGGGGTCAGCACATCACAGATAAAAGGTATCAACTCGTTGCTTGATACATCAGGAGTATGGCACATTCGGATTCGACCAAACCCCTTCGGCTCTTTGATCTCAACAGCAATCACAATAATGGCTTTATCAGCTCCACGCCCGCACTTTCCGCCTTGATCGACACCACCCACAAGGCTTTCATCAATCTCAACGATACCTGATAGCTGTCCTCGTTCACCCCTACATCTTGTACCAGGAGGCGCTGGTTGACCACTCCCCCCTTAAAAACAAAAGGCCCGCCCCCTTGGGGACAGGCCTTTACCGGCTTATATCGGCAAAAAATGGCTTAACGCGCGTCACGCACCAAACGCACCTTCCATTCCTGCTGCATGTTGCCCATGTAGCTCTTGCCGTGCAGGAAGTACACCAACCAGATACCCTTCTCATGGTTCCGCTCCGGGGTGGCTGACCAGAAACCGGTCGGCGGCATGGCGGGGAAAATTTCGAGATTGGTGGCCGGGCTAATACAACGGTGTTCAACGATGCCCTCAAGCTCTTTCAGGGTCGGCAGACGCCAGTCGCGGTAGCCGGCAAAACCAGCATCGCCATTCATTCGTTTGATGAGGCGCCCGGCATCCTTCCATTCATACTGGGCCGCCACACCGACGCAACTACCGCCCTGCCACTGCATGCCTAGGGGGCAGCGCATCCAGGCCAGTTTGCTTTTGGTATCGGTCACGGTGCCATTGGCATGTTCCCGAAACTGCTCGCTGGGGGTCGACGCATAGGTCTTTGGGTCGCAATCCTGGGCCAATAGCGACCCACTGATCACCATCAGAAGGATCGTTAATACTCGTCGTCGAAAACACATTTTGGTGGGCATTTTGCAGTGTAGCTCATGGTTTGGGGGTCTGTTGCCGGTCTGGTATGACAACGGCTCGTCAAGATGTCTCAACTAGATCGGACACAGCACGCCAGTCTAAAGCCTGAAACTGAACAGTAGCTGACTGAGATGGAAATTTTTTCCTTTGATTTCCCGCAGCTTTCCCCGACACTACCCCCCGCCTGCATACGGATTTCCAACGGCAGGCACAGGGGCACTTTGGGCAACTTCGGGCTCCGGCTCCGGCGGGCACAATCCCTGTAGCGCCGAGATGCTTTCCACCAGTGACACGGGCTCGTCCATGCCCTGTTGTAGGAACCGGGTAAGCTGCGGATAGAGGGCGATGGACTCGTCCACCTGCGGATCACTGCCGGCCTGATAGGCACCGACGCTGATGAGGTCGCGGTGCTGGCGATAGATAGCGTATATCCGCTTAAAACGATGCGCCGCCTTGAGGTGTTCATCGCGGGTGATCTCGGTCATCGCACGGCTGATAGAGGCCTCGACGTCGATGGCCGGGTAATGCCCCCCCTCCGCCAGCTCCCGTGACAATACCACATGGCCGTCGAGGATGGCGCGTGCCGCGTCGGCGATGGGATCCTGCTGGTCATCGCCCTCGGTAAGCACGGTATAGAAGGCAGTAATGGAGCCGCCGCCGCTGTCGCCGTTGCCGGCGCGCTCCACCAGCTGTGGAATCTTGGCGAACACCGAGGGCGGATAGCCCTTGGTGGCCGGCGGCTCGCCGATGGCCAGGGCCACCTCACGCTGCGCCTGGGCATAGCGGGTCAGGGAATCCATCAGCAGCAGTACGTTCTGGCCCTGATCGCGGAAATACTCCGCCACGCTGGTGGCCAGCGCCGCGCCGTGCAGGCGCATCACCGGCGAGTCGTCGGCCGGCGAGGCGATCACCACGGCGCGCGCCATGCCCTCCTCGCCCAAGATATTCTCGATGAATTCCTTCACCTCACGGCCACGTTCGCCGATCAGGCCCACCACGATGACGTCCGCCGTGGTATAGCGGGTCATCATTCCCAGCAGCACGCTCTTGCCGACGCCGGAACCGGCGAACAGGCCCATGCGCTGACCGCGGCCGACGCTCATCAGGGCATTGATGCTGCGGATGCCCACATCCAGCGGCTCACGGATGGGCTGCCGTGCCATGGGATTGATATTGCGCCCCGTGAGCGGTGTGCGGTGGGTGTGGGTAATGGGGCCCTTGCCATCGAGGGGGTTGCCGCCGCCATCCAATATCCGTCCCAGCAAGGCCGGGCCGACGGGCACGTCATAGGCCTCGCCGGTGGGCGTGACACGAGCATTGGGCACAATGCCCTGAACCCGGCCGATGGGCATCAGAAACAGTTTTTCACCGGAGAAACCGACCACCTCGGCCTCGATGTCTTTCCCCTCCGGACCCTCCACCAGGCAGCGTGCACCGACCGGGGCATGGCAGCCCACGGCCTCCAAGGTCAAACCTACCATACGCGTGAGCCGGCCCTCGACGATAAAGCGAGGTTTCTCGACCCGTTCGCGGACGGCGCTGAGGTGGCGGATCCAGCGCGGGCTGCGGGGCAACGCGGGCGGCTCGGTGGTGCTCACGGCGAAGCGGCATCCGTGGCCACGGTGTCGCCGTTGGCAGATGTGTCAACAACAGAGACATCCTGCTCACGCTCACCGCCGCTGAGCTGCGCCACCACCGCCGCCAGGCGTTTTTCCATGGTGGCGTCGATCTGCGAGTTTTCACTCAGAATGCGGCAATCGCCGCGCATCAGGGCGGGGTCTTCCTGCAGCTGCCAGTCACGGTGGGTATCGCTGCCGGCATCGCGCACCACCAAGGCCTCGGTCACCACGGCAACGTCATCCGGATGCAGGCAGACGCGCACATGGCGTGAGGCCACCGGCAACGCCGCCAGGGCCTCGCGCACCACCGCCACCACCTGGCCAGGGTCACTGCGCAACTCGCGCCGCACCAAGGCCTGGGCGAGGGTCACAGAGAGATCCACCAAGGCCTGTTCCACGGCCGCATCCATCGCCTCGAAAGGCCGGCCCAGGGCCTGCGCCAGTCCATCCAGCAAGGCGGCACGCCGGACGATCTCCGTCTGCCCCGCCGCCAGGCCTTCTTCCCGACCCTTGATAAAACCGTCGTCCCAGGCCTCTTTGTAGGCCTGTGCCTGTATATTCTCCAGCTGCTCGGCCGTCAGCAGGCTGGACGGCGATAGCTCTTCGATATCCGCAGCGGGCAGTTCCGCCACCTGTGGCAACTCCCAGCGCTGATAACCCTCGTCCGCCTTCTCCTTGTCGATCAGTTTGGATCCCACGTCTCATCACCCCTTCATAGTGAAAACAGCCACGGTTTCAAAAGCACGCTGAATCCTGGGTCTTCACCGCATTCCGCCCGGAATGATAGTGTTTCCAACTTAAAGATGCGCCATGCAGGGCTAAACATATTCTTCGCCACCACCGCCGCCTAACGAAATGTCGCCGGCATCGGCCAGGCGTCGGGCAACGGAAAGGATTTCTTTCTGCGCTCCTTCCACATCAGACAATTTCACCGGCCCCTTGGCCTCGAGATCGTCGCGCAACATTTCCGCAGCGCGCTTGGACATGTTTTTGAATATCTTCTCTTGCAACGCATCCTCCGCACCTTTTAGCGCCAGTATCAGCGACTCGGAGGAAATCTCGCGCAGGATGGTTTGAATATCGCGATCCTCTACTTCCAGCAGGTTGTCAAAAACGAACATCAGATCCTGGATGTTCTGCCCCAGATCCGTGTCCACTTCCTTGATGCCGTCCATGATCTCGCCTTCGATGCTGCTGTCCATGAAATTGAGAATATTGGCGGCGGCCTTGATGCCACCCACGCTGGAGGACTTGACGTTGGAATTGCCGGAAAACTGCTTTTCGAGAATATCGTTGAGTTCGTTGAGGGCATTGGGCTGAATGCCATCGAGACTGGCGATGCGCAGGGTCACGTCCACGCGCACCCGATCCGGGAACAATGCCAACACTTCTGCGGCCTGATCCGGCTCCAAATAGGACAGCACAATCGCCATGATCTGTGGATGCTCCAGACGGATGATCTCCGCCACCGCGCGCGGATCCATCCATTTCAGGGTTTCCAGCCCCTTGGTGTTACCACCCTGAATAATACGATCGATGAGGCCCTCGGCCTTATCCTGTCCAAGGGCATTGATGAGCACCTTGCGCACGTATTCATCGGAACCCAGGCCGAGACCCGTTTCCTCCTGAACCATGGAACAAAATTTGTGCAGCACATCCTCGACCTGCTGGCGGGTGATGTTGTCGATCTGCGCCATCGCCGCACCCAGCTTCTGCACCTCTTTCGGATCCATGTGCTTGAGCACCTCGGAGGCCGCCTTTTCCCCCAGCGTCATCAGTAGGATGGCGGAACGCTGCACCCCGTTGAGTTTCTTTGTCTTGTCCTGTTCTTCAGCCATCCTGCTTGACCCAATTCTTTACCACTTGCGCCACCAGTTTCGGATCCTGTTCGATGGCCGCATTGGCGGTAGCCAGATTCTGCTCGTAAGAGCCAGGCGGCCCACCCAGCGCCGGTTGCACCGCCTCCTGGCTCAGGCTCACGGTGTCCTCGGTCATCCCCTCGGCATCGCCTTTCTCTTCTCCATTGGCAACCACCAACTCCTGCGTCTGTGGCGCGGCCAGTGACTTCATCACGGGCTTCAATACGCCGAAGACCAGCAGCAGCACCAGCAGACCGCCTATGCCCTTTTTCACCAGATCCTGCGCCCAGGCCTGTTCCCAGATAGGCACCTCTGGCAGAGGAGCCGGCTCTGCCGGCAAAGTAAAGGCAGAATTGATGACATTCACGCTGTCACCGCGCTCGGTATTGAAACCAACGGCCTTCTTCACCAGTTCGGTCATACGTTCCAACTCTTCCGGGCTGCGCTGCTGACGTGTCACCTGACCCGCCTCATCGAGACTGACCCGGTCATCCACCACCACCGCCACCGACAGGCGTCGCAGACTGCCCATGGCATAGCGCGTGTGACTGATGGTCTTGTCCAACTCGAAGTTGCGAATCTCACGACGGCGGCTGTGTGTGGGCGAGGCGGGAGCCGTGGCACCCGCATCACCTGGCGGCAGGATTTCCGGTGCCTGCGCAAGGCCTGGCGGCTGGTTGGTCAGGGCGCCGGGAATACCACCGTCGGCTACACCATTGGACGATTCCTCTGTGGTCTGATTGCTGCGCAGCACGGCGCTATCCGGGTTATATATTTCCTGGGTCTGTTCGCTGGCGGTGAAGTCCAGATCCGCCGTCACCTGGGCGCGCAGGGCGTTACTGTCCAGCAGCGGGCCGAGAATGCCCTCGATGCGCTCGATGTAACTCTTTTCCAGACGCCGGGTATATTCAAATTGGGAATTGCTCAGGGCCAGTCGCTTGTCCATGTCACCCTGGGTAAGCAGGTTGCCTTTCTGATCCACCACCGTCACCTGGGCGGTTTCCAGATTTGGCACACTGGAAGACACCATGTGCACAATAGCCGTGACCTGCCCTTTCTCCAGCACCCGACCCGGGTACAGATCCACCACCACCGAGGCGCGTGCCTTCTGCCGGTTGCGGACGAATACCGACTGCCGCGGCACCGCCAAATGCACGCGCGCGGATTGCACGCTACGGAGGCTTTGCACGGTGCGCGCCAGTTCGATTTCCAGCGCTCGCTGATAGCGCGCCTTTTCCATGAACTGGCTGACGCCAAAAGTATTCTTTTTGTCCAGCGCCTCAAAACCGGCACTGACACCTTTCGGCAACCCCATGGCCGCCAGTTTGATGCGCGCTGAATGAATATCAGCCGCTGGCACCAACACCGCGCCGGAGGTTTCATCCAGCTTGGCATCGATACCGCTCTGCCGCAACGCGTCCAGCACCGTACCCACGTCCTGCTCCGCCAGCGCACCGTACAACACCCCATAGTTGGGCGTCCACGACCACAACACCACAGAGACGCCGATCGCCACGCTGGCCGCCAGGCCGATCATGAGGCCGATCTGACGCAGTGCATCCAGCCCGCTCAGCCCCGAAAAAGAGGCCGACATTTCTTCTGCTTTTACCAGTGCCATTTCAGCTCGTTGCCTCTCATCGAATCACTGCGCAAAAATACGCCACCTCAGACCTGCATCGACATTATCTGCTTATAGGCCTCCAGCAACTTGTTGCGCACCTGCACCGTGGCCTGGAAGGCGATGCCGGATTTCTGTTTGGCAATCATCACCTCGGCCAGGCTCACATTGGGATCACCCATGACGAAGGCGTTACCCACCTTGCCCGAGTTTTCCTGCAAGCCATTGACGCCGTCGATGCTCTGTTTCAGCAAGGCGCTGAAGTCCCCGGCGGTGCCATTGGCCTGCTGCGGGGCGGCAGCGGCTTGCCCCTGTGCGGCGGCAGCCATGGCACGCATTTGTACCAACAACTGGCTGGTATCGATTTCATTCATGATGGAATCCTCCTGTAAAACCTGATAACAACCGTAACCATTCATTGCGCCACAGAGACGCGGAGTACACAGAGGCTGATAAATTTATAGGCAATTCTCTGTGCACTCCGTGCCTCTGTGGCAAATCGTTACCCATCAAAAAACAACGGCTCATGACATCTCCGCACCGTAACGGCCCGGTACCGACAAGCCCATTTCACGCATCCGCGCCAGTTTGTAACGCAGGGTGCGCTGGCTGATGCCCAGCTTCTCGGCAGCGGTCTTGCGATTGCCGTGATCGGCCTTGAGTACCGACAGGATGCGACTGTATTCGTGACCCTTCATTTCATCACACAGCGACTTGGGGCCTTCATCGTCGCCATCCGGCGGCACTGACAACTCATCAACCAGCTCGCACTGAATGTCCTCGGCGGCGATACAGTCACCGTTGTACAGAATCAGCGCACGTTGGATGACGTTGTCCAGTTCACGCACATTGCCGGGCCAGTGATGGTTCTGCAGTTGTGTCTTCGCCGCCTCACTCAGCAGCGGTGCCTTCGCCGGACTGTTGGCCGGGCTGTTCAGTAAAAGAGAAGCAGAAAGCGTGCCGCTGACAATGCGGAAATGCTTTCGCAGTAGGCGCTCGGCTAGCGGCACAATGTCGTCAGCACGCTCACGCAGTGCAGGAATGCGAATCGGAAAAACGTTGAGGCGGTAGAATAGGTCTTCACGAAAATGACCAGCCTTTATCTCTTTGCGCATGTTGCGATTGGAGGTGGCTAGCACACGCACATCCAATTCGATGAGCTTGTTGCCGCCCAAACGTTCCACCTGCCGCTCCTGCAACACGCGCAACAGCTTGGCCTGCAGGGCGGCATCCATTTCGGAGATTTCATCCAACAACAGGGTACCCCCCTGGGCCAGTTCAAACTTGCCGGGACAGGCCTTATAGGCGCCAGTGAAAGCGCCCTTCTCGTAACCAAACAGAGTGGCTTCGAGCATGTTGTCGGGAATCGCCGCACAGTTGATAGCGATAAAAGGCTGATCGGCACGTGCTGAGTGGCGATGGATGTACTGCGCCAACACCTCTTTACCGACGCCACTCTCACCGGTGAGCATCACCGTGGCATCACTGGCGGCAACGCGCTTTGACAGTTCCACCAGTTGGCGGCTGCGCACATCTACCGCTACCATTTCACCATCGGCGGAACCGCCAGCGGCAAGCGCCGTGCCGGTAAGCGGATCGATGTGCAGCGCCATATTGGCCGCCAGCACCTCGGCCTCGAAGGGCTTGGTGAGGTAGTCCACTGCGCCGTCACGCATGGCCTCGACGGCCATTTCAATCGAGCCGTAAGCGGTCATCAACATCACCGGCAACGACGGCCATTTCCGTTTGATCTGTTTCAACAAGGTATGGCCGTCCATGCGCGGCATCTGGATATCGGTAATCACCATCTGCACCGTCTTGCGCTCGAGAATGTCCAGTGCCGTATAGCCATTATCGGCAGTTTCCGTGGCATAGCCCGCCAGAGTCAGCGTGTCGCAGAGGGCTCCACGCAGCTCTGCATCATCTTCCACGACCAGAATGACTGCTTGTTTCATATAACCTCCTGAACCAAAATCTGTTGCCACGGACACATCATTGGCCACCATCCAGACGTGGCAATTGCACGATGAATTCACTGCCTTCACCCGGCTGGCTATTGACCCGCACGCCCCCGCCGTTGGCCTGGGCCACGGCTTGCACCACGGACAGGCCCAGGCCGGTACCGTTGGCACGGGTGGTAAAAAAGGGTTTGAAGAGATGCTCCCGCACCTCGGCGGGAATGCCGGGGCCGGTATCGATAATGGTGATTTCCAGCATGTCGCAGGCACCCTGGCGTAGTCCCAGTTGCAGGACACCGCCTTGCCCTATGGCCTGCATGGCATTGTTGGTAATATTCAACAGGGCGCTGAGCAAGGTACGTGGATTACCCTGCACACGGGCACCTTCACAGGTATTGCTAATTCGCAATTCAGTACCCCGCTCCTCGCAGTGTGGCGCCACCGCACTAGCCAGGCTGGCGAGCAGAGAATCCAATTCAATAACATCTTCCCCACCATAGCCACTGCGTGAAAATAGCAGCATGTCATTAGTCAGTGTATCTAATTGCCGTAGTTGGGTGACGACTTTGTCGGCCAGTTCAGCACGGGATGCCACATCAAGATGGGGTCGCTTGAGCTGGGAGGCGTACAACAGGCCCGTGGCCAGCGGCGTGCGCACTTGATGGGCGAGGCCAGCGGCCATCTCACCCAGCGCCGAAAGCCGTTGATGCTGGCTCAAGCGCTGCTGTAATTCACGGGTTCCGGTGACATCGTTGAGTAGCAGCAGCTGGCCCGGCTCATCCCCCAGGGGACAGGTGGAGATGCTGACACGACGGCCATCGGCCAAAGAGATTTCATGACCATCGTCGCAGCGGGGAGAAAAGGCGCGACCGATGATGTCGGTCCATCGCTCACCTGTCAGCGGTTCACCAAGCAATTCGATCGCTGCGGGATTGCATTCCTGCACACGCCCCGAAGCATCCAGCACCACGATACCGGAGGGCAGGGCATTAAAGATGGCTTGCAGGCGCCGCGTCTTATCCGGTACGGGTGGTGACACTTGACTGACGGAATGCAGCGGGTAAGAGGATTCCCGCCTCGGAGAAGTCAGGTCGAAGACCTGAAAAGAGTGCTCCAGGGCTTGGATCTGTGGGGTCTGCTGTACGGCCATAGTCACGCCTCGTTCTGACTGTTGCTGTCCGCCGCAGGTTTTCCTGCAGGCGGTACCTTGACAGCCGTAATTGAGCAAAATGCGTGCCTAAATAATATTTTCCTTTTTATTCAGTCGATTAGGATATCTAAGAAAAAGCAGGAGTCAAATTCCCGTCACAGACTCACTGCGCTGCAAACCGTACTTACGCAGCTTTTCGACGAGGGTGGTGCGACGCATCTTCAGCCGCTTGGCGGCATGGGCCACCACGCCGCCCGCCTCGTCCAGCGCCTGCTTGATCAGCGAGCACTCGACGGTGGAAATATGCTCCTTGAGATCCAGCCCCTCACGCGGCAGCCGGGAGGGTTGCAGGGGCATCACGGATGTCAGCTGCGGATCCAGTGTGACCTGCGGCAGATTTTCGCCACTGCCAGCGGGACGGAACTTGGCCGGTAAATCACCCACATCGACAATGCCGTACGGATGCATGATGACCAGTCGTTCGAGCAGGTTGGACAGCTCACGCACATTACCCGGCCAGCGGTACTGACACAGGGCAATCAGGGCGGCCGGCGTAAAGCGTACCGAGCCACGTTTTTCATTTTCCATGCGTGCGATCAGTTCATTCACCAGCAGCGGCACATCGTCAATGCGTTCACGCAGGGGGGGCATGTCGATGGGAAAAACATTCAGACGGTAATACAGGTCTTCACGGAATTTACCCGCGCTGATTAGCTCATCAAGATTGCGATGCGTTGCGGCGACGATACGCACATCGGCGATCAGCACCTTGTTGCCACCGATGCGCTCGAAGGTGCGTTCCTGCAGTACCCGCAACAGCTTGACCTGCATGACCATAGGCATATCGCCGATTTCATCGAGGAACAGGGTACCGCCCTCGGCCATTTCAAAGCGGCCGCGGCGGACACTGATGGCGCCAGTGAAGGCGCCTTTCTCGTGACCGAAGAGTTCGCTTTCCAACAACTCGCCGGGAATGGCACCACAGTTAATAGGGACGAACGGCTTGTCGCGACGGGAGGAATGATAGTGCAGGTTGCGTGCCACCACTTCCTTGCCGGTACCGGACTCACCCAGAATCAGCACTGTGGCATCCGTATCCGCCACCTGTTCAATGAGCTTGTGCACTCCAAGAATACCGCGGCTATTACCCACCAAGCTGCGGAAAAGCTCCAGGTTCATGCCACCACCACGCTTCTGACTCAATCGATAGACCTGGGCGCGATGCAAGGCATCAGAGACCTCGGCATAACGCATGGGGAGATTGATCAGGCTGAAGGCGTTCTTGACCATGTCCTTGTCAAGATCATGCTCGCCGTTTTCTGCCACCAGCACCAAAACAGGTATATTTTCAGATACCTTGCGCAGTGCATCAAAGGTTGTCTTGCGCGCCTCTGCGGAGCTGCAACCCCCAAGGATAATGGCCTCAACCCCGTCGTCCAGCCTATCGCTGGCCGCCTGGTAGTCGATGATGGTTATTGGTTCCTGGGCAACAAATTCGAGTATCGCGGCAAGCTTGTCCCGCTGCAGCTTATCGTCTTCCACCAGCAAGATAGTCATGGAATCGGGCATTTTTTTCTCCGTGCACCAATCGAGCACTCTGTCCATAATATACCTTGACGGAGTGCTTAGGCTCCGTCAATTTTCCCAGCCCGCTAAGTAAAACACCTGATTTCCGATATGTCAAAATATTGTCGCGCACAGTACAGGAAAAATGCCTTTAAAAACGGAGAGCTATCGGTTTTTCCTGAATACGGACACAAAGAAACAGGTTCAACTCGCTATTCATTCACAGCTGCCCCCTACCCCGCTTGAACATGAACAGCCTGTCCTCCCTTCCTGGCAGGCTTTTTGACGGTCTTTGTCAGCACAAAAACAAGCCAATCAGTTGTTTCCTCGCTGAATAATATGCCGGGAACCCCTGGCATTGATAAAAAATGTGGCCTGTCCCCGGCTGCCCCCCCGTTGTCCACACTCCGCTGCGCAAATCGCGCTGTCAACGGAGAGTCGCGGCGGCGCAACAATGACAGTGTTGATTTAAAACGCCAAAAAAACAACAGCCTATAACTACCCAGCCGCCAAAATCGCCAGATAGGTGATATCGGTGAAAAACCCGGATAGACCCATTTTTTTGTTCTATAATGTTTGGCTACTGTGGAAAGAAGCATTGACTGAGGGAAGCCACTCAACAGCGGAGAAGTCAACTCATAGGAAAATCAAAGGGATCATAAAATGTGTAATATTAAATGGATTTTACTATTACTTTTTTTATTAATTATGACCAGCTTACCTGTGCTGGTGTCTGCCGAAACTGTATTCAAAGAAATCAGTGTAACTTATGACGAAGGGAAGAAGGATTATATCGGCTCAGCTACCGTGGATATAGATGGGAATATGTATTTCACGGGCAGTAGTCCCGGAAACACATACTTAACCGTGAAATACGATAGTTATGGCCGGGAAAAATGGGTGCGCACTTATTCCCCGAACCCAGCATCGCGTGCAGGTGGGGCGGGAAAAATGACTGTTGACCGGGCTGGCAATATCTATGTGGCACCGTCTCGAAACTTAGGGAAAATCTTAAAGTACGACGCCGATGGTAACCAGAGTATTTTATCCAATCCCAGAATAGTCCCCTATGGATGCTGTAGCAAACAAACCGGCCTGGTTCTTGATAAAAATGAAAACAATCTGTACTCGTGGGCATCACATACCATACAAAAAATCAGCCTTGACGGTGGCTCGAACTGGCTACAACGATTTCACACCGCAAACTACTTGGTGCGTGGCATTGCCACAGATGATTCCGGCAATATTTATGTGGTTGGGCATTCAGTCGCAGTAAATAATCCTTCCGCAGGAGGCCTTATCATTAAAAAGTTCGATAACCTGGGCAATGTTATCTGGAGCCGGTTTTGGCATGCGGAAGGAGATGGGTCTCAAGGGGAAACCGTCCATGGCTTGCAGCTGGATACCAATAATAATATTTATCTCCTTGTGCAATCCATAAATTATGAAAACTCTTGTCTGTACTGCATAACATCATTCGTCGTACGCTTTAGCTCAGACGGCAGCACAACGAATAGCACCATCTTAAATGGAACAAATGGCTATCAGGCAGGGGCCATTAAAGTAGCCGATGACAAAATCTATGTCACTATGCTCAGTCGAAACACGCACATATTGACCGTGCAAAAACTAAATACAGACTTGTCGCTAGACTGGAGCACAGAGTATTCGCATTCTAACGGTAATTTATCACTTGCCAGTCCGGATGTTGATGGACTTGGCAATGTCCTTGTCGGTTTTCGTCAGCAATATAACGATGTGATAATCAAATTCGACGTTTATGGCAATGAACTTTGGACGCAGAACTTCGATGGAAGACGCTTAGTGTTCCTGAAATTTGGAACAACCGGTGAAATTTATGCTGCCGGTTCCCGTAGCACGGGTTTTGGTGCAAATCATAATGCCGATGTGGTGATGTATCGTTATGGTGTGACCCAGTTGATCTGTCAGTAAATCAGTCAGCCGCGCGGGCACAGATATCAATACCGAAAAACATACTGAATTTTAACCGGCACTTCGTAAGAAACAAGCTTCCAGGAGTCCTTTTCCGTGCGCAACAAATTATGGTTATAGACTAAGAAGATATCGCCATGGGCATCGAAGCTCCAGCGAAGTTTATTGTTAGAGACGAGTTCACGCCCTGGCTTTTCATACTGGGTAAAACTGCTGAATTGCAAGTTGGGTGAAATGTCCAGTTGAAAACGCACGCCGTATAACTCTTCGGTGAATGACGTTTTTGCCAATTCGTCGGAAATATCCTTATTCACCAGCGCCCTGACCTCACCATCACTGCGTTCTGCGGTTAATTCCAAGGTAAAAAAGGCTGACGGCTTTAACGTCAGCCTGGCTTCGATGGTATTCAGATCACCGTTATAGTAACTGCCGGTTTCCAACGTCACCTTCCCCATCACCCGGCGCTTCTTGGCCGTGCTCATACTCAACACATAGCGTGTCCACTCATAGGTGCCGGCGGGAATATCCGCATCATCGGACACATCGAAAATTTCGGACGGCCTGTCACCTTGCGGCTCGATACTGAATTCAAGTTGATCACCACTCTCAAATAACCAGTCATAGTTTTACTCCGTTACAGTTAACTTGCAGAGTAAACATTCCCGCCCCAAAGGGCGGAGTATCAGGAGGAAACAGAGTAGAACTATAGCGTAACTTTGCGGATGAATCCGGCAGACTGGACACGTAATTTTTGCCCACGTATTGTAAGCCAGCGTTATAGGAAATTTTCAAGCGATTGCTGCGAGAAAGCGGAGCATCGAAGGTGCAGCTGCCACATGGGTTTATCCTGAATCCGACAGGC